>RBWB01581220.1_pt1 | contig 32241 bp, 19 predicted proteins | sample 2014201 | NCBI WGS metagenome assembly RBWB01 (sample SAMN10133834, study PRJNA383868) | Human oral metagenome, whole genome shotgun sequencing project. | isolation source: supragingival plaque isolated from 88 juvenile twins | host: Homo sapiens | place: Australia
ACGGCGGCGCCTACTTCGTGCCCGCCTTCTCCGGGCTCTTCGCCCCGCACTGGCGACCTGACGCGCGCGGCGCCCTGGTGGGGCTGACGCGCTACGTCAACAAGGGCCACATCGCCCGCGCCGTGGAGGAGGCGACGGCCTTCCAGACCCGCGAGGTGCTGGAGGCCATGAACCGGGACGCCGGGCCGTCCGGCGCGCCCCTCCGGGAGCTCAAGGTCGATGGCGGCATGACCCGCGACGAGCTGCTCATGCAGTTCCAGGCCGATCAGATCGGCGTCCCGGTGGTGCGCCCGCGGGTAACTGAGACCACAGCGCTCGGCGCCGCCTATGCCGCCGGCATCGCGGTCGGCTTCTGGTCGGGCACGCACGACGTCGTCGAGAACTGGGCGGAGGGCCGCCGCTGGGAGCCCGCCATGAACGGCGCCGAGCGCGAGCGCCTATTCCGCAACTGGAGGAAGGCCGTAACGCGTACCCTGGAGTGGGTCGACGACGACGTCGTCGAGTAGCCTCTAGTCGTCCCCGCACGACTTGTCACCAGCGAGTCGGCACGATCCGCACTCCGGTGCCGGTCCGCGGGGCGCAAGCTGCCGAAGGCGAGGAGAAACAATGGAGCCGGTACAGATCGTGAGCGCGCTGCGCAAGCACGCACCGCTCGCACTGGCGCACATCATCCTGGGCGCCATCATCGGGCTCACCATCGCGCTGCTCAGCCCACCGGTCTACTCCTCCCAGGCCAAGGCGCTCGTGGCGGCCGAAGGCGGTGACGGGACCCGCTCGGTGTCCTCGGCGTCGTCGGTGATCACGACCATCATGCCCACTCTGGTGGAGATCGGGACGTCCCAGTCGGTCGTGGACCAGGTCGCCGCCTCCACCGGGATCGAGCGGAGCAAGGTGGCCGGCGCGGTCACGCTATCGACCCCGACGAGCAGTCTCATCATCGATGTCACGGCGCGGGCGTCCTCGCCGCAGGAGGCGCAGGCCATCGCCCAGGGGGAGGTCAACGCCCTGCGCGACGCCGTCAGTGAGATGTCGATCCAGAAGGAGGAGGTCACTCTGACGCTGAGCGACCTCGACCGCGCCTCGCTGCCGACCTCGCCGTCGGGCCCCTCGCGCACCCGCTACGCCCTCGTCGGGGCGGTCGCCGGGGCGATTCTCGGTGTGGTGACCGCCCTGCTCATGAGCAAGCTGAATCCGGCCGCCGCGCAGGAGAATGCACGAGGTGTGACCGACGACACCAATGATCTGGGTCTCGCCGTGGTCACCGACATCGGTGGCGTGTCGGGCGCCGCGGGAGTCGGCCGGGCCGGCGTCGTAGGCCCGGCCAGGGCCGGCCGCCGCGCGAGCGGCGCACCACCGACCATGCCGTTGAGCTATCACCCGACCGGATCCGGGGGCTCACCGTCCGCGCCGTTGACGTGAGGGACGGAGTCCCCTTCCCCTCGCCTCCCTCCGAGGGCATCACGGCCGCCGCCGCCGCGTCGGCGATCAGCGCCGCGCCCGCCGCAGGTCCCGCGGATGCCGGCGAGCGCATGGGCGCTGCGGGATCCGCCCCCGCAATGGGCCCGCCCGGTACCGCGGGATCGCCGACCGCCTCCCGGTGGGCCTGGGAGCCGCCGTTGGCCGCGGTCCTGCTCGTACTGGTGGGCTGGCGTACCGAGGTCGCCGGCGGACTGCTCATCAGCGACTGCGTGGCACTGGCGGCCCTGCCCGTGACGTGGTCCGCCGTGCGCCGTTCACGGCGCTTCGCGCTTCTGCTCATGCTCGCCCTGCTGGCAGCCGCTACCGGGTGGGCGCTCTCGCTGGCGGCCTACGAGCACTTCATCGTCGTCTCCTCCATCCAGCGCTCGCAACTGCTCCTGGCCGTGGGCCTGCCCGCCGCCGTCGCGGCCTTCGCCTGGGGACGCGAGCGGCTCGGTCTTGAGGGCGCTGCGATCGCCCTGGGCATCGGCATGATTCTGAGCAACCTCCACTTCCTGCGGTCTTCGGACAACCCGTGGAAGTTCGGACTGGGCGCCCCCGTGAGCATCGTGACGCTGGCCATCGCCTGCCGATTCGGACGCGGCGCGCAGCTCGTCACCGCGGCGGTCCTGGGCGGCCTCTACCTGGTCCACGACTCCCGCGCCGCCACCGGCATGCTCATGCTCATCGTCGCCCTGCTGATTCTGCAGATCGTCTCGGCCAAGCTCACCATCACCGCGCCGTCGCCGGCTCGCATGCGCGCCCGCCAGATCCTGCTGCTGGTCGGCCTGACGTGCGCGGCAACACTGGCGGTCGTCGCCGCCTCCCTCGCGGGATACCTGGGGAAGGAGGTCCAGCAGCGCACCATGCTCCAGTCCCACGGGACCAACAACCTGATTCTCGCGGCGCGCCCCGAGCTGGGCGCCTCGTGGGAGCTGCTGACGCATCGGCCATGGGGGTACGGGGCCGGCGTCCAGCCCCGCTACGAGGACGTGCGCACCGCCATGCAGGGCATGGCCTCCTTGAACTACAACCCCGACAACGGCTATGTCCGCAACTACATGTTCGGGCACGGCTTCGAGCTGCACTCGGGACTCGTGGACGCCTGGATCGCCCTGTCACTGCCCGGAGCCGCGCTCGTCGCGTTCGCGGTCTGGCTGGGGCTGCGCGCCCTGTGGGACAACCTGGGGACCGCGCATCTGAAGTCCTGGTTGCTCTTCGCGATGCTCTTCGTGCTCCTGAACACCGCGGTGGGCCCGCTGTCGGTCCTGCCGGCCTACTTCGTCCTCGGCGCGGGAGCGGCCCTGCACGCGGGCAAGGCCCCGCCCCCTCATCAGCCCTCCCGCCAGCGCATGTCGGCCTAGGTCCGTCCCGGGCTCACCGCAATCGGCCGCCCCGTCTCCTCGCCCGCGCGAGGCGGTCCCCCTCCCGGTACCGGCGTGGCGGCCTTGCGACCCCGTCCCCTCGCCCGCGCGCGCCAGTCCTCCACACCCGGCGGCCCCGAACAGTCCTGGGACCCCGTCCCCTCGCCCGCGCGCGCCGGTCATGAGTCAGTCCGGCCTGCCGTACTCCCGGTGGATCCCGCGCCCGACGGAGGCGGCCGCCATGCCCCGTCCACGAGCCACCAGACGCGCCCCGCGCGCCCGATGCACCAGCGACCCGCCGAGCAGTCCGACGCCCGCGCGCGCCGACCCGGCCACGAGCCGTATGAGACCACCGCCCAGGGCCCGCGCACGGTCGACGGCGTGCAGACCCGGCCCCGCCAGGGCGAGCTCGACGCGCACCGCGGTGGCCGCATGGGTGCGCTGGCGGCGCAGAATCCAGTCCCGCCGCAGGCGGGCGGCCGGCACGTGATCGCGTACGCGGGCGTCGTCGCACCACCGGATCTCCCCTCCCGCCGCCACGAGCCGCCGGGTGAACAGGGTGTCCTCCCCGCCCGTGGCGCCGAAGGCCTCGTCGAACCGCAGGTCGTGCCCCCTCACGACGTCGAGGTCGAGCAGGAGGTTGTTGGTCGCGGCGACGGGCCGCACGGTGCCCGTCGGCCAGGTGCGCCGCTCGAAGAAGGCGCCCGCGCGCACCCACGCATCGGGTTCGATGTCATAGGCCGGCACGACGAGCCCGGCCACGGCAGCGGGCGTCGTGGCGTCGAAGACGGCCAGCAGCGCTGCGAGCCAGCCCGGCTCGGGCTCCTCGTCGTCGTCGATGAAGATCAGCAGCCTGCGGCCAGCGGCCTCATCCAGAGCCCGGTTGCGCACCGCGGCGACGCCGGGGCGCGTCTCGACCTCGTACCGCAGGCCCACCCCGTCGGGAGCCTCTGCGCACAGCGCGGTCACGACCGAGCGCGCCGAGGCCGAGGGATCGTTGTCGATCACGAGCACCTCGACGGCGTCGAGGGCCTCCGAGGCGATCTCCGCGGTCTGAGCCAGCACCCCGCGCACGGCGCGCGCCACGGCATCGGGCCTGCGGTAGGTCGGAATGGCGATCGTCAGGCCCCCCGAGAGGACCGAGCGACCGGAACCCGGCCCGCCGGATCCACCGGTGCCACCGGATCCGCCGGTGCCGGGAGACCCGCCGGAGCCGCTGGAACCGTCGTGCGCGTGAGGGATGCCGGAACCGCTCGCCGCGGTCATGAGGCATCCTTCGCGCGGCCGTACTCCAGCACGCGACCCCCGAAGGCGCCCACGACCATGCCCAGACCGCCTCGGCACGACACCTCGTGCACGGCGCGAGCGGCGTCATCGCCCCGCCCGCGGGCGACCACCGCGCGCGCACCATCGCGCCCCGCCCGAGCCAGCCCCTTGAGGGCGTAGCCCAGGCGCCGGGGCAGGCGCGCCCCGGTAGCGGTGTCGATCCGCACACGCGCCCATGAGGAGCCCGAGCGGAAGGATCGGCGCAGCACCCAGGCGCGGGTGGCGCGCGTCGGCGGCACCCGCTTATCGACGACGGCGCCGGCCGCGAAGCGAATGGTCGCACCTGCCAGGGTCAGGCTGCGGGTGAACAGGGAGTCCTCGCCCCCGCTCAGCCCGTATCGAGGATCGAATCGCAGCGCCAGATCGCGCACGACGGCCAGATCCAGCAGCAGATTGCCGGTATCCGCGCTGGGCACACGGGCGCCGTCGGCGGCGCGCCAGGAGTCGAAGGCGCCACTGGCCACGACCCACGCATCCGGAGCTTCCTCGTAGACCGGCGGGGTGGGACCGGTCACCGCCGCGCATCCGTACTCGCGCCAGGCGGCCAGCAGCGCGCGCAACCAGCCCTCGCGCGGCAGCTCGTCGTCGTCGAGGAAGACCAGCAGGTCCCGATCGTCGCACTCGGTCAGTGCGCGGTTGCGGCCCGCGACGATGCCCGGCACCGGCTCATGGACGTGACTGAGCCGGGGCGCCCCGCCGGCCGGGGACCCGGCGGCCCCGGCCACGACAGCGGCGGCGCCCGCCAGCGGATCGTTGTCGACGACGAGGACGCGCGCCTCGGCCTCCCGACCGATCTGCTCGACCTGATCCAGCAGCAGCGGCAGAAGCTCGGCGAGATAGTCGTTCCGCCGATATGTGAGAATCGCCACGGTCAAACTCGGGCGGGTCGGCACGTCCCGCCGGGAGCGCCCGTCGGGCGCACGACGGCGCGAGGCGCGTGCACCCCTGACCTCCTCGTCTCGAGCGTTCACCGCGCTCCCCTCTCCGCTGCGTGGTCGGCCTCGACGGTACTATTCCAGGGCGCCGCGGTCCCGGCCACCTCACGGACCGCACTTCAGGAAGAGGCCACCATGGGCACCGATCACACGAGCACCGCATCGACGACGGAGGAGACGTCGGAGGAGACGACCTCCCATCTGCTCGCCCGCACCGCCGTCGTCGTCGTCAGCTACGCCGCGCCCGAACTCCTGGAGAGCAATCTGACTCAGGTCTGCCGGGATGTCCCGGAGGCCCGGTTCGTCGTCGTCGACAGCTTCTCGACCCCCGAGGCGCGCGAGGCGACACTCGCGCTGGCGCGCGAGCACGACTGGACCGTCGAGACGCCCGACACCAACACCGGCTTCGGCGGCGGTGTGAACCTCGGCGCCGCTCGCGCCCGCGCCGAGGGCGCCGAGATCCTCCTTCTGCTCAATCCCGATGCGACGATCTCCCGGGAGAACCTCATCCGGCTCGTCAGCCGCGTGCGGGCCGAGCCGCTGACGCTGGTGGCTCCCGTACTGACCAACTCCGAGGGACGGGTCGTGGCGGATCGGACGGTGGTGTGCCTGGCGGACGGATCCATGCGCTCACCGCGCTCGACCAAGCCCATTCCCCCGGGCGGAACCCGCCCGTGGCTCAGCGGAGCCTGCCTGGCCTTGTCCACGCGTCTGTTCGAGGTCACCGGAGGCTTCGACGAGCGCTACTTCCTGTACTGGGAGGACGTCGATTTCTGCGCGCGAGTGCTCGACGTCGGCGGCGCCCTCATGCTCGCCCGAGGCGCGGCGGCCGTCCACGACGAGGGCGGCACCCAGGCGGACCAGACCGCTTCCGACGGGAGACGCGCGAAGTCCGACACCTATTACTACTACAACGCGCGCAATCGTCTGCTCTACGCGGCCCTTCAGCTGGACCGTGCCGAGCAGCGCCGTTGGGCCGCCACCTCGGCGGCGGCCGCGCGGGAGATCGTCCTACGGGGAGGGCGGCGCCAGCTGCTCAGCTCACGCTCCTCGCTGCGGGCCGCCTGGGCGGGCACTCGCGACGGACTGCGGCTCCTGCGCCGGATTCAGCGCGGCGAGCCGCCGGCCGAAGGCGTACCGCTCACCCGCTGAGAACCGCCGCACAGCCACCGGCGCGGGGTGGTGCAGCGGCGGCCGCGGGCACGGCTCACCACGAGACGACTACGAGGCCCTACATCCGCGCATCCGCCCGCGCGCGAGAAGGCTTCCCCGCTGCACCTTCGACAACTACGTCATAGCCCCGCATCCGCCCACGCGCGAGAAGGCTTGTTCCCCATCGTGGTGCGGGTCTGCTCCTGGCCCCCCAATCCGCCCGCGCGCGAGAAGGCTGCGAGTCCTTCCCGACGACCGGCGTGGACTCCGCCCGCATCCGCCCGCGCGAGAAAACTGCGCACCCATCCACGGCCCGAGTCCGGACGCCTTCCGGACAGCACCGGTGCGCGCCGAGGGCCCTTGAGGGTCCTCGGCGCGCACCGGGTTACTCATCGTCCCAGCGCGGGACGGAACGCGGAATCAGCGCAGGCGCGTGACCTTCACCGAGTCGACCGCGAGGTTGATCGTCTCGGGGCCGGCAGACCCCGACACGTAGGTTCCGAAGCCGATCGAACCCGGCGCGGCCAGGGCGGCGTCGTCATCGGTCTTGTCCACCTGCCACTGATCGGGCTCGGAGTCGCCGATCCAGGCGCGAGCGCGCACGGCGGTGGACTCGGCGCCGTCGAGAGCGAAACGCAGGTGGAGAGGCTGCCCCGCCGTGTACGTTCCCACGTTGGCGGTGCCGATCACCGTATCGGTGTCGCCGACCTTCTTCCCGACCGTCATCGTCACAGCGCCGTCGGCCCCGATGCGGAACTCCGCGTGGTAGCGGCCGGCCTCCGTCTGGCGACCGATGTAGGTGATGTACGTGCCGTTACCGCTCGCCAGAGCGTCCAGGGACATGTCGACCTGCGACTCCGTGGAGGTGGAGTCGATCACCTGGGAGTGGACCGAGGAGGAGGAGCGCGCCCCCTTCATGGCGATCATGCCCTTGGAGTCGGCGGTGGAGTAGCCGCTCCGGCCCCAGTCGATCGTCCAGTCGCCGCCCTTGGCCGCGGAGCCCCAACCGCCCTGGGTGGTCCGGTCGAAGGAGTCCTCGAAGAAGGCCTGGCCGACGCCGACGTCGCCGCCCGGATCCGGCTGGTCGGGCTGATCCGGCCCGTCATCCCCCGGCTGTCCGGCCGCCGTGACGTCCACCCAGTCGGAGTAAGCGGAGGCGCCCCACGGGTCCTCCACGACGACGCGGTAGCGGTGAGAGCTGCCGGGCTTGACGGTGTCGCTGGCGCTGAGCTGGGGCAGGTCCCAGAAGCTGGCCGAGACCGTCTGAGTCGACACCGGCTTGGAGTCGGCGGTGTCGCGGTAGACCTTGTAGGTCAGCTCCTGATCGTCACGATCCCAGTTGGCCGGGAAGGAGAGGTTGACGACACCGGAGTCGGTCGAGTCCGCCGTCACCTTGTAGGCGCTGCCCTTGTTCTCCGGCCCCATCTTGTTGGGGGCCAGGTCGCGGCGGGCGAAGCGCACCAGGCCCTGCTGGCCGGTGCCGTTGACGGCGGTGAACTCGCCGCCGTAGACGATGTAGTCCTTGTTGCCCTCGACCGTCCAGGTCGCCTGGCTCAGACCGGTGAAGGAGCCCGTCGTGAACGTGGGGTAGAAGTTGAGGTTGGTGGGCGCCGGCTGGCCGCGGTGATCGGCGTACCACCGCGCCGTGTTCGGCAGGACCTTACCGGTGGCGCGATTCGTGAACGCCACGGCGTGGTGGTACTCCCTGGCGTTGGGCAGCCCGCCGATGTTCGAGCAGTCGTGGGTGTGGCTGGAGGCGTAGACGACGTCGCCCATGGGCTGGACGTCGTAGGTGTCCCCGTGGCAGTCCGCCAGGTACGCCAGCTCACCGGTGGTCCAGTCGGCGCGGAACAGGCCCTCGATGTTGGCCTGGCTGCTGTTCATGGAGTAACCCGTGCCGTAGAGCCCCTGGTCGTCGGCCTTCAGACTCATGATGGCCCCGGAGTCGCCGGCGTTGCTCACGACCGAGTTGAGACTGTTCATGCGCACACTGCCGTCGTTCTCCAGGATCGCCATTCCGTAGCCGGGATCCGCCGAGGAATTGACGGAGGTGAAGCTGCCCCCGATGGCCAGGCCGTTGCCGTCCGGAGCGACTGCGATCGTCATCACCACGCGGTTATCGACCTGAGGGGCGAAGTCCGTCAGCTTGCGCGACCCCAGGTCGAAGGCGGCGACCCGCTGCCGGGTCTGGGAGTTGACATCGGTGAAGGCGCCCCCGATGTAGAGGGTCGAGCCGTCCTTCGAGAGCTCCACGGCCTTGACCGTGGCGTTGGCCGCCAGGCCCAGGTGCCGACGGGAGCCGTCGGCGGCCGAGACCGCGCCGACGCGATAGGTGCCGACGTCGTTGATCTTGGTGAAGCTGCCCCCGAGGTAGAGCGTGGAGCCGTCGGGGGAGGCCTTGATGGAGCGCACCTCGCCGTTGGTCGTCGGCGCCCAGCCCAGCAGCTCGCCGGTGTTGATGTCGTAGGCCATGAGGTTGGAGCGGGACTGCTCGTTCTCACCGACGGCCGAGCCCGCGGGGCGGGCCGAGTCGAACTTCCCGGCGACGTAGACGGTGTTGCCGACGACCTCCTGGTCCCACACCACGCCGTTCCCGATCTGGGCGGTGGGCAGGGCGTCGGCGGAGACGGTCTGGTCCGCCTTCTGGGCGGCGTCCTTCTGATCGGCGGGAGTCTGCTCGCCGTCGGCGGCCCGCTCCCGGTCGGCGCCGTCCTGACCGGCGGCGCCCTTATCGCCGTTGTCGGCGCCGTTCTGGTCGGCGCCCTTCTGATCGCCCGCCTTCTGGGCGGCGTCCTTCTGATCGGCCTGATCGGCGGGCACCTGCTGATCAGCGGGCGTCTGACTCATCGACTCGTCGGCACGGGCGCTCGTCACCGGCAGCAGGCCGGTGACGAGCAGGAGAATACTCAAGGTGAACGCTGGTAGCGAAATTCGCAAGTGGCGAGGCACGAGGCGGCTCCGTCCAAAGATTGGTTCGACGCCCACTGGGGTGCGGCGGGCGCCTTGGCTGTGCTGGGAAGCGCCGCCCTCCGCCAGGCAGGGGGAGCGACGCGGGATTGATGGGAAACGTTACCCCATTGAGACGCGTATGGGGAATAGGTCGGGAGGGGCGACTCGCGAGTCTCCCGCACGGGGCATCGGCAGGGCGCCCACGGGCGCCGCTGACTCCCTCGCGCCGTCACGACGTCGGAGCCTCCCCCTGGAAGACGGCCGCGCGCGACTCCGCGCCCGAATCGACGACCACGCTGACGGATCCGCGCTCCTCAACGGGGACGACGAACCCGTACTCGACGACGATGCCCTGCCCGGGCGCCAGCGAGGCGGGAACCACGTCGGACGCCCCCTCGACCGCGTCCGCGGGCACGGCATCCGCACCATATGTGACCGTAACCACAAGACCGCTCAGTGATATGTCCTGTCCTGTGGAGTTTCCCACAGTCACGGGAACGATGATGCCCGCGCCGCCGATCTCGCCGGGGGCGGCTGCGATATCGGCCGCCCTCAGAGCGCCGATCTGCACGTTCAGGCCGTTGTCGAGAGCCGCGGCCTGGTCGAGGCCCTGGGCCGGGAGCTCGCCGGGAGCCGAATCGCCGGAGTCGTCGCCGTCGGCGGAGTCAGTCGCGGGCGCGGACTCCGTCGCCGTCGGCGAGGGCGGGGCCGTCGTCGCGACGGTCGGCACGGCGGCCGGATCGGGGGTGCCGGTCGAGGTCTCGGGCGCGTCGGACGGCTCCGCGGAGGCGCTGGCGTCGGCCGCCGGGGATTCGGAGCGGGAGCAGCCGGTCAGCACGGCGCCCGCCATGGTGAGCGGAAGGAGGACGAGGGCGGTGATGCGCAAGGGTCTGTTCATTGGCGCAGGATAGGCGCATTCTCCCATCACGCGCATCGTCGCCACCCGGCGCGATAGCCTGGCCGTGTCATCCCGCTCCCGCCCCCATGGAAGGCCACCGTGACCGTCTCCTCCCCCCAGAGCCTGAGAATCGCGATGATCGGGACGCGTGGTGTGCCCGCGCGCTACGGCGGCTTCGAGACCGCGATCGAGGAAGTCGGCCGCCGCCTGGCCGACCGGGGCCACCGCGTCCTGGTCTACTCCCGCAACCCCGACTCCTCGGCGCCTCTGCCGCGCACCTACAGGGGCATGCGCGTGATCGAGCTGCCCGCCATGCGACGCCGCAGCCTGGAGACCCTCTCCCACACCGGAGCCTCGATCACGCACCTGCTGCCGCGGGTCCACCCGGACGTCGCCTTCGTCTTCAACGCCGCCAACTCCCCCTTCCTGCCGGCGCTGCGCGCCGCGCGGATCCCCGTGGCCACGCACGTGGACGGCCTGGAGTGGAAGCGCGGCAAGTGGGGACCGACCGGCCGGCGCTACTACCGTGCGGCGGAGACCCTCGCGGTCCGCTACTCCGACGCCCTGATCGCCGACGCCCGGGGCATCGCCGACTACTACGCCCGGGAGTTCTCCGCCCCCACCGAGCTCATCGCCTACGGCGCTCCGCAGGTGCCCACGCGCACCGACCGGCTGCCCGAGCTGGACCTGGAGGCGGGCGAGTACCACCTGGTGGTGGCGCGCTTCGAGGTCGAGAACCACGTCGATGTCGTCGTCGATGGCTACACCCGCTCGTCGGCCCGCCGGCCGCTCGTCGTCGTCGGCTCGGCCCCCTACTCCGACGACTACACCCGCCGGGTGGAGGGACTGGCCGACTCCCGCACGCGGCTCCTGGGCGGCGTGTGGGACCAGGAGCTGCTCGACCAGCTCTACACCGGGGCGCTCGTCTACCACCACGGTCACTCCGTGGGCGGCACCAACCCGTCCCTGCTGCGAGCCATCGGCGCGGGGACCGCCGTGAACGCCTTCGACGTGTCCTTCAACCGCGAGGTCCTGGGCGAGGCCGGGCGGTACTGGTCGGATGCCGACGACGTCGCCGCCCTGATCGCCTCCGCGGAGGCCGATCCCGCCGCCCAGCTGGAGCGCGGCGCCCTGTCCCTGGAGCGCGCCCGCCTCTACGACTGGGACGAGGTCGCGGACCGCTACGAGGCGCTGGCCCGGCGCCTGGCCGCCGCCGGCCCCTCCTCGCACCGCCCCAGCGGCAGGCGCGCGGGGGTGGACGGATGAGCACCGTCCTGGTCGCCCACCCCTCGCCCGACCTCTACGGCTCCGATCGCCAGCTGCTGGAGACGATCCGGGCCCTGACCGACGCGGGTCACCGCGTCAACGCCGCGCTGCCCGACGACGGGCCGCTCCTGGCGGAGCTGGAGGCGCTCGGGGCACGGGCGGCGATCGTGCCCTTCACGGTGCTGCGCAAGTCCCTGCTGAGCCCTCGCGGGCTCCTCGGGCTGGCGGCCCGCTCCGGCGGGGAGATCTCCCGGTTGCGGGCCCTGATCAAGGCGAACGACGCCGATCTCGTCCTGGTCAACACCGTCACCCTGCCATGGTGGGCCCCGGCCGGTCGCGCCGCCGGCGTGCCGGTCCTGGCGCACGTCCACGAGGCGGAGGACACCCAGAACCTGCTGGTGCGCGCCGGGCTCAACGCCCCGTTGCTGGCGGCCTCCCGCGTGGTGGTCAACTCGCAGGCGGCCCACGACACCCTCGTACGGGCGCAACCGCTGCTGGCACGGCGCACGCAGGTGGTCCACAACGGCGTTCCCGCGCCGGAGACCCCTCCGCGCCCGCTGCGCGAGCGCCTGCCGCAGGCGAGCTTCCGGATCGCCATGGTGGCCAGGCTCTCCCCGCGCAAGGGCGTCGATGTCGCCCTGGATGCACTGGGGCACCTGCGCGCCGATGGGCTGAACGCCACCCTGCAGGTGTGCGGATCGGTGTTCCCCGGCTATGAGTGGTACGAGGAGGAGCTGCGCGAGCGCGCGGCGCAACCCGACCTGGCCGGTCACGTGGAACTACTCGGCTACGTGCATCCGACCTGGCCGGTGCTCTACGACGCCGATGCCGTCATCGTGCCCTCGCGGGTCGAGCCCTTCGGCAACACGGCGGTCGAGGCCATGCACGCCGAGCGACCCCTGGCGGCCTCCCGAGTGCAGGGACTGGCCGAGGTCGTCACGGATGGCGTCACCGGGCTGCTGGTCGAGCCCGGATCGCCGCGAGCGCTCGCGGACGCGCTGCTCAGCCTGGCGGCCGACCCCGGGCGGGCCCGCGCGCTGGCTCGGACCGCCAAGCGGGAGGCCGCCGAGCGCTTCGGGGTCGAGCGCTACCGCAGGGCGATGGCCGAGGTCGTCGACGACCTGCTGGTGGGGAGCGCGAGCACGCCGTCCTGAGGCGCGGAGCGGGAGAGATGGGAGGGCCTCCCCCGCCGTCGGACCGATCTCGGCGCGGAACTGGACCGATCTCGGCGCGGAACTGGACCGATCTCGACGCGGAACCGAACCGATCTCGACGCGGAACCGAACCGATCTCGCGGGGCGGGACGAGGCGGCCGCTCAGGCGCTGCGGCGCAGCTCGAGGTACCACCTGGGCAGGGCCAGGGCGACGTAGAGCGTGTAGCCGACCAGCATGAGGCCGTACACCCACATGAACACCACGGGCGCGGAGCGCAGCATGAGCACGAAGCACATGAGCCCGTAGTCGGTCGGCGCCGAGAGCACCGCCTTGGTGAGCCCGGGCCTGCCCTCGCCGCTCGCCAGCGGCGTGCCCCCGTGGTAGCGCAGCTGGTAGGTGAGGATGTAGCTGAAGAAGTGGATGTTCTGCACCGCCCCGAAGGCCAGCGGCACGAGCAGCACCGCCGGCCCCGCCAGATCATCCAGGCTGAAGCGGAACAGGCTGATGGCGATCGCCGCATGGATCGTGGACAGCTTGATGACATCGGCCACATGATCGAGCCACTCCCCGGCCCTGGAGCCGCCGTGCCGCAGGCGCGCGAGCTGGCCGTCGGCCGAGTCGAGCGCGTAGCCCACCATGAGCAGCAGGGATGTGAGCACCGCGGCCACCACCGACGGCGCCCAGACGGCGATGAGCACGACGGCCAGGTAGGTGCAGCAGGCCGACAGCAACGTCACCTGGTCGGGCGTCATGCCGACGCGATGGGCGACGGCGGCGAGCACACGGCCCGCCGGACGGTTGATGACGCGCGAGTAGAGCGGGGCACCCGCGTTGGACTTCTGGGCCGCCGACAGCGCGCGGATGGACTCCGAGACGCGGGGTCGGGCGACGGGCGCGGATGTGGTTGCGGACATCATCTCTCCGGTTGGGTCGGGAAGGGTGGATCGGGGCTCTCAGTATCGTCGGAGGCGGCACGCGGATCGGACGCCCTCGGACCGGCGCCGCCCGGACCGACGGCGGGCTCGCCGTCCAGGACGACAGTACGCCCGTTCCCGCCCGCGGGCGTGGAGGTCGGGCCGCCGGCGCCCGTCCGAGCGGCCGCGAGGACGGCCTCTCCGGGATCCTCGTCGAGCGACTCGTGGGACTCGCGGGGGGCGGCCTCGGGGTGCTCGAGACCGTCGCCGGCCTCCTTCGCGCGCCGACGCCGCAGGTCGTGGGCCACCCACAGGGCGTAGGGCACGAGCTGGCACACGATCACCGTGATGACCGAGCCGGCCAGCGGCCCCGCCGCCCCCAGGGGGGCGATGAGCACCCAGGACAGCGCCAGGTTCGCCGGCACCACGATGAGCACGGGCAGCATCTGGGCGCGCAGCCCCCGCGGATCGGTCATGTACATGCCCAGGGGCTGCTTGGCGGCCTCGACGACGACGTTGGCCACGTTGGCCACCAGCAGCGCCGTCGGCAGGACGATCTGCCCCTTGGACAGCAGCGGGGCGGCCCACGGCGCCACCGCCGCCAGGCAGACGCCCAGCGCGCCCCCCGACGCCGCGAAGGCGGCGGCCGCCCCGAAGGGGGACTCGACGCGGCCGTCGGCGCGCGCCGTGGCGAAGTGCGGCCACATGGCCATGCCCGTGGCCGTCACCGTCTGCGTGAGCATGTTGAAGAGCTGGAAGGCGAGGTTGTACTGGGCCAGGGTCTGCCCGCCCCCCAGGTGGGACAGCAGCAGGCGATCGGTCTGGAAGGCGATCGGGATGACGAGGGCCTGGACGAGCGAGGGGCCCGCGGTGTCGATGATCTTCACCCCGCGCACCCGGTGCAGTCGGGGCACGTCGCGCAGCGCCCCCGCCAGCAGGGGCCGGGTGGCCCGCCAGGCCACGACCACGCAGATGATCGACACGAGGGTGTTGGCCACGTAGGACAGCCCCGACACGGCATTGCCCGCGTCGATGCGGGCAATGACGACGACCAGCAGCATGCAGGTCAGGGCCGGGGAGACGACCCCCTGGCTGATCACCTGGGTGGCGGTGCGCCCCATGCCCACGACGACCCGCTGGCCGACGCTCAGCGGCAGGGCCGCGGCGTACACCAGCAGGCAGAAGGAGGCGGTGGCCCCGCCGCCATCCATCAGCTTGGCGCCCAGGAGGGTCGGCCACGCGCCCAGCAGCCCGAGCACGATGCCGGTGGTGGCGATGACGAGCGCGGACCCGAGGAGCACGCGGATCGCGGTGGTCAGAGTCCGTCGCACGATCATGTCGTGACGAAGATCGCTCGACCCGGCCACCGTGTTGAGGATCACCGCGCCGATGCCCAGGTCGGTGAACGGCATGAGGTTCGGGAAGGACGCCAGCAGCCCGTACTGGGCGTAGGCGTCGGCGCCGAAGTGGCTGGTGATGAGCCGGGTGTTGATCAGGCCGAAGATCCCGGCCGCCCCCATGACGACGATCTTGGCCAGCGCGGTGCGGCGCACCGGCCCCCAGGCGCCGGACCGAGGCGCCGAACGAGTCCAAGTCATGGGACGATCTCCTCACCAAAAGCTGGTCAAGGGTGGATAATATGGGAGATGCGCGCGTAGGGTGACTCCTCTCACGCGCGTTCCGCCAGGGGTCGTCGTCACGGTAGCATCATCGGACGACCGCCCCGACGGCGGTCGCGACAATCGGACACGTTCAGACAAGTTCAGAGACAGTAGAGACAGTTCACAGACATCGCCTCGAAGAACTCCAGAGACGTTCTGGAGCCGGAGGCCTCAGAAGACATTCCACACCCGACCCCTGATATCCCGGACCTAACGCCATTCACGGAGACACCTTGCAGCCCACAATCCCGCTCCAGTCCCCACAGCGCTCCGCCTCGAGGCGCTCGCTGCGGGCGGGCGCGCGCGGCTACCTCCCCCCGCTGGACTCGCCCGGCTTCACCTCCTGGCCCGTCATGCGCCGCGACCTGCTCACCTGGCTCCTCCTGGGCGACCTCGCCGCCATCGCGGCGCCCACGCTGCTGCGCGCCCTGCTCAGCTCGACCGACGTCCTCGCGACGCTCATGACCCTCGCCACCGGCACAGCCACGATGCTGCTGGCCTGGGCCCTCGGATCGCTGCGGGTCGATGTCGTCGACCAGGCCCGTTCCGGGTGGGGCCGTCTGCTGACCGCGGCGGCGGTGATCGCGCCGGTCGCCATCATCGTCAACCAGGCCCCCCCGCTGTCGTCCTCCACCATCGTCCTCCTCGTCCTGCTCGCCGTCCAGACCGCACTGGCCATCGTCAACAGGAGCATCGAGAGCGCCTGGCTGCGCCGCTGCCGCATGGACGGCCACGGCCTGCGCCGCACGCTCATCGTCATGGGCACGGGCGCGGAGGTCATCCTGCGTCAGCTGCACCGCCACCCGGGCGACGGCTTCCTGGTCGTCGGCTACCTGTCGGCCACCACCAGCCGCTCCCCCTCGGCCGCTCCCCTGGGCGACGCCGACTCGATCAGGCACACGGTCAACTCCGAGCACATCGACGTCGTCATGACCCTCGGCGGCGTGACGCCGGACTCGCTGGTCTCCATCATGCGGGCCCTGGAGACGACCTCCGCCCGCCTCGTCGTCGCCCCCGGTCTCCAGGACGTCGTTCCCGGACGCATGCGCGGCCTGCCGGTCACGCACGGCTGGAGCGGTCTCATCGACGTGCGCCTGCGCCGGGTGCGGCTGGTGACGAAGGACCTCATCGACCGCCTCGCCGCCATCGCGCTTCTCCTCGTCGCCGGACCGGTCCTCCTCACCGCCGCCGCGGCGATCCGCCTGGACTCCCCCGGTCCCGCCTTCTACACCCAGACCCGCGTGGGGGAACGGGGCCGGCACTTCACCATGTTCAAGCTCCGCTCGATGTACATCGACGCGGACGCGCGCCGTGCGGCCGTCGTCGCCGCCGGCGGAGACGCGGGCAACAAGGTGCTCTTCAAGGACCGCCAGGATCCTCGCATCACCCGAGTGGGGCGCATCCTGCGCCGCACCTCCCTGGACGAGCTGCCCCAGCTCCTCAATGTGCTGCGCGGGGACATGAGCCTGGTCGGTCCCCGGCCGGCGCTGCCCCAGGAGGTCGCCGAGTACGACGCCGAGGCCCGTCGCCGTCTCCTCGTCAAACCGGGGCTGACCGGCCTGTGGCAGGTCTCGGGACGCTCGGATCTGTCCTGGGACTCCACGGTCGCCCTGGATCGGCACTACGTCGAGAATCGCGGCGCACAGCTCGACGTGGAGATCCTGGCCAACACTCTGAAGGCGGTCGTCGGCGGACGGGGAGCCTACTGATGCTCACCGGCTACGTACCCGGTGGCTTCGACATGCTCCACATCGGGCATCTCAACATTCTCACGTCCGCTGCCGCCCGGTGCGACCGCCTCATCGTGGGCGTCGCCACCGACGAGTCCCTGGAGCGCATGAAGGGACGTCCGCCCATCGTTCCCCATACCGAGCGCATGGCCCTGGTCAGCGCCCTGCGGATGGTCGACGCGGTCGTACCGGATCTCGATCAGGACAAGCGCCTGGCCTGGCGCCGGTCCCCCTTCGACGTCCTGTTCAAGGGCACCGACTGGGAGGGAACCGACAAGGGCAAGGCGCTTGAGGCGCAGATCATGGAGGTGGGCGCACGGGTGGTCTATCTGCCCTACACCCCCACCACCTCCTCAACGATGCTGCGCCGTGTACTCGCTCAGGAGATCGCCGCGCGCACCCCCGTGCCGGACGGGCGGTGAGGACCGTGCGCATCACATTCCCGCGGCGCTCCGGCAATCGCCGCGGTTTCCGTGTGACGCGCCGTCGGCTGTCCACCGTGCTCGCCATCCTGGCCTTCTCCGCGCTCGCAGTCGCGGCCTGGATGCACGAGGGGGCCTCCCAGGCCGACGTCGAGCTCAACGACGGCGGGGTGTGGGTCACCAGCACCACCCAGCACCTCGTGGCGCGTCTGAACTATCCCTCCCGCCAGGTCGACGGCGCCATCCGCACCGCCTCCGACAGCTTCGACGTCACCCAGAACGCCGATCACGTCCTGGTCCCCGACACGGCCGCCTCGACCGTCTCCACTGTGGACCCCACGACCGTCTCCCTGTCCGCGGGAGCACCGCTGACCGGGGGCGTGACCGTCTCCCAGGGCGCCGACCGGGTCATCTCCGCCAACCCCGTCGAGGGCACCGTGCGCGCGACCACGGTCAACGCCGTCGGCTCGCTGTCGGCGGCTCCGGCGCTCATCGAGAACTCCCCGGAGGTGGTGGCGGTCGCCGGCACCGACGGCTCCGTCCACGCCGCATCCACCAAGACCGGCACGATCACGACCGTCCCCGTGCGCTCCAGCGGCTGGGGCAAGCCCAAGACGGAATCAGCAGCGCTGACAGCCGGCACGGATATCGCCGTGACCGCCGTCGGGGAGCAGACCGTCGTCCTGGAACGCGGCACGGGAGTGCTCCACCTGCCCGGCGGGAAGACCCTCGACCTGGGCGAATCGGGGCTGACCCTTCAGCAGCCGGGCCCGGCCTCCGACACCGTCCTGGTGGCCTCCCGAACCGGACTGCTGAACGTGCGCATGGACGGATCGGGATCGACGACCCTTCCCGCCGCGGACGACGGCGAGCCCTCCGACGGCGTGGCCGCCGCCCCGGTGCGCCTGGGCTACTGCGTGTACGCCGCATGGTCCGGATCGGGCCAGTTCCTGCGCCAGTGCTCGGGCCAGGTCGAGACCCGGCACGACGAGAAGCTCGCCGCCTCCACCGCCCCCGTCTTCCGCGTCAACCGGGACGCCATCGTCCTCAACGACATCGCCGAGGGCACGGTGTGGCTGCCCGACGAGGAGCTCGTGCTGGTCGAGAACTGGACCGACATCACCTCGCAGACGGACGAGGACGCCACCAACAAGGACGACTCGGCCCAGACCAGCGAATCGCAGTCCCTGCCCGAGCGCACCGAGGAGAACCACGCGCCCGAGGCCGTCGACGACTCCTTCGGCGTGCGCCCGGGACGCTCCACCATTCTGCCGGTGCTGGCCAACGACTCCGACCAGGACGGCGACGTGCTCACCGCGTCTCCCGGCGACGCGGCGGGAAGCATGGTGTCGCAGGCGCAGGACGGCCTGGCCCTGCGCCTGAATACGGCCGAGGACGCCGCCGGCATCATCACGGTCCCCTACACGGCCGATGACGGCAGGGGTCTGTCCGATTCCGCCGTGGCCACCGTCGAGGTGCACCCCTGGGAGGTCAACGGAGCTCCCGAGCAGAGCACGACCCCGAAGATCGTGGTCTCGGGCTCCGCCTCCGCCTCCGCCAGCGTGCTCGGCAACTGGCAGGACCCGGACGGCGACACCCTCTACCTGGTCTCCGCCCAGGGCGACGGCCTGGACGTGCGCACGACGAACGAGGGCACGGTCACAGTGCGCGACCTCACGGGCACCCCGGGCACCCGCTCACTGACGGTGGTCGTCTCCGATGGCCGCGAGACGGCCTCGGGCACGGTCGATGTGGACGTGCAGTCCGCCGACTCGGCCGCGCCGATCGCCAACGCGGACCACGTCCACGTCGTTTCCGGCTCCCAGGCGGTCATCTCACCGCTCGACAACGACTCCTCCCCGACGGGGGAGCCGCTGAGCCTGGCCGGCCTGGACGAGGCCCCCGCCGGCACCACGGCCGAGATCAACCGGCAGGCGGGCACCGTCACGTTCAAGGCGGAGGCTGCGGGCACCTACTACCTCACCTACGACGTCTCGGCCGGCGCGGCAGTGGCCAAGGGCGTGATCCGCGTCGATGTCGCGCCCGCCTCCGACTCCTCGGTGCCGCCCGTGCCGGAGAACGACACCGCCCTGCTGCGCGAGGGCGGTGCGGTGACCATCTCCCCCCTGGAGAACGACTTCGATCCCTCCGGCGGGATCCTCGTGCTCCAGTCGGCCTCGGCGCCCCCGGAGTCGGGCGTGACCGTCACCGTGGTCAACCACTCCCTGCTGCAGATCACCTCCTCGGGCAGCGTGCCCGAGCAGGTGGACCTCGAGTACACCGTGTCCAACGGCGCCTCGACGGCGACCGGGCACGTCACGGTCGTCCCCATCACCTCGGGCGAGGCGCAGGTCCCGGTCACGGCCTCCGACACCGCGGTGGTGCGAGTGGGCGACGTCGTCACGGTCCCGGTACTCGACAACGACACCTCGCCCTCGGGGCTGGCGCTGACGCTGTCCGACCAGCTCGGCACCGTCGGGGACTCCCTGGGCACCGCCTGGGTCTCGGAGGACTCGGTGCGTCTGAAGGCCGGCGACATCCCGGGGCGCACAACCCTGACCTACACGGCCACCGACACCCTGGGCCAGACCGCCACCGGCCAACTCGACATCGAAGTGCGCGACCGCGACGACGCCTCCAACGCCGCCCCCAGCCCGCAGAACCTGGAGGCGAGCACGGTGGCGGGGGCGCCCGTCGATATCACCGTGCCGCTGGACAACATCGACGCCGACGGCGACTCGGTGAGCCTGGTGGGACTGAACCAGCCCCCGACCGGCGGCACGGTCCAGGTCGATAGCACCTGGCTGACCTACACCCCCACCGACGGCACGACGGGCACGGACACCTTCACCTACACCGTTCAGGACCGCTTCGGCGCCCAGGCGAGCGCCACGGTGCGCGTCGGGGTGGCGCCGACCTCGGCGACGAACACGGCGCCGGTCGCCACCGACGACATGGTGATGGCCAAGCCGGGGCGCACCGTGGCCGTGGACGTGGTCGACAACGACCTCGACGCCGACGGCGACAATCTCGTCCTGGAGGGCACGCCCGTTCCGGACGACGACGCCCTGGGCGTGTCCGTGCGCTCCAACCGCATCGTGCTGAACCTCCCGGCCACCGAGGGCGTCCGCACGGTGCACTACACCGTCTCCGACTCCCGAGGCGGCACCGACGTGGGCACCCTGACCGTGCAGGTGGCCGCCGACGCGCCCTCGGCCAGTCCCGTGGGCGTGGACGACTACGTGACCGTGGACAAGGTGGACGCCGACGGCTCGGTGACCGTACCGGTGCTGGACAACGACTCCGACGCGGACGGCTCCCCCTGGGATCTGACCCTGACCACCGACGACCCGACCGCGCAGGTGGTCGACGGCGAGTCGATCCAGGTGACGGTCGGCGACGAACGGCGCTTCGTGCTCTACACGGTCACCGACGTCGACGGCCTCACGGGCAACGCCGTGGTCGTCGTGCCCGCCCGCTCCGAGCTGCGGCCGCGCCTGAACTCCACCGCGGTTCCGGTGCGCATCCCCGCGGGCCGGAGCATGGACGTGAACCTGTCGTCCTACATCGCCTCGCGCGCCGGGACCTCGCCGACGGTCACCGACACCTCCACCCTGCGCACGGGCAACGGCCTGGACTCGGCGACGGTCGGCTCGAGCGGCGGCACCGTGTCGCTGACGCCGACGGCGGGCTTCCTCGGGCAGACCTCGGTAACGATGACGGTGGCCGACGGAACAGGCGAGGACGCCCTGAGCTCGACCCTGACACTGCCGGTCGTCGTGGAATCGACGACGAACTCCGCCCCCGTGCTCACCCCGACGCAGATCGTGGTGGCGCCCGGCGAGGGGACCACCACCGCGGACCTGGCCGCCATGACCAAGGACCCCGACGGCGACCGCCTCTCCTTCACCGCCGGATCGGCGTCCGACGGCTTCGAGGCGAGCCTGTCCGGCTCGACGCTGTCGGTCAGCGCGGCCGCGAACGCCTCCATCGGCACCACCGGCAGTATCACCATCACGGTGAGCGACGGGACGAATCCGTCGGTGAGCGCCGAACTGCCGCTGAGGATCGTCGAGTCCACCAAGCCCCTCATGACCACGGCGCCGGCCACGCTGACCTCGGACGGCTCGCCGGTGACGGTGGACGTGGCGTCGCTGGTCACCAACCCCTTCCCCGGCAAGCCCATCACGCTCGCGGAGACCCCGGCGGTCACCTCCGGGCAGGGCAGTGTGTCGGCATCCGGAACGACCCTGACCATCAGCCCCGCCGGTGGCTTCACCGGGCGCCTCGTCGTGGGCTACCGGGTGCTGGACGCCACCGGCTCCGCGACGCGCGCGGTCAGCGGAACGGTGACCGTGACGGTCTCGGGCGTCCCGGATCCCCCAACCGGGGTGAGCGCGGAGCCCCGGGGCGCCTCCTCCATGTCGGTGAGCTGGACGCCCGGGGCGGACCACGGATCGACGATCACCTCCTACACCCTCACCGAGGTCGGCGGCGCCGGCACGTGGCGCTGCACGGGCTCGCCCTGCGAGGCCTCCGGCCTGCGGACGGGCGGCACCTACTCCTTCCGGGTCGTGGCCACCAACGCCTCGGGCTCCTCGGAGCCCTCGGCCGCCTCGGCGCCCACGGCGCTGTCGGCCACCCCGGAGCGGCCGACGGGCGTGACCCTCACAGGGGGCCAGGGCGAGGTCACCGCCTCGTGGGCCCCCGTGGACGCGGACGGCTGGGCCGTCTCCTACGAGGTGCAGCTCGACGATGGCCAGACGCAGACGACCAGGGGAACATCGACGACCTTCTCCGTGGACTCCGGCAGCTACGTGGCCAAGGTCCGCGCCGTCATCCCCGGCGGCGGCGCCTCGGAGTGGGCGACGTCGAACGTCGCCGGGCCGTGGAGCGCCCCGGGCAAGCCCGAGGTGCGGAAGACGGACGGCGGGGTCAACGTCTCCTGGAAACCCGTGGGACAGGCCGCGGGGGTCACCTACACCGTCAATATCTCGGGCGACGCCTCGTCGTCGGTCAGCGCCGGCAGCAGCACCAGCGCGTACGTCGCCCTGTCCCCCGGCAGCTACAGCGTCACCGTGACCGCCTCCCAGGGCGGTAGCTCCGCGGAGTCGCCGTCCACGGACTTCCAGGTCACAGGCGCTCCGAGCCCGCCATCGGCGCCGGTCATCGAGGCGCGGGGCGACTCGGGCACGCTCAACGTGGTCACCCCCGCCTACGCGAGCGCGGGCAACGGCTGGACCGCCGGCGAGCTCCGCGTGGAGTACTCCGCGGACGGCCGCCGCTGGACGGAGGGCCCGAATATCTCCGGGCTGCAGAACGGCACGGCCTACACCGTGCAGGCCCGCGTCGTCGCCCCCGACGGCTCGGTCTCCTCCTCGACGACCGGCAACTCGGCCACGCCCTACGGCCCCCCCACCTCGCCCACGATGCACTGCGAGGCCGGTGACACCACCGTGACCTGCAGCTGGTCCGGCGGCAGCGACGGCGGCATGGCGACGACCTACGAGCTCTCCGGCCAGAAGTCCGGCACGGTGGCGGCCTCGGGCAGCGAAACGTTCACCGTCGGCCACGGCGCCAAGGCCGAGCTGTGCGTGACCGCGAAGCAGGGCGCGAACCACGGAGCGACCAACTGCGACAGCGCGACCACCGCCGAGGAGTACTCCCGCGACTACGAGGGCGGCGCCGAGTGGGACGCATGGGGCGTCTGGACCAAGAGGCTCACGGTCTCGCTGAGGGGCTGGCCGCCCAACAGCCAGGTCACGTGCCGCGGGACCACGTGGTGGTACTTCGAGGACTCCACGTACTCCACGACGGTCACCACCGACAGCCGCGGGAACTACAGCGACTCCCCGGTGTGGACGGGCGGCGGGTACACCGGCAGGCTCTACACGCGCGACTACAACCCGGGAACCTGGTTCAGATGCGAGTAGTCCCTCCGCCCGCACCGGATCCGCGCCGCGGAGGCGAGCATGACGCGGACGGCGGCGACGGCCCCTCCCCGCCCGCACCGGATCCGCGCGGTCGGGGCCCGCGGTGCGCGACGGTAACCTACTGCGTGCGGCACCGCATCCCCCTCACACGTTCAGCTTTCTAGGAGGCACGCCCGTCCATGGCCCTCTCTCAGGACAATGCGGCATGGTTCGCCGACACCTTCACGCGCATCGTCAACAACGTCGGCCAGGCCCTCCTGGGCAAGGAGGACGTGGTGCGCCTGGCGCTGACGACCATGCTCGCCGAGGGGCACCTCCTGCTGGAGGACGCCCCCGGGACGGGCAAGACCGCCCTGGCCCGAGCGCTGGCGGCCACCGTTCAGGGCACGCACTCGCGCATCCAGTTCACCCCCGACCTGCTGCCGAGCGACATCACGGGCGTGACCATCTTCGATCAGAAGAGCCGCGAGTGGGAGTTCCACGCGGGCCCCGTCTTCGCCTCCGTCGTCCTGGCCGACGAGATCAACCGCGCCTCGCCCAAGACCCAGTCCGCCCTGCTGGAGGTCATGGAGGAGTCCACGGTCACCGTGGACGGCGACCGCCACGAGACCGGCCGCCCCTTCATGGTCATCGCTACCCAGAACCCCATCGAGCAGGCGGGCACCTATCGCCTGCCCGAGGCCCAGCTCGACCGCTTCCTGGTGAAGACCACCATCGGCTACCCCGACCGCGGGGCCCTGACCCGGATCCTCGCCGACTCCGCCAACCCGGACCGCTCCAAGTCCCTGAACACCGTCATCACCGCCCCGGCGGTCGCCCAGATGGCCGACCTGGCCGCGGGCAACCACGTCGAGGACTCGGTCCTGGACTACATCGGCGCGCTCGTGGAGGCCACCCGGGAGTCCCCGGACACGCGCCTGGGCGTGTCCACCCGCGGCGCCATCGCCATGACGCGCGTCGCCCGCGTGTGGGCGGCCTCCCGCGGGCGCCCCTACGTCCTGCCCGACGACATCAAGGAGCTCGCCGAGGTCGTCTGGGCCCACCGACTGGTCATGGACCCCGACGCCGAGTTCTCCGGCGCCACCGCCCGCGGCGTCATCACGCGCGCCCTGGAGGAGACGCCCGCGCCCACGACCCGCCTCTAGTCCCGACGGCTCAGCAGCATGCCCGCACCTCAACCCGCCCCAGCGCAACCGCGGCCCGGACGCGACGGCGCCCGCCGGCGCGGCGCCACGCCTTCAGCACCCGCGTGGCACGAGTCGGTCCCCCTGCGCCGCATCATCGACGGCGTCTCGACCCCCAACTGGGCACTGCGCCTGGTCACCCCCATCGGCTGGGCCTGCCTGCTGCTGCTGATCGTCACCGGCTCGGCCGCATTCCGGCTGGGCTGGCAGGAGGCGTGGAGCGCGGCCGCGGTCCTGGCCGTCGTCGTGAGCACCTCCTGGCTGTGGCTCCTGCCGCACGGCGCGCACCGCGTGTCCCACGAGCTGCTCGAGCCGCGGGTGACGGTCGGCGACGAGGCGATCATCCACCTCACGGTCCTCAACCCCACCGGCCGCCCGCTGCTGCCCGCCCGCATGGAGATGCCCGTGGGCCCGGGCACCGCCGTCTTCGCCGTGCCCACCCTGCGTCCCGCCACCATCCATGAGCGCGGGTTCGTGCTGCCGACCGCGCGACGCGGCGTCGTCACCGTCGGCCCCGTGGTCTCGGTCCAGAGCGATCCCGTCGGGCTGCTGCGCCGCGAGCGCACCCGCACTCAGGCCCAGCTCGTCCACATCCACCCGCGCACCGTCCGCGTGGGATCCTCGCTGCACGGGCTCATGCGCGACGTCGAGGGAGCGGTCACCCAGGAGCTGTCGAGTTCCGACGTCTCCTTCCACGCCCTGCGCGACTACGTGCCCGGCGATGACCGCCGCAATATCCACTGGCGCACGACCGCCCACACCGGGCGCCTCATGGTCCGCCAGTTCGAGGAGACGCACCGCTCCAGCCTGCTGATCCTCCTGGACTGCCTCATCGACGACTACGAGGTGGAGGAGGACTTCGAGACGGCCGTCTCGGTGGCCTGCTCCCTGAGTCTGGACGCGATCAGCGACGGCCGCGAGGTGACGCTGGCGACCCAGGATGAGGAACTGCCCACCGCCACCGGGCTGCGGCTGCTCGACGCCTCCTGCCTGGTGACATCGACCGCGATCCAGGGCTGCGACGACCTGGCCCGCCAAGCCTCCTCCCGCCATCCCGAGGCATCCGTCATCATCCTGGTCACCGGGCAGCGCTGCGAGGAGCAGACGCTGGCACGGGTGCGCACCTTGACGCCCCTGGACGCGGTCGTGCTGGCGCTGCGCTGCGGCTCGAACGCCATGGGACGCCGCTCCGTGGGCGGAGTGACCGCCTACGACCTGGATCGGATCGAATCCCTCCCGCGCATCATGAGGAGGGCATCGTGAGTGCTTCATCGTCGGTCCCGGCTCCGCTGCGCAAGGACGGCCTCCGCACTGCGAGCGGCCTGCGGGGCATACCGCCGTACCGGTGGATCGACCTGGGGCTCGTCATCGTCCTGGCGCTGATCGCCTCCATCCTGTTCGTGCCGCCCTTCGGCTCCCCCGTAGGGGCCCGGGCCGCCGCCATCGGGATCGGGGCGGGGGCGGTCGTCGCCGTCGTGTGCCTCGTGGGCCGTCTGGGCCCCGCTCCCACCCTGGCGCTCACCGCGCTCGTCCACGTGGGTGCGGGGCCATGGGTCCTGCCGGACACCGGCAGCGGCTGGAAGGCGGTTCGCGCAGTGCTGGCCGCCACGGTCACGGTGTGGCGCGACGCCCTGACCCTTCCGGTGCCGCTGACCGCCTTCCCGTCCATGACGGTGCTCCCATGGCTGGTGGGCCTGATCGCCGGCGTGATCGCCACGCGGGCGGCCCTGTCGGGCCGCGTGCTCATCGCCGGGATGACCGTCATGGCCCAGGCGGGCCTGGCCATCGCCTGGGGCGTTCGCACCGCGCTGATGCCCACGGAGCTGGGCGTGGTCCTGGTGACGGGCGTACTCCTGCTGTGGGCGGTGACCGCGCAGCGCGGCAGGCGCGAGCGGGTCGCCGAAGTGCTCGAGTCCAAGGATGCGGGCGTGGGCAGGGGCTCACGGCGCGGATTTCTACGGGTACTCGCCCTGCTGACGGTCACCGGCACGGTGGTGGCGCTGGCCATCCCGGCCGCCCCTCACAACCGCACGGTGCTGCGCGACCTGTTCGAACCGCCGCTGGACCTCACCGAGTACGCCACGCCGCTGTCACTGGTGCGGACCCTGGAGACGGATATGGCCTCCGACTCCCTCATGGCCGTCTCCGGCGCGGATGAGTCCACCCGCATCCGCCTGGCGGCCCTGGACTCCTACGACGGACTGTCGGCCCGAATCAGTGCATCCGCCAACGGCGCGGCCCGCTTCCAGCGCATCGGCCACGACACCCCGCTGACCAGCGACGGGACGACGCAGTCGCAGGACTCCAGCGAGACCACCGTGACCATCGACGACTACTCCTTCCCCTGGGTGCCCACCGTCGCCGACACCCTCGGCCTGGAGGTCTCGGGCCCTCGTGCGGAGGCCGTCTCCCAGAGTCTGTACTACGACGTCTTCTCGACCACCGGCATCGCCACTGCGGGGCTGACCAGCGGCGATACCCTGATCGAGCAGGTCGAGGCGCCCGAGACGGCCACGGACGCCCAGCTGACCGACCTCGGCATTGACGACGTCGCCCTGGGGCCGGTCGAGGACGTGCCCCCCTCGGTGCAGACCCTGGCCACAACGCTGGTCGGGTCGACGTCCGAACCGCTGGCCCAGATCCGCATGCTGCAGCAGGCGCTGCGCACCGGCTACTACTCCGACGGCACCAAGAGCCCCTCCCCTCCCGGGCACGGCGCCGCCCGCATCGCCTCCATGGTGGATGCCGGCTCGCTGGTGGGCGACGACGAGCAGTACCCCGTCCTGATGATGCTCATGTGCCGCTCGCTGGGGATTCCGGCGCGCGTCGTCATGGGCTTCAAGCCCACCATGGACGGCAATGCCGCCAATGTCACCGGGGAGGACATCAGCGCCTGGGTGGAGGTCCCCTTCCATTCGGTGGGATGGATCACTATCGACGTGGTCCCCGACCGCGATCAGATTCCGCAGCAGCAGACGACCGAGAAGGTGTCCAACCCCGAGCCGCAGGTGCTCCAGCCGCCTCTGCCCCTGCAGGACCCGGCCCGTCTGCCCCCGTCCTACGAGGACGAGGATCGCGACGACTCCAATGATGACAACAATCACGGCCTGGGCCGGATCGTGGCCATGGTCGCGGGCGGGCTGGGGATCGTGCTGCTCCCGATCGCCACCATCCTGGCCGCCAAGTCCCTGCGACGGCGACGACGACGAGGCCGCAGCGGGGTCGAGGGCGTGCTCGGCGCATGGGACGAGGTCGTGGACCGGGCACGTGACTTCGGTCGCAGGACACCTCCGCGATCCACCCGCCGCGAGGCGGCATCATCGCTCGCACCGGCCTTTCCGACGGCCGAGCTGACACGTTTCGCGGCAGCTGTGGATGCCCAAGTCTTCGGCGAGGGTATACCGTCGTCGTACGCTGTGGGCACAATCTGGGAGTCGGCCGACGCCATGGTTCCGGCCATGGGATCGGACCGCTCCCGGTTACGGCGTCTCGCCGCTCGCCTGTCACCGCGCTCCTTGGGGCGCTCACGCAGGTCCCGCCCCCGCACGCCCCGACGATCCGCGGATCGTCTCGCATCCAGGAGGAGGAAACGCCAGTGACCTCGACGCCGTCGTACAGCCGGGTCACCGCTCCGCCCGCCGCGGTGAGATACCGGGTTATCGCCGGAACGATCGACCTCGTCGGCTGCGGCGCGCTGTGGGTGGGACTGAGCCTGCTCCTCACCCTGGTGATCCCCAAGAACTTCATCGCGTGGGCCGCAGCGGCCGTGATCATCGTGGTGCCCCGCGAGCTGGTCCTCGCCATCACCGGCTGGAGCCCCGGCGGACGGATCATGGGCGTGCAACTGGTGGACGCGACCACGGGCGGCGCACCAACGACGCGTCTGTTCATCCACGCCGATCTGCTGTGCGTGACCCTGGGTGCGGGGGCGATCGTGTTCATGCGCTCGGCCGCCGCCGACCCACGAGGGCAGGGTCAGCACGATCGCATGGCCGGGACGATGGCCGTGGACACGCGCTCGCGCTCCGCCGGAGAGTCCGGGCGACAGGTCCCCGGGCGACAGGACTCCGGGCGACAGGCGCCCGAGCAGCGACTTCCGAAGCGGCAGACGCCCAGGCGGCAGTCCATCCGGCACCAGCAGCAAGCGGCCGTCCCTCCCCAGCACGCGGCCCCGAGAACCTCGGCGCGCGCCCACGTGTTCCCCGACAATGCGTTCTTCCTCAGCCCCGACGGCTCCACGACGGACATCGGCAGCACGGTCGATACGACGAGCGCCGTGGTCCTTCCGCCGAGCGCCGACCGCGCCATCATCGACTCCGTGCCCTGGGCCGCGGTACCGACTCAGGTCGACTCCCCCACCGGAGAGGACTCGCCCCTCACGCCCTCCGGCACGGTGAGCTCGCCTCCCGCGGCCGCTGCGACCACAGCCATGCCGACGCCCGCGTCCGACGTCGTGTCGCCACCGGCCCAGTACGAGCCCGTGGCCGTCTCCCCCGTGGCCGCTCCCGCATCGGCTCCTCGCTCGCCATCGCCGCAGGAGCCCGTCATCGTGCCGTCGGCCGAGTCCCCGTTCTCCTCCCGGCCGACCCCGCCCACCCGGTCCCGCATGGCGACCCGGTCCGCGGCCGAGCCCATCATCAGCACAGAGTCAATCCCGATCTCGACCCCGGACCCGACGCCGCCGTCGAGCCCGGCGGTGGCCTCCGGCCCGCTGGCCTCGGTCCCCTCCGCAGACCCCACCCCGCCGTCCAGCGCGGCGATGGCCTCCGGCCCGCTGGCCTCGGTCCCCTCCGCAGACCCCACCCCGCTGTCCAGCGCGGCGATGGCCTCCGGCCCGGGAACGGATCCGGGCCCTGCGGCGCACCCCGTGGTCTCGGCCTCTTCGCCGTCCGCCGCCCGGGGCAGGCACCGTCACACCGAGGATCCGCGCGCCAACCGTCTGGTCCCGCTGACCGGCGGCGCCCCCATCAAGCTGGAGAGCACCACTGTCGTGGGCCGTGACCCGGACAACATCTCCGACTACCCCGGCGCCGCCTGCGTCTCCTTGAACGACGTGACCCGCTCCATCTCCAAAACGCATGCGGCGCTCGCCCTGGCGCCGGGCGGCCTGTGGATCACCGACCTGCACTCGACCAACGGCACCCGCATCGAGGAGGAGGGCCATGTGACTGTGGCGAGGCCCGGCGAGTCGATCCCCGTGCCCACCGGAGCCACGATCGTGCTGGGCAGCGCCGCATACCGCGTGGAGGACTGACACGTCCGCGCGGGGAGCGTTCAGGGCTCTCAGGGCGTGGGCACGCAGGCGCGGGTCGCATCGGAGGTCCTGCCGTCCTGCCGCCTGCTGAAGACCTCGATGCAGGTCGTTCCCTCCTGCGCGGGCAGCGATGCGCTCGTGCCCCCGGTCGGCTCGAACGACTTGTTCTCCTTGCCGGCGACGTCGCTGCGGTAGAGGTAGTCGCCGGCCCAGTCGTCCTCGGGGGCCTCCCAGGTGAAGTCGACCTGCCCGTTCGCGCGAGCGACCCCCTGAAGGTTGCGCGGAGCCGGCACGGCGGCGCCCAGAGGATCCGAGCGCCCCGGCGCCAGGGTGGCGAAGGTCGGTGAGGGCCGGTTCTCCTGCGCGATGTGGGAGGCGTAGACGGCGCCCGCGACCACGGAGACGAGGACCACCACAGCCGCACCTCCGAGCACGCGGGTCAACGTGCTGGGGCGGTCGCCCCCCTCCGGCTCGGCGGCAGACGCCGGTGGGGGCTCGGTCGGAACGACCACGGGCTCCTCGACGCGGGAGAACACCCCCAAGCGGGTGGCCTCGGGATCATCGACGTCGAGCAGCGCCCGGTCGGGGTTCTGGTCCTCCCCGTCGTCGTAGAGGTCGACCGCGGTGGTGGGCAGCTCGAGCTCGCCCTGAATCTGCTGGAGGGCCCTTGCGAAGGAGAGCATCGTGGGATAGCGGCTGGCCGGATCCTTCTCCAGGGCGACCGTGAGCACCCGCACGAGCGAGGCGGGGACGTCGGGGCGCCCCAGCGGGGGCACCGCGTCCTTGACGATGCGACGCGCCAGCTCGTAGACGCCCTCGGACGACCCCGGCGTCTCGAAGGGACTGTGGCCGGTGAGCATCGCATAGATGGTCGCCGCCAAGGAGTAGACGTCGGTGGCGGGCTCGGCGTTGCGCGAACCGACGAGCTGCTCCGGCGGGGCCCAGGGCACGCTCATGCCACGCAGCTCGTTGGGGGCGTCGCCCGCGTCGCGCGGCCCGCTCATGGCCGAGATCCCGAAGTCGGCCAGGACGGGGCGGCGGTAGACGGTGAACAGGATGTTCGCGGGCTTGATATCGCGATGGATGATGCCCGCGCGGTGCGCCGTCTCGACGGCCCCGGCGATGCGGATCGCCGTGTCCAGCGTCTCGGGGATGGTCATGATCTTCTGCCGCAGACGCATCCCCAGCTGCGGCGGCGGGCAGTACTCCATGACGATGAAGGGGCGCCCATCGGAGGAGACGCCCGCGCCGAAGACGGACAGGATCGCCGGGTGCGAGGAGACCTTCGCCATGAGATTGGCCTCCGACTCGAAGCGGGAGGCCGAGCTGCCGGCGACATCGGTATTCATGACCTTGACCGCCACCTCGCGCCGCGGCATGTGCTGCTCGTAGAGATAGACGCGCGAGTATCCGCCGGCCCCGAGTTCGCGCATGTAGGTGTACCCGGGGATGTCAGGGTGAGCGGCGTGGGGGGAACCCGTCACGGAAGGTCCTCGAGCACGAGCGACTGGCCGTCGCCGAGATCGAGGACGTCACCGTTGCGCAGCAACAAGGGCTCGGTGTAAGGCAGCTTCTGCGGGGACACGCCGTCGCGCTTGAGGACGGTGCCGTTGCCCGCAGAGAGGTTGCGCGCCAGGACGGACCACTCGTCGAGCTCGATCAGGACGTGATTGCGGGAGATGAGCTGCTCCGGGCTGGGTACCGTCACCAGCGTCGGCGACTGGCCCTCCAGCTGGGGCACATCGATCGACGAGGGCTGGCGGCCGACCAGGATCGGACGGTCGAGGGTGACGGCCTGCCCGGAGGACAGGCGCAGGCGCCCGAGCGGCGGGCAGGTGATCATGCGCGCGGGCTGGGACAGCTCCGCACCGCAGGCGCGGCAGCGCACGTAGTTGGTCGGATTGGCATGGCCCTCCGGGCACAGCACCGACAGGGCCTGGCGGCCCGCCGCCGGGTAGTCGGGCCGGCGGATGCCCACGGCGATGGACACGGGGGTATCGGTCGAGGGCTCGTGAGCGTAGAAGGCCGAGGCCGCCTCCTTGGCCTGGGACTGGGCGCGGGACAAGGCGCCCGGCCGTCCGGACGCGAGGGGACCGAGATCATCGACCAGGTCACCGGGCAGGGATGCCAGCGTCCAGCCGTCATGGTCCCCGCCCTCGGGGAGGAGATCCTCCTCCTGCTCGGACTGGCCGGGCTCACCATCCGGCTGATCGGGGTCGTCCTCGCCCCCGCCGGAGATGCCGGAGACGACGGCGCGCTCGTCACCGGCGGCATCGAGGTCGTCAAGGTCATCGTCATCGCGGTCGTCGGCGCCGTCGTACGGCTCATCCCACTGGAGTGCCGAGCCGATGGGGGGCATAGGGGAATCGGCGGACACCATCCGGGGAACGTCGTCGACGTCGGCGGGGCGGTCGGCGTCGGCGAGCTCGACGACCTGGGAACCGTCCACCGGCACGTCGTCGACGTCAATGCCGTAGGACCCGGCGATGGGCAGCTCCTCGGCCTCGGTGAGCTCGACGACCTCCGAGCCGTCCACCGCGGTGTCGGGCGATGAGAAAGTCGATGGTGAGGCGGGCGACACGGATGAGGACGCCGACGGGGACATCGGCGGGGCGGCCGGGGATGATGCCGTGGCGGGCG
>RBWB01581229.1_pt1 | contig 31522 bp, 30 predicted proteins | sample 2014201 | NCBI WGS metagenome assembly RBWB01 (sample SAMN10133834, study PRJNA383868) | Human oral metagenome, whole genome shotgun sequencing project. | isolation source: supragingival plaque isolated from 88 juvenile twins | host: Homo sapiens | place: Australia
GGGGCAGCCCGCCGCCGGCGACACCCTCGCTCAACCCACAGAACCCACCGAACCCACTGAACCCACCGAAACGGAGAACCATCATGAGCGCCCCCGCCCTGTCCGACCTGAGCCGTGAGGCCCGCGACCTGCTTCACACCCAGAGCATCGAACTGCCCAGTTGGGCCTTCGGCAATTCCGGCACCCGCTTCCGCGTCTTCACCACCGCCGGCGTGCCCCGCACCCCCTTCGAGAAGATCGACGACGTCGCCGAGGTCAACCGGCTCACCGGCGTCACGCCGCGGGTCTCCCTCCACATCCCGTGGGACAGGACGGATGACTACGCCGCCCTGCGCGACCACGCCGAGGAGCAGGGCGTGAGCATCGGCACCATTAACTCCAACGTCTTCCAGGACGAGGATTACAAGCTCGGCTCCCTGACCAACCCGGACGAGCGGATCCGCGCCAAGGCGATCGCCCACCACCTGGAGTGCATCGACATCATGCGGGCCACCGGCTCGCCGGCCCTGAAGATCTGGCTGGCCGACGGCACGAACTACCCCGGCCAGGACTCCATCCGCGAGCGCCAGGACCGCCTGGCCGACTCGCTGGCCCAGATCTACGCCGCCCTCGACTCCGACCAGCAGCTCGTCCTGGAGTACAAGTTCTTCGAACCGGCCTTCTATCACACCGATGTGCCGGACTGGGGCACCTCCCTGGTGCACTGCCAGGCGCTGGGCGAGCGCGCCAAGGTCGTCCTGGACACCGGGCACCACGCCCCGGGCACGAACATCGAGTTCATCGTCGCCCAGCTGATCCGCCTGGGGCGCCTGGGGGCCTTCGACTTCAACTCGCGCTTCTACGCCGACGACGACCTCATCGTGGGCGCGGCCGACCCCTACCAGCTCTTCCGCATCATGAACGAGATCGTCGACGCCGGGGCCCTGGCCCCCGACTCGGGGGTCAACTTCATGCTCGACCAGTGCCACAACCTGGAGGAGAAGATCCCCGGCGAGATCCGCTCGGCCACCAACGTCCAGGAGGCCACCGCCAAGGCGCTCCTCGTGGACCGCGAGGCCCTGGCGGACGCCCAGACCGCCGGCGACGTGCTGGGGGCCAACGACATCCTCGTCGATGCTTTCAATACCGATGTTCGTCCTCTGCTGGCCGAGCTGCGCGAGTCCCAGGGTCTGGCGCCTGACCCCATGAGGGCGTTCCTGGACTCCGGCTACCTCGAGCGCATCCGCTCCGAGCGCGTGGGCGGCGACGCCGCGGGCTGGGGCGCCTGAGCCCCCCCTCCGCCGGCGGGGCCGCGGCTCCACGGGTTCCGCGGCCCCGCTACGGCGCGCTCTAGTATCCAACCACCCCGCCCGATGTCGCCCGAAAGGATCCCTCATGACCGCCACCCGCCCCGTCCGCATCGGAGCCGTCGACCTGGGTGCCTCCTCCGGGCGCGTCATGGTCGGCACCATCGCCGACGGGCGCATCACCCTGACTCAGACGCGCCGCTTCGCCAACGGCGCCATCCCGCTGCCCACCCGCGAGGGCGAACGCCTGTTCTGGGACGTGCTGCGCCTATGGGGGGAGGTGCGCGAGGGGCTGCTCGCGGCCGTGCGCGACATCGGTCCCCTATCGGCCATCGGCATCGACACCTGGGGGGTGGACTACGGCCTGGTCAACGGCTCGGGCACCCTGTCCGCCCAGGTCCACGCCTACCGCTCCGCGCGCACCCGCGGCATCCCCGAGCAGGTCTTCGCCGCGATCCCGGCGCGGGAGATCTACTCGATCAACGGGCTGCAGGTGCAGGACTTCAACACGATGTTCCAGCTCGTGGCCCAGGCGCGCGACAATGGCATCCCCAGGACCTCGAACGGCGCCTACGCCCGCACCATGCTGCTCCTGCCCGACCTCCTGGCCTGCTTCCTCACCGGCCAGCGGGTCGCCGAGGTCACCAACGCCTCGACCACCGGCCTGGTCGATGCGCGGCTGCGCGCCTGGTCGCGGCCCCTGCTGGAGCGCCTGCGCACCGAGCTCGGCCTCGACCTGGACGGCGTCCTGCCCGACATCGTCGAACCCGGAACCCTCATCGGGCCGGTGCGCCGCGAGTCCCTGGAGGTCTTCGGGCCCGACGGCTCCCCCACTCCTGTGATCGCCGTCGGCAGCCACGACACCGCCTCCGCCGTCGTCGCCGTGCCCGCCGCCGGAGCCGACTTCGCTTACATCTCCTGCGGCACCTGGTCACTGGTCGGCCTGGAGCTGGACGAGCCGGTGCTCACCCTGGCCTCGCAGGCCGCCAACTTCACCAACGAGCTCGGCGTGGACCACACGGTCCGCTACCTGAAGAACATCATGGGCCTGTGGGTCCTCAATGAGGCCGTGCGCACCTGGCAGCGCCAGGGCATGGAGATCTCCCTGCCCGAGCTCGACGCCGCCGCGGCCGCCGCCGAGCCGCTGCGCACCGTGGTCGATATCAACGACTCCGCCTTCTACGCCCCCGGGGACATGGCCGCCCGCATCGACGACGCCGCCCGCGCCACCGGGCAGCCCCGGCCTCGTAGCGTCGGCGAGTACGTGCGCTGCATCGACGACTCCCTGGCCCTGGCCTACCGCCGTGCCGTGCGCCAGGCCGCCGAGCTGTCCGGACGCGAGGTGAGGGTCGTCCACATGGTCGGCGGTGGCATTCGCAACCGGCTCCTGTGCCAGCTGGCCGCCGACGCGATCGGTCTGCCGGTCCTGGCCGGCCCCGCCGAGGGCACGGCCCTGGGAAACGCCGTGGTCGCGGCCCGCGGCGCCGGCCTGCTCGACGGCGAGCTGAGCGACCTGCGCCGCCTCATCCGAGACTCCACCGACATCACCTCCTACGCCCCCGACCCGGCCGCCGCGGCGTCCTGGGACGCCGCCGAGCGCCGGCTGCTCGGCTGAATCGTCCGGGCCGCCGCGCCGCCGCATGGCCGACCGGATCGCCGACGCGTGCGGACCGCCGTCCGATGACGGCCCGGCCCGCATGCGGACAACTACACGCAGACAGTCACAGATATTCGAAGGACACCCCAGCATGAGCACGCACCCGACTCTCACCGACATCCTCACCCACATGGGCGCCGCCGGACGCCGGCTGGACCACATGGGCGCCGTCGAGGCCGGCGCCGGCAACATCTCCATCGCCGTGGCCGCCGACGCCGACGAACTCGGCCTGGTCGACCGCCTCCCCGAGGCGACCCCCGGCGTCGAGCTGCCGCTGCCCGCTCCGGCGCTCGCGGGCCGCACGGTCCTGGTCACCGGCTCGGGCTGCCGGCTGCGCGACGTCGCCGCCGCCCCCGAGATGACCGTGTCGGCCTTCGTCGTGGACAAGGGCGGAGCCACCGGCACCTGGTACACCCATCCGGAGAGGACCTACGTGGGGCCGACGAGCGAATTCAACTCGCATCTGGCCGTTCACAACGACCAGGTCGAGCGGCGCGGCGTCGACTTCCAGGCGGTGATACACGCCCAGCCCCCCTACCTGGTCCAGCTGTCCCACATCAGGGGCGTCCGCAGCACGCGGGACTTCAACCGCCGTATCCTGCGCTGGGAGCCCGAGACGATCGTCCAGCTCCCCGCCGGCGTCGAGGTGCTGGACTTCATGGTGCCCGGGTCGCAGACCCTCATGGAGAACAGCGTGCGGGCCCTGCGCGACCACATCATCGTCGTGTGGTCCAAGCACGGCATCATGGTGCGCTCCGACATCTCCCCGCTGGCCGCCGTCGACAAGGTCGAGTACGCGGAGACCGGGGCCATGTACGAGGTGCGCAGCATGATGGCCGGCGGGCTCGGCGAGGGGCTCACCGATGACGAACTGCACGCCGTCGTCGAGGCCTTCGAGGTCGACACCGATCTGTTCTGACGGCCGTCCCGCGGCTGCCGCGGGGCGCGGGCGGGGAGGCCGCGGCCCCGCCTCTCCTGGCCGCCCGCCCCCGTTTCCACCCGTCGCAGACCTCACAGCGTCAGGTGAATGAGAACCGGACGGTGCCGCGATTACTCTGTTCGGGACGCACGACGACGGGAGTCCGCCGCTCGTGCGTCGTCTCGTTCCGGCCCGGAACGAGAACCGTCCATGAAAGGAAGCACCATGTTCTCCGACGTTGATCGGGTCATCCGTGCGGCTGTGGCCCACGAGCGCGAAATCCAGCGCGACATTGCCGACAAGCAGGCTCAGGACGAGCAGCGCTGAGCACGGCCCCGGCATCTCGTCCGGGGCCGCGCCCCTCGACATCCCGCCCGCGGTCGCGGTCAGTCCGCCCGAACCAGCCGGGTCACCCGGTCCATGAAGGTCTCCAGGAAGCGGTCGACGTCGACGCCAAGGGCGACGCGGCTGGTCTTCCTCGGCTCGTTGAGACGCTCGACGTCGCCGATGGTCCGCCCCCGCGTCGGCCCCTCGACGTCGACTCGGAGGTTGACGGGGAAGGTGGACACGAGGCTCGGGTCGACGGCGACGGCGGCGGCGAGCGGATCGTGCAGACCGCACCCGCCCAGTCCGGGGGCGGTCGTCTCGTAGGCCCTGATGTAGTAGTCGGTCATGTCGGCCAGGAACGCGCCGGCGGGTGTGCCCGCCTCGCGCCAGCGGTGCGTGTGCTCGTAGGTGAGCAAAGTCTGGAGGGTGACGTCGAGGCCGACCATGGTGGCGTCGACGCCGGAGCGGAAAACGGCGTCGGCGGCGTCGGGATCCTGGCTGATATTAGCCTCGGCCCAGGGGCTGGTGTTCCCCGAGACGGTCAGGGCGCCACCCATGAGGACGACCGTGAGACGTTCGGCCAGGCTGGGATCCTTCTTCAGGGCGGCGGCGAGATTGGTCAGAGGTCCGGTGGGGACGTAGACGAGTTCGTCGCCGTAGCGGCGTGAAGCCTCGATGATGACGTCGACGGCGCCGGTGGTTTCGGCGCTTCGCCGCGAGTCGGCGATGTCGACCTCCCCGATCCCGTTGCGGCCGTGGATGAAGGCGGAGATCTCCTGGACTGAGAAATCCCCGGCGCTCGAGGCGCAGGGCAGCCCCGGGTGGACGGGGATCCCGGGGGCGCCGAGGAGATCGAGGACCGCCAGGGAGTTGCGCACCGAGTCCCTCATGAGGACGTTCCCGTAGGTGGCGGTGACGCCGATGAGCTCCGCCTCGGGGCTGGCGAGCGTGTAGGCGATGGCGAGGGAATCGTCGATGCCGGTGTCCAGATCGAGGATGAGTTTCCTGGTCATGAGTGCTCCTCCTTCGTCACTCACCAGACGAAGATGCCGACGATGCCGGCGGACATGAGGGAGACGAGGATGCCGGACAGGAGCATGCGTCCGACATTCTTGGAGATGAGGTCATTGCGCTCCTTGTCGACGATCCCCTTGAAGGAGCCGATGATCATACCCAGCGTGCCGAAGTTGGCGAAAGACGTCAGGAAGACCGTGAGTACGGCCTGGTAGTGGCGGGGCAGATCGGTGACCCGCCCGACGACCTGGCCCATGGCGACGAACTCGTTGGTAACGAGCTTGAGCCCCATGATCTGGGACATGTCCCAGGCGTTGGACGGGTCCAGGCCCAGAAGCATCGCGGGGATGAACATGACGACGCCGAGGATCGACTCCAGGGAGAGCGGGCCCCATAGGGCGCCGAGGACCTTGTCGATGAGAGCGGCCAGGGCGACGAAGGTGATGACATTGGCGGTGATGATGAGGATCATCTTCCCACCGCCGATGATGGAGTCGCCGAGGAAGGAGAAGAAGGGCTCCTTGGCCGGTGCGTCGGGGTTCTTCCTGGTGAGTCTGCCGATCAGCGCGCTCAGGCCGCCCAAATGGGCGCCGGCCGGCTTCTGCGCGTCGGAGCCGGCTGTACCAACGGCCCCGGTGGACGCGGATGAGCCGGCGGCATCAACGGACCCGGCCGCCGCAGTCACCCCGGACCCAGCCGTCTCGCCGGCGGGGGCGAGCACGTCCTGGTCCCCCGGATTCTCCTGCACATCGGCGTAGGTCACGATGACGTCCTCCTCGGGGGTGATCTCCAAGGGGTAGAGCATGCTCGCGACGATAAGAGCGTTGAGGCAGTTCAGCGGCACGGCGGTCAGGACGAACTCGCCGGGAACCATCTGCATGTAGGACGCGAGGATGGATGCCGTCACACAGCTCATCGACATCATGGCGATGACGACGTCGCGCTCGGGCCTCATCCTCTGAAGCTGAATCTTGGAGACGGCCACGGCCTCGGTGTTGCCCAAGAACATCATCTCGATGGCGTAGAAAGCCTCGAACTTGGGCTGGCGCGTGATGACGCTCAGGCCGCGCCCGATCCATGTGATGAGCCAGGGGAGGAAGCCGATGTAGGTGAGGATGTCGAAAAGAGGGACGATGAGGAGGATGGGCAGCAGGGCGCTGACGACGAAGTTCGCCGGCGTGGGATCGATCCCCTCGGGTCCGACCCAGTCGCCGAACGCGAAGTTGATCCCCCTCCAGGCCACGGAGACGAGCTCGTTGAAACCGGCGGCGGCGCCCTCGACGGCCGCGCGTCCCCAGGGGAAGCCCGTGAGCAACCAGGCGATGACGACGTTGAGCGCGGTGAGGATCCCGACTGACCGCCAGGGGATCCTCGTACGGTTGCGGGAGAACAGCCACCCTACGGCGAGGAAGGCGAGAACTCCCAGGATATTGACGGCCAGGAACATGGGACGGTCCTTCGTGTGCGACGGGAGGTGTGCGGTTGAACGAACGGAAGCGGGGCGAGATCGCCCTGCCGGAGGTCGAGCGACGCGGGGTGCGGGTCGGGGGCGGACGGAGGTGGGCAGCGGATCGGACGGGGCCGGCCCGGGGCCAGGGTACTCGTGACGAGATCCGGGAAACAGTTTGTCCTCGGGTCGGTGCCGACCCGCATGGTGCAGGAGTCATCGGCGGTGGCGCGCATGTCGGCTATGGTCATCCCGCAGGCGAGAGCGCCGCACAGCTCGACGCCGTCCGGGCAGCGCCGCGTCGGGACGAGGGCGGGGTCGATGACGTAGGCGGTGGCGTCCGCCTGGGCGCTCAGGTCGGCCGAGTCCGAGGCGAACAGGACGTCGGAGGCCAGGTTGATGACCACCGACTTGTCCGCCACCCGCATGTCCGAGGCCCCCCACCGAGGCGGTGAAGGTCTCCAACGCCACTGGGTCGGGGCTGTCCTCGGTGTCCTTAGCTCGGCCCACCGCCTCCTTGGCCTCGACGGACAGCTTGCCGTCGCGCACCACCGGCACGCCCTCGAACAGACCCGACTCGGGCACCAGGACATCGATGGTGTCGGCGTCGACCGGCTTGAACAGGGCGTGCAGCGTGGCGTCGGACTCCTTGTCCGTCAGGCCCACGAGGTCAGAAGTGGCCTTGAAGGTCTCCTGCACCGTACCGGCGTCGAAGTCCACCACGCGCGCACCATCAGCACCACTGAAGTTTCCCGTGCCGTTCCAGACCACGTTGATATCGATTCTCTTGCCATTATCGGACCGGCTGCTCGAGCCGGTCGTGTCCAGGTGCACGGCCAGGGGAACCACCATGACGTCGTCGGAGACCACGGCCGGCCCCACTGTGACCTCCAGACTCGCCCCCACAGTCGTCACCGTCCGGGTCACGCTCTGACCCGAACCACCCGAGGCACCAGCCGAGCCCGACGCCGATGCGCTGGCCGAGCCCGAGCCCGCGCCGCCCGACGCCGCCGACGTCGAGGCGTCGGAGCCCTCGCCCCGCGACCTCCAGGGCGGCTCACAACCGGCCAGGGCCAGCAGCCCCACGCCGGTCAGGATGAACCGGAGAGGAACATGCGACGACGCATCGTCACGGGTCCTTTCAGTTGTTCGTGACGGGGATGTCGGTGAGGCGGTAGGCGGTGCCTTTGAGTGCGTACTTGCCGTCAGGATGGTCGAGGGCGACGGTGTCGCCGCCGGGGTCGGGCCAGACGACGCAGATCGTGGCAGCGCCGGCCTTGAGATGGTCGGAGACGTTGAGCTCGGTCAGGGGCAGGTGCTGCTCGGCGTAGGCGTCCAGGTAGTCGGCGGGGAAGATGCGCTCGCCAGCGGCGATGAGAGTCAGGCCGTCGCAGGCGTTGAAGGTTGGCAGGGAGCCGCCGTCCTCGTCGCGCTGGTTGGAGAGGAGTGTCTGAGGGTCCTGGAGCAGTTGGTGAAGTGGGGCGCCGGTGGAGCCGGGTTCGACGGTGCAGGTGATGGCGCCTAGGAGATAACCGCCGGTGCGGGTGACGTGATCGAGGGTGATGGTGACCTCGCCGCTGGTATCGGAGCCCTTGGCGGTGAGGGTGACGCCCTCGGAGCCCTTGGCGACGGGACCCTGCGGCGCCGGCAGCGAACCACCGCTGCCGTTGCCGGGGGTGGCAGTAGGGGCCGCGGTCGGGCTGCCGCTCTTATTGGTGGTACCGCCGGTGGGGGTCAGGGTGATCTCGACGCGCCGGTTGGCGGCTCGGGCCTCGTCGGTGGTGTCCTTGACGCGGGGCTCGGACTCGCCCTTGCCGGTCACGGAGGTCTGCCACTTGTCGAGGCCGGTGAGCTGCTCGAGTCGGGTTTTGACGGCGTCGGCGCGTTTCTCGGACAGGGTCTGGTTGTAGGCGTCGTCCTGGATGTCGTCGGTGTGGCCGACGATGGTCAGCGTCCCGCCGTCGGGGTACTGGGCGAGTTGGCCGGACACGGTCTGGAGCTGGGCCTCGGCACCCGGGGCCAGGTCGGCGGAGTCGGAGGCGAAGGTGACATCGCTGGCCAGGGTGACGGTGACGTCATCGCCACCGACCTGGGTGCTGGTGGAGTCGTCCAGGGCCCTGGTGTAGCGCTCGATGGCGACGGGTTCGGCGAGCTCGGTGGCGGCGCCCGGGAACTTATCGACTCCGCTGCTGGCGGCGCTCAGGTCGATGTCGGCTTTCTTGGCGGCGTCGGCCTCCAGCACCGAGACGGTGGTGAAGCCGGCCATCGGGACGAGGACAGTCACCTGGTCGGTATCGACCTTGCCGAAGGACAGGTAGGAGGTGACTTTCTCACCGGGGGTCGTGTCGAGGAATCCGCCGCCGCCATCGGTGGCGCTCCACACGCGCCCGCCCTCCAGGTCGAGAAGCTTAACCAGGTCGGCGCCGGCGCCGGGACGAAAGATGGATGGGGCCCCGAGGTAGTGCGAGATGCCGAGCTTGTTGCCGTTGTCGCTGTAGGAGTTGGCTTTGACATCGTCGATGGAGGCGTCGTCCTCGGCTCGGGTCAGCTCCAGGGCCATGATCGAGGTGGTCTCGTCCTTGCAGATGACAGGAGAGACCCGCACCGCCACGTTGTGGCCCATGATGTGAGCATCGAGCTCCTGCCAGTCGGTGCTGCCGACCCCGACTCCCCCGCTGGCGGATGCGGACCCGCTCGCCGCGGCCGAGGAGCCCGCCGACGCCGAATCCGACGGCGCCGAGACGTCCCCGCCCTTCGACATCCCGGAAAGCACGTCGCACCCGGCCAGCACCGGCACCCCGACACCCGCCAAAAGCGACAGGCCCACAAAAGACCGACGAGATGGCGCCGTCGAGGAAATGCGGAGCGAACGGAAGAATGCCGAGGCCATAGGAACTCCTTGGTGAGAACGTGTTCAGAAACGGAGTGTAATCACAACGTGATGGTGCCATCAAGGGACGCTCCCCGTGCACTACCCATCCCTCCACGGGGAGAACCCATAGGATCCGGCCGTCTCCGCGAGGAGCCCAGGAGGCTTATTTTCATAGAGTGGCTCAGAGCGCTTCGGCAGTAAATCGCGCGCATCGCACGGGACCGCCTATTCCTGAGAGAATTCAACTACCCGGGCTGAAGCACCTCGGAAATCAAGTCACCACGACCGACAGCGGCATGAGGATCATCGGTATCGAGACCCGACGCATCCCGCGCGCCTGCCGCACAAGGCCGCTGGCAGTTTCACCCGCGCAGACCCGCCTCAACGACGAAAGACGGGACACGCAGCGGCGGCCGGGTCTCAGCCGCAGGACCCCCGACGCCCCGGCCGGTCGGCGCAACCGGGCCAGGGACGACAGACAACAGACACAGGCCGCAGACAAGGACGCACGCATGCTCAAGGGAATCAATCCGCTCATGACGCCAGAGCTCCTCACCGCCCTGGCCCGCATGGGGCACGGCGACACGATCGCCGTCCACACCCAGGAGACGCGCCCCTACGGGTGCGACCTCCTGACCAAGGGCGTTCTGCCGACCTTCGGCCCCGAGCCCGCATCCTGACCGCTCGAAGCCGATCCCCCGCTACGATCCACCCTGTGACGACCCACCCCACCGAAGCAAAGGAGCTCATCATGGGACGCGTCATCGTCGTCGGTTCCATCAACCAGGACATCACGGTCACGGTCGACCGCCTCCCCCAGCCGGGTGAGACCCTCTCGGGCACCTCCACCACCTACCGTCTGGGCGGCAAAGGGGCGAACCAGGCCGCAGCCGCCGCCCACGGCGGAGCGGCCGCAGTGTTCGTCGGGCGAGTCGGCGGGGATCCCTCAGGAATCACGCTGCGCGAGGAGCTGGGCGCGCACGGCGTGGACGTCTCCGCCCTGCGTACGGACGAGGAAGTCACCAGCGGGATCGCCTTCATCACCGTGAGCACCGCCGGGGAGAACACGATCATCCTCGACGCCGGGGCCAACGGCCGCGTCACCGGCCGGCAGGCCGTCGATGCGGTCGCCCTCACCGAGCACGACGTCGTCGTCCTCCAGGGTGAGATCCCCTCAAGCGCCAACGAGGAAGTCATCTCCTGGGCGCACGGGGCCGGAGCGAGGGTGGTCCTCAACCTGGCTCCCGTCCGCCCGGTCTCACCGCGGGCCCTGGCCGACGTGGACGTCCTGGTCGTCAACGAGACCGAGTGCGGGCTCGTCCTGGACGCCCCGCCGCCCGGAACGGCCGCGGCGGCCGCGGCCGCCGCGGCAAAGCTGCGCAACCGGGGCCCCGCCCGCGTGCTCGTGACGCTCGGCCCGGACGGCGCCGTGCGGGCCTCAGCCGAAGAGGTGACGCACGTGGCCGCGATCGACCTGGGTCCTGTCGTCGACACGACGGGGGCCGGGGACGCCTGCGTCGGGGTGCTCGCAGCGGCGCTCGCCGCCGGCTGCGACTTCCCGCAGGCGGTGGCCGAGGGCATGCGCGCGGGCTCGACGGCGGTCCTGTCCGCCGGCGCCGCCGCCTCCTACGCGGGCATCGCGCCCGTCGAGCCGCGCTTGTGAGCACGCTGCACCGCGCAGCGTTCGGAGAGAACCGGGCCGGAGCCGTCAGGAGACGGTGACGCTGCCGGAGGTCGTGCCGGTGGCCGCCCCGCCGTCGGCGCTCGTCACGGTGATGGTCGACGACGAGCCGGCGGTGATGGCGCCCTCGGAACTGGTGGCATCCATGGTCAGAGCGAGAGTCCCGCCATTGGAACCGGACGCGCCCCAGCGGTCCTCGTCGGCGGTGGCCAGGCCTCCGGGGGCGGTCAGCTCGCAGCGGGTCAGGGTCACCTGCGAGGACGTGTTGGTGACGTAGACGGCGGGAGCCTGCCGCGTGCAGGTCAGACTCACGTCCGTCAGGGCAAGGGTGGAGACCTCGGCGGCGGCGTCGGAGTCGGCGGCGTCGCCCGACATCGACTGGTAGAGCATGACGCCGCCCCTGTCGGAGGCGCTCGTCAGGGTCGAATCGGTCACGGTGGCGTGGTTCTTGCCCTCGACGACGATCGCCTGCGCGGCGCCCGCCGCGCCGGTCAGGCCGGAGACGGTGATCCGGCCGGTGGAGTACAGGCAGGGGGAGCCGTCGCCCTCGGTGGTGAAGGTGTTGGTCCCGTCGACGGTGACGGTGCCCGAGCCGCGATCGGTGGCGACGGCGGCGCAATGGGCGCCTCGGGTCTCAATAGTCAGGTCGGAGCCGTTGATGACGCCCGCATAGGTGGCGTGCAGGCCGCGGGAGGACTCGCCGGTGGTGGTGATCGTGCAACCGGTGACGGTCGCGGCGGCGCCACCGGTGGCCAGGACGGCATTGGCCCCCGAAGCGCCAGTGGTCACAGCGGTCTCGTCCACGGCGGCGGTCGATCCCTCACCCACGACGACGACGGCGGAGTTGAGGCCGTAGAAGCTGTAGGAGTCATCGACGCCGTGCTCCCCGTCGGTGGAGGCGTCGCCGGACTTGGAGATCCTGGCGTTGGTGATCGACAGACTGCCCCCGCCCACGACGAGGAAGACGGTCTGATCGGCGGCAGTGGACTCGAAAGTGCCCCCGTCGATGGTGGCGGTGACGCCGTCGACGAGGAAGGCGCCTGAGAGGGTGACCTCCTTGTCCCCGATCGTGCCGGTCCACGACCCGGGTGACAGGGGCGTGTTGGAGGCGCTCGCCTCGTGGTACTGCGGACCGGCGGCGCTCGCGTCGGCGGAGGCTGCGGCGGGCGAGCCGGTCGAGGAGTCCCGCCCGGAGGAGGCGGTCGTCCCCGAGGCGCCGGAGGAGCCGCAGGAGACGAGTGCGCCGGCGGTCGCCAGACCGAGGCCCGCTACTAGGAGGCTGCGGCGCCGCAGAGCGAAGGGGGCCCCGCAGTCGGGCGGGGCGGACACGGGCCCGCACCCCGGCAGGGCGTCGGAGCGGGTCGGGACGGGCGGAATCGGCCGGGTCGGCGGGGACGGTTTCAACGAGGTCATGGCGTTTCTTCTCGGTTCGGTGGAGGGAGGCACGCGGGCGGCGCCGGACGGCCGCCGCCCGGGGCTCCCGGGCTCCGTGGACGGGGCCTACACTCGGCGAGCCGCCTAGCAGCGGGGCATCCGTCAGCCATGAGGGCGCTGTGAGTCCGGTGGGAACGGCGCGCTCGCCCGGTGCTCTCACAGACTCCGACGTCGATAGGCGGCGACGGACGCGACGGCGGAGACGGCGAGCAGCACCACCGCGATCCCCAGCCCGGCCGGTCCGGTCCACGACGAGGCCGCCCAACGGATGACGGCGGCGGCGAAACCGGGCAACCGCTCGACCAGGAAGCCGCCGCCGACCATGAGAACCATGGTCGCGCCGTAGGCGTACGTTCCCGTGCGCGCATGGCCCAGGGCGAAGAAGAGGAGAAGCTGGACCGCGACGGCGGCGCCGACCGCCGCCACGGCCATGCCCGTGACCGCCGGCACGGACACGGGGACGCGGACCTCCCCGGGCCCGTGCACGGCGGCCTCCACCCGTGCGACGACGAGGCTCGCGAGGGCCATGACGGCAGTGACCAGGGCGACGAGCAGATAGCGGCTGACGACGAACTGAGAGCGCGTCACCGGCAGGATCGAGTACATGGCGTCCAGGTGCATGCGCTCGTCCTGGGCGAAGAGGATGCTGGGCAGGAACGCCACCGTCAAGACGCATACGGTGATGGCCGACGTCGCCCCGCCCATGGCGAGATTCGCCGTGGAGATGATGACGGCGACGACCGCGAAAGTGCGCAGCGCAGCGGCATGGGCGGACAGCTCCGTGCGCAGCAGGCTCCAGATGGTGCGCATGTCGATGCTCCTCATTCTCTTCAATGCTGCCGGTGGTTCTCGGCGAGTGCCGCGGGCGCGGCGGTGGGATGAGTGCAACCGCGGTCGGGCTCCGGGCCGCGGGTCATCGCCGCGACGGCCTCATCGATGGACGAGGTCTCGATGAGGACATCGGGGCCGAAGACTGCGGTGTCGGAGATCCGGATGAGCCCCGAGAAGACGCCCTCCCCATTGCGCCGGGCTCCGACGAGGACGGACTCGGCCTCGGGCGTCAGAGCGGAGACGGGGCCGCGGGCCGCGGCCCACTGCTCGAAGAGGTCAGGCAGGGGTCCGGCGAAGCGAGTGCGACCGGCGTCAATCACGTGAAGGTGATCGGCGATCCGTTCCAGGTCGGAGGTGATGTGAGTCGAGAAGAGGATCGTCCGCCCCTGCTCGACGAGGAAGTCGCGGAAGATGTCGAGGACCTCCAGGCGCGCGACGGGATCCAGCCCCGAGGTCGGCTCATCGAGGATGAGGAGCTCGGGGCGGTGGGCGAGGGCGAGGGCGAGCTGAAGCTTGACGCCCTGCCCTCGCGACAGGTCCTTGACCTTGACCCGGGCCGGCACGTCCAGCCGGTCCACAAGCTCGTCGAGGAGGCTCCGGTCCCAGTCGGGGTAGAAGCGCTCCAGGCTGCGAGCGGCGGAGACGGCCGTCCAGTCTCCGGGCAGGGCCACGGTATCCAGAACGACGCCGATGCGCTCGTGGCGGGCCCCGGGGGCGCCGTCGAGCACGCTGATCGAACCGGCGTCGACGCCGATCATGCCGAGGATCACCTTGATGACGGTGGTCTTGCCCGCCCCGTTGGGGCCGACGAAACCGGTGACCATGCCGGCGGGCACGATCATGTCGAAGGGCCCCAGGGTGAAGGCGCCCTGGCGTCGTACGACGTCGTCGAGCCGGATGGCGGGCGGGGGCGCCGGACGACTCATTCCTTCGTGGCGGTCCATCGCTGTGCGGTCCTTTCCTGAAGGTCGGGCAGATCTATTCCGGCCAGCCGCGCGGTGGCGACGGCGTCGTCGAGCTGGGTCTCCAGCCGGGCGAGGAGCCGCATGCGGGTCTCGGCCTCGTCCTGCGGGAGGACGAAGCTGCCGCGACCCGCCTGGTTGGCGATGAGGCCGGCCGCGGCGAGCTCGTTGTAGGCGCGGGTGGTGGTGATGAGGGAGACCTCGAGATCCCGTGCGAGTCGCCGCAGCGAGGGCAGTGGAGCCCCCGCGGGCAGCTCGCCGGACCAGACGGCCTGACGGATCTGGGCGACGATCTGCTCATACATGGGCGTCCCGGACGTCCGGGACAGGATGATGTGCACCTAACTATTTATATAGTACATGTACAGCAGATGCAAGAGGTGAGTCCCGCCGTTCGAGCCGCGACCTCGTCGCCCCGCACCGTGATCGACGCTCTCGGCGTCCGTGTCACCGGGCGCGTCGATCGCAGCGCGGGGAGAGTCAGTTCCGCTGTCGGACTCGCCCGTACAAGCGCTTCAGCGGACTCGGCGCCCACCAGTTCCACCGGCCGAGGACCGTCATGGTCGCGGGCACGAGCAGCAGTCGCACGAGCGTGGCGTCGGCCGCGACCATGATCGCCAGGCCCACGCCGATCTCCTTGATGGATATCATCTCGCCCGTCACGAAACCCAGGAAAACCGCGATGATGATCGCCGCCGCCGAGGTGATGATGCGCCCCGAGCGCTGCAGGCCTCGGGCGACCGCGTCGTCATTGTCGTGGCCCGCCTCCCAGTACTCGGTCATGCGAGCCAGCAGGAACACTTCGTAGTCCATGGCCAGCCCGAAGCCGAAGGCCGCGAGGCAGGCCACGATGAAGGTCTGCAGGCCGGGTGTCTGCGGCAGACCGAGATGCCCGTTCTCGAACAGCCAGGACGTCAGGCCAAGGGAGGCGATGAGCGACAAGGCGTTGATGATCAGGGCCTTGAGCGGCACCACCAGCGAGCCAGTCATGCAGAAAGCACGAAGACGGCCACGACGACGATGAGCGCGGCCCAGGGCGCCCGCTCGGCAGCGTGATGACGGCCGGTACGAGCGTGATCGTGCACGCCACGGCGATCAGCGCCACGCTCGTCGCCCCGGCCACGATCGTCTCGAACATTGGAGAGCGCATGACGAGCAGACCGGCGATGGAGCAGGCGATGGTCAGCGCCGAGAAGGAGACTGTGCACCCCGCCGTCGCCACCGTGCGTACGACGGCGTCACGCACGAGCCCCCTCATGTCCGCGCTGGCGGGCGGGGCGTCGCCTCGGGCACGGGCATCGGCGCCGTCCCCGCGCCGGGCTCGTACTCGCGCAGAGTGTCGAGGTAGGGGCCCTCGGCCGCCTCGGGCCACGCGCTGGCCGGCGGCGTCGACCTCCTCGTCCTTGAGCGCCGCCTCAAGCATGACGACCGCGACGTACCCGTCGCCGGCGGTCGACTCCAACGCCCGGGCCTGCTGGGAGGTGGGGTCGGGCAGCACGAAGGGGTCCGTCACCGAGGCGACGCCCTCCAGGTCGGACAGTGTCCGGCGCGGTGGCCTCGCCGCTGGCCAGGCGATCGAACAGGCCTTCGACGCCTCAGCCCCGGAGAACCAGCGAGGCTACGACGGCGGCGAGCAGCGCCACATGACGACGACGCTCACGGGGCGGCGGGAGACGGTACGGCCCATGCGGATGAACATGTGCTCTGTCGCAGCAGCCAACGGTCGGGAGGATAGGAGAGGCGGGCCTGCTCGGGTGCTCACGCAAGACTTCATACGGAAGAAATAAATTGCTTTCAATTGCAAGGAAAGTTGAGGATCGTCGCACCCGCGAGTCAACCGTCGACCGCGGCCGTCTCCCGACGGGTAGCGTGGCCGTGCCCGCCCGCATGGGAGCCGGGTCGCCCCAGCGACCATTGCGTGAACGGAGCCGTCATGATCCGCAGCACCGGCAGACGGGTCAGGCCCAGCGGATGGTGAATGAGGGTAGCCTCAGCCGCGGCCTCCTCCGTCTTCGATCACCTGCATCACCCGCGTCGTCGACGCCCGGACCCGCGACGGCGGCGAGACCTGCTCCGCCCAGGGCTCGGCGTCCGAGGAGGACATGACCCGCATGCGCGCCGAGCGCGAGGCCCGCGCGGGGCGGCTCTGCGGCCGGCGTCTCCTCAGCCGAGGCCGGTGATGCGCCCGTCGGGATCCTCGACCCGCGTCATGAGCAGCAGGCCGACTCCCAGGACCGCCACGATCCCCAGGATGCCCCAGTAGGAGGCCTCCTGACCGATCACGCGAACGCCGATCCGAATGAACGCCCCGTACATCATCGGGGCCATGAAGGACACGGCGCGGCCCGTCGTCGCGTACAGGCCGAAGATCTCGCCCTCGCGCCCTGCGGGGATGACACGCGCCAGGAAGGACCTCGCCGCGGACTGGGCCGGACCGACGCACCCGGCCAGAAGCAGACCGAGCACCCAGAACACCCCGGCCCCGCCGCCGTGCAGCATGAAGATGCCGATGCCCACGATCACGAGAAGCGTGAGCGAACCGAGGATCACCTTGCGGGGTCCGATGAGGTCGTCGACCCAGCCCGAGGCGATGGTCGCGACGCCGGCGATGACGTTGGCGGCGACGGCGAAGATCAGGACCTCCACCTCAGTGAACCCGAAGGTGTTCTGGGCGATCACGCCCCCGTAGGTGAACACGCCCGCGAGCCCGTCGCGGAAGACGGCGGCGGCCAGCAGGAACCACAGCACCTGGGGGCAGGCCCGGCGCAATGCCACGAGAGTGCCCCACAGTCGTGTGTAGGAGTCCAGAACCGACAGCGCCTCCCGGCGGGTCGCCCCGAGGAGCCGGCGCAGCGGTCGTCTGTGCGGACTGCGCAGGAGGTCGAGGCGGCGGACCGCCGAGCCCTCGCGCGGAAGCGGCTCGGTGGGCTCGGATTCGAGCCCGGCCATCTCCCGCTCCTCACCGCGCCGGGCCTCGTCGAGGACCGCCTGGCGCAGAAGCCTGCCCCGTCGTCCCGACTGGCTGACGAGCACGGGGATCGCGCTCAGGCCGAACCAGCCGGCGGCGACGATCATGGACACGCGGATATTGAGCCCGTCGGTCTTGGTAACCCCGAACCAGCCGACATCGGGACTGATGAAGCCGACGAGGAGGATGAGCAGCAGAACGATGCCGCCGATGTACCCCATGCCCCAGCCGAGTCCCGAGACGGCGCCGACCCGGTCCTTGGTGGTGATCCGGGACAGGATGCCGTTGTAGTTGACGCTCGCCAGCTCGAAGAAGACGTTGCCCGCCCCGAGCAGCGTGATGCCGAGCCAGAGGTAGCCCGGATGCGGCAGGACGAAGAAGAGAGCCGCACTGATGACCACCACCGCGGCCGTGTAGGCGCCGAGCCAGAAGATGGTCCGTCCGGCCCGGTCGGCCCTCTGCCCGGTGACCGGAGCCAGCAGGGCGATGCAGGCTCCGGCGATGGCCAGGCCGACCGACAGGGAGGACTCGGTGGTCGCCTTCTCGCCGAAGGCGGAGCTGGTGAGGTAGACGGTGAAGACGAACGTCGTGACGACCGCGTTGAACGCCGCGCTCCCCCAATCCCACAGCCCCCAGGCGAGAACGGGCCACGTCAGCAGCGGGGACCGGACGGCCGAGGCAGGGTCGTTCTCAGGCGAGGGACTGCGGGCGGTTCGGGGGCCGCCCGGCGACGGGGAGGTCTGGGCCATAACGGCGAGCCTACGGCGCCGCGGACGATCATGCGGGGTCCTTGGGACCATGACGGGTCCGGGCGGACGGGCCCCCCGCGGCGAGCACCTCGGCGAGGGCGGCGTCGAGGGGTGTGGTGATCTTCAGGGCCAGGGGATCGCCCGCGACGACGGCGACGGCGCCGCCCGCGGCCTCGACGAGTCCGGCGTCGTCGGAGGCGGCGCGGGCCTCGTCGAAGGCGCGGTCCGCGCCGAGGCGGTGCGCGGCGAGGAGCGTCGCAGCGGCGAAGCCCTGCGGGGTCTGCACCGCTCGCAACCGGGCGCGGTCGGGGGTCGCGACGACGATCTCGACCGGTATGACGCCGTCCGGCAAGCCCTCCTCCGGCCGCCGCCCGTCGCGGACCGCGACCTTCCGGACCTCCCCGACCTCCTTGACCGTGTCGATCACGGGCAGGGCGGGGACGACGGCGTCGCGGCCCGCCCGCACCGCGGCGACAACGCGCCGCGCGACGTCGGGCGGGGTCAGGGCGCGGGCGGCGTCGTGGACGAGTACGACGGCGGCGTCGGGACGGGCGTCCAGGGCGGCGGCCAGGCCGAGTGCGACGCTGGCCTGGCGGGAGGCGGACGATCCGGCGACGACCTCGACGGTCCCGGATCTGCCGGCGCCGCCGAGACCCGCGACCTCGGCGCGGAAACGGGCGAGGTGGTCGTCGGGAGCGGTGACGACGACGTGGTCGACGACGCCCGAGTCGAGCAGGCCGAGAGCGGCACGGCGCAGCAGCGTCCGCCCGGCGATTTCGACGAGCGCCTTGGGACCGGCGGCGCCCAGGCGGGTCCCCGAGCCGGCGGCTGTCAGAACGGCGACCACGCCCTCGGCGCGGTCCGGCGCGGACGCGGGCACGAGCAGCCGGGGATCAGGCGGCGGTGCCGGAGGAGAGGACCTCGTCGAGGGTCGTCTCGGCCTCCTCCTCAGCCGTCTTCTGCGCCAGGGCGAGCTCGGAGACGAGGATCTGGCGCGCCTTGGACAGCATGCGCTTCTCCCCCGCCGATAGGCCGCGGTCGGTGTCCCGGCGCGAGAGGTCGCGGACGACCTCGGCGACCTTGATGACGTCGCCGGAGGCGATCTTCTCCTGATTGGCTTTGAAACGGCGCGACCAATTGGTGGGCTCCTCGGTCAAGGGAGCCCGCAGGACCTCGAAGACCCTCTCCAGGCCATTGGCGTCCACCACGTCGCGTACGCCGATGAGCTCGACGCTCTCCGCGGGAACGAGAATCGTCAGGTCCCCCTGGGCAACCTCGAGCTGTAAGTAGGTCTTCTCCTCCCCGCGCACTTTGCGCTGCCGGATGTCAGTGATCCGAGCCGCGCCGTGGTGGGGGTAGACGACGGTTTCGCCGACTTCAAAGGTCATGGGTGACGTACTCCGTAACTGGCTGCAGGAGCCCCAGTTTACCAGGGAATGCCGGGAAAACTCCGGGGAGGTACCTCACAGGTCACATTCCGCTCCGCCCGCCCCGATGCGCCGTCAGCCGGCGTCGACCATCTTGTAGCCGAGCCCGCGCACCGTGACCAGCATCCGGGGCGCGCTCGGCTCGACCTCGATCTTGGCCCGGATGCGTTTGACGTGGACGTCGAGAGTCTTGGTGTCCCCCACGTAGTTCGCCCCCCAGATCCGGGTGATGATCTGGCTGCGCGTGAGCACGCGATCGGGATTGCGCAGGAACAGCTCGAGCAGCTCGAACTCCCGCAGCGGCATGGCGACGACCTCCCCGTCCACACGCACCTCATGGCGCTCGACGTCCATAGCGACCCGCCCCGCGCCCAGCAGCGGCGCGTCGGGCTCACCCTCCTGGCTGCGGCGCAGAACGGCATGCACGCGCGCGACCAGCTCGCGGTAGGAATAGGGCTTGGTGACGTAGTCGTCGGCCCCGATCTCCAGGCCGACGATCTTGTCGATCTCGTCATCCCTGGCGGTGAGCATGATGACGGGAATCCTGGAAGTGCGCCGGATGCGGCGGCACACCTCGGTGCCCGACAGGGACGGCAGCATGAGGTCGAGCAGCACGAGGTCGAGCGGGGCCTGCCCGCCCGGCCCGCCGGCGGCCTCGAAGCGCTCGACGGCCTGAGTCCCGTCGGCCGCCTCGACGACCTCGAAGCCGTCACGGCGCAGGTTGAGGGCGAGCGGCTCACGGTAGTTCTCCTCGTCCTCGACGAGAAGGATTCTGGTCATTGCTGGGTCCCCTCCCAGGTCGCATCCCCCTCGGATATTGCCGCGATGGCCGCGAAAGCCGCACCGGCGGCGCCGGACGCAACGGCGGCGGCCGTCTCGGGGTTCTCGGGCTCGTCCGGCCGGTCCGGCTCCTCCGGTATCAGGCGCGGCAGGACGAGGGTGAAGGTGGAGCCGCGGCCCGGGGTGGACCACAGCTCGACCGTGCCGCCGTGGTCGGCGGCGACGTGCTTGACGATGGACAGTCCCAGGCCCGTGCCGCCGGTCGCGCGCGAGCGGGCCTTGTCAACCCGGTAGAAGCGCTCGAAGACGCGCCCCTGCGCCTCCTTGGCGATCCCGATGCCCTGATCGACGACGGCGATGCGCACCAGCTCGGCGTCGTCGGCGTCCACGCTCAGACCCACGCTCACGCGCGTGCGCGGGTCGGAGTAGCGGATGGCGTTGTCCAGCAGATTGCGCACGGCGGTGGTGATGAGAGCGGCGTCGCCGCGCACGTGCAGGCCGCGGGTGCCGCCGGCCACGAGGACGACCTCCTCGGCCTCCGCCTCGGTGCGCACCCGATCGAGGGCCTCGGCGACGACGGCGTCGAGATCGACGTCGTCGGGCTCGACCAGGGCATCGCCCTCCTGAAGGCGGGAGAGCTCGATGATCTCCTGGACGAGCGTCTCCAGGCGAGTGGACTCCTTGCGTATGCGTCCGATGTAGTCGCGCACGATCCGGGGGTCGTCGACGGCGCCCTCGACCGTCTCCGCCAGCAGGCAGATCGCTCCGACGGGCGTCTTGAGCTCGTGGGAGACATTGGCGACGAAGTCGCGGCGCATGTCCTCCAAACGCTTGGCGGCGGTGCGGTCCTCGACGAGGACCAGGACGCGGCCGCGGCCGATCCCCGCCACGCGCACGTGCAGGTGGAACTGGCCCGCCCCCGCCACGCGCCCGCGGGCGACCGTCAGCTCGGCGTCCTGCGGCCCGCCGCCGGCGCGCACGCGGGCGACCATCTCGCCCACGCGCGGCTCGCAGACCTCGTCGTCGCGCACGATGTTATAGGTGTAGGCGGCGGCCGAGGCGCGCAGCACCTCGTCGTCATCGTCCAGCACAACCACGGTAGAGCGCAACGCGGCCAGGACGGGCACGACGCCGTCGCGCTCGAGAGTAGACCCCGCGGTGATGCCGTTCGACCGCGGATCGCGGGCCGAAACGCCCAGGGCGAGACCCACGGCCGTGCCGATACCGGCGCACGCGAGGGCCGCCCCGATCAGCAGCATGATGCTTCCCACGCCCTCAAGGGTAGGGGCGGGGGCCCCGTTCGCCACGGCGCCGGGCCGACAGAGGCGACCATCACCCGGACGCACGAGCCCGCCGTTCCCACTCATCGGCCCCGCAGGCCCACAATGGCCTCGGGGCGTGTCCGGCTCCCCGGCGTCCGACCGCACCCCAACCCGCCGGCCGGCGCGCGGCGGCCCGGCGCACGGCATGCAGAATCCGGAAATGATCACGGAATAACCAGGCAGTCAGGAGCGGTCTCGTGCGCGACATCTTCAACCAGGAGCTCAAGCAGCTCGGCTCCGACCTGCGAACCATGGCCTCGCAGGTGGCGACGGCGATCGAACGGGCCGCCGAGTCGCTGAGCAACGGAGACATCATCGTGGCTGAGCAGGTCATCGACGCCGACGAACGCATCAACGACCTCCAGCAGGACATCGACGACATGTGCATCATGCTGCTAGCGCGCCAGCAGCCGGTGGCCGGGGACCTGCGCAACGTCATCTCCGCGCTGCGCATGGCCCAGACCCTCGAGCGGCAGGGCGATCTGGCCCGCCACGTCGCGGCGATCGCGCGCGGACGCTATCCCGAGCCGCCGGTGCCCGAGCCGGTTCTGGGACTCATCCTGCAGATGGCGGACGCCGCCGTGCGCGCCGGAGCGGACGTGGCCCGCCTCGTCGAGACCCACGACCTCGACCTGGCGGCTCGGATCCAGCGCGGGGATTCCGCGCTCGACTCCCTGCACCGCCAGTCCTTCCAGATGATCCTGGACCCCGCCAACGAGCTGAGCCGCCAACAGGTCGTCGACGCGGTTCTCATGGGCCGCTTCCTCGAACGCTTCGGCGATCACTCGACGTCAGTGGCCCGCCGCATGGCCTACCTGGTCTCCGGAGCCATGGACCTCGATGCGGGCCTCGGCGCCGGTGCGAATCCCGCCCCCGCTTCCGATGATGCCGGCGCCGCTTCCGGACCTGAGAGCGCCCGGGCCTGAGAGCGCCCGGAGCGCCGCTGCCGAGCACTCTCCGGCGCACCATCGGCCGTCCCGGCCGTCGGGGCGAACCGGCCCTCGATGCGAGGTTGGCACGCCCCGTGCGGGGCGTGCCAACCTCGCTACGCCGACACGGTCGTCATCGCCGGGTCGCCGCAGCGACTCGTCGACAGTGACGACGTCACCACAAGGACCACGAGGACGAAGTCATTTGCCCTGATTCGCCACTGCGGCGATCTTCGCCTCGGCCTCGGGGTCGAGGTAGCGGCCGCCCTTCTTCAACGGTTTGAGGGTCTCCTCATCGAGCTCGTAGACCAGCGGAACACCGGTGGGGATGTTGAGGGCCGCGATGTCATCGTCAGAGATCTCATCGAGATGCTTGACAATGGCCCGCAGCGAGTTGCCGTGCGCGGCGATCATAACGGTCTTGCCGGTCCTGATCTCCGGGACGACGGTGCCCTCCCAGTAGGGGAGCAGACGGCCCAGGACATCCTTGAGGCACTCAGTGGTGGGAATCGGCTCGCCGGCGTAGCGGGGATCGGCGTCCTGAGAGAACTCGCTGCCGATCTCGATAGGCGGCGGCGGCACATCATAGGAGCGACGCCAGAGCATGAACTGCTCCTCGCCGTACTCGTCGCGGGTCTGCTTCTTGTTCTTGCCCTGAAGCGCCCCGTAGTGGCGCTCGTTGAGACGCCAGCTGCGCTCGACGGGGATCCAGTGACGGTCGGCAGTGTCCAGGGCCAGGTTGGCGGTCATGATGGCACGTCGCAGCATCGAGGTGAAGAGCTTCTCAGGCAGGACGCCGGCCTCCTTGAGGAACTCGCCGCCGCGGACGGCCTCGGCACGCCCCTTCTCGGACAGCGGGACGTCAACCCAACCGGTGAAGAGGTTCTTCGCATTCCATTCGCTCTCGCCGTGGCGGAGCAGTACGAGGGTGTAAGCCATACCCCTATCTTGCCAGGCCGTGGCGAACGCGACCAGGCCCCTGAGTCCCAATGGACGCAGGAGCTCGGATCGCATGCGCGCCGGCCGAGCCGGGACGCGCGTCAGCGCGCGGCGACAGGCTCAGTTGGCGGCGTCGTAGGCCTCGCGGATGGAGGCGGGGATACGACCTCGGTCGGAGACCTCGTAACCGTTGGCGCGGGCCCACTCACGCACCTTCTGGGTGTTCGAGTGAGTCCGTGCGGCGACGCCGGCACGACGACGGATACGACGGCCGCCTGAACGGCGCGCCTTGACGGTCCACTCCTCAATGGTCTCACGCAGCGCCGCCGCGTGGTCGTCATTGAGGTCGATCTCGTAGGTGACGCCGTCGAGGGCGAATGTGACGCTCTGAGTAGCTTCGGAGCCGTCGATGTCGTCCACGAGAATGATCTGGGTCTTCTGCGCCATGGTGCATGCCTTTCCGGGTGGTGGGGGTGGTGGCCCTCGATTCCGAGGAGCAAATCGTTGGTGACAACGCTAAGCGCAAAGAGAATTGGATGCAAGTCCGTACAGCGCCCGTCGTCCGACCGGCCCGAGCAATTCGACCGGCGGGCTACGGGTCGATTCGCATTCGGTGGGGCCGAGCGTCGTCGACGACGAGCGCTGCCGGACGGCCTGCTTATCCACAGATCTCGCGAGATTTCCACCGATCTCGACGGATAAGGCCCCGGCTCCGATGGCGGGAGAGGGCTCGCAAGAGGCTTCACGGGCGGGTCGAGGTCAGTCCGCCGCCGAAGATCGACTCCCCGGACCCCGGCGAGCGGAAGAGGAAGTCATCACGGGAGACTCACTCGTCGAAGGACTGCACTCGGCTTCGGCGAGCGGAAGAGGAAGGAAGGCGGAGGAGAGGGTGCGGAGAGCCGCACTCATCCCCCGTGGGAAGAGGCAACGGAAAAACCCGGGACCCTCAGGACCCGGGCTGACACGCCGTCCGCACCGACGCGGAGCCACCTGTGGGAATCGAACCCACGACCTATTCATTACGAGTGAATCGCTCTGCCGTCTGAGCTAAGGTGGCGCGCTGCCAGAGCAGCGGATCGCACCTTACCGGCCCCGACACTCGCACCGCAATCCGGACGTCGAACGCCGGAGCGTGGTGCTGAACACAGCCGCGTCGGGGTCGCCGACATCGGCCCCGGCCCCGCGCCCCATCGTGCTCTCCCGCGCCGGCGCCCACCATCGAAGACGGACGGGAAGACAGCAGGCGCCGGAACGTACGGGCGCCGGAGTGCCGGACTTGCTACCGTGACTGATGCGCGGCAGCACTCCTGCGACGCGCCCTCCTGCTTCAACCGCACCTCAGGACGGCTCCATGGCAGACCACTTCTCTCTCTTCCCCGCGTCGGATCGACCCCTCGCCGACAAGGGCGACGCCGGTTATGACAAGGCCCTCAAGAACCGCCACCTCCAGATGATCGCCATCGGCGGCTCTATCGGCACAGGACTCTTCCTGGGCGCCGGCGGACGCCTCGCGCAGGGAGGCCCAGGACTCGCCCTGGCCTACGCCGTGTGCGGAGTCTTCGCCTTTCTCATGGTACGGGCGCTGGGCGAGCTGGCGATCCGACGCCCCTCCTCGGGCGCTTTCGTGTCCTACGCGCGCGAGTTCCTGGGAGAGAAGGGCGCCTACATCACGGGCTGGTTCTTCTTCCTGGACTGGGCCGTCACCGTCATGGCCGATATCACCGCCGTCGCCCTCTACCTGCACTACTGGACGGCTCTGCAGGTCGTGCCCCAGTGGCTCCTCGCACTCGTGGCGCTGGCCCTCGTGTTCGTCCTCAACATGCTCAACGTCAAGATGTTCGGCGAGGCCGAGTTCTGGTTCGCCCTCATCAAAGTCGCCGCCATTGTGGCCTTCATGCTGGTGGCCGTGTGGGCTATCATCACCGAGGCGCCCGTGGGCGGCACCACCGCCGGCCCGCACATCATCGCGGACAATGGCGGATTCTTCCCCACGGGCCTGACCACCGCCCTCACCCTGACGCTGGGCGTCATCTTCGCATTCGGCGGCACCGAAATGGTCGGCGTCGCCGCCGGCGAGGCCGAGAACGCGGCCAGGGTCCTGCCCCGGGCCATCAACTCCATGATCCTGCGCATCTTCATCTTCTACGTCGGCAGTGTCATTCTCATGGCCCTGAGCCTGCCCTACACGGCGTACTCGGACAACGAGTCGCCGTTCGTCACCTTCTTCTCCGGGGTCGGCATCCCCCACGCCGGCGACATCATCCAGGTCGTCATCCTCACCGCGGCCCTGTCCTCCCTCAACGCCGGGCTCTACGCCACCGGTCGCACGCTGCGTTCCATGGCCGTGGCCGGCGAAGCCCCGCGCGCGGCCGCCGTACTCAACAAGCACCAGGTCCCCTCCGGAGGCATCATCATCACTTCCGCCCTGGGTCTGCTCGGCGTGGTGCTCAACGCCTTCCTCGCCAAGGACGCCTTCAAGATCGTCATGAACCTGGCGGGCATCGGCATCGCCGGCACCTGGTCCGCTATTCTCGTAGCCCACCTGGCCTTCCTCAGACGCGTGCGTATCGGTGCTGAAACGCGCCCCGCCTACCGGATGCCCCTGGCCCCGTGGTCGAACTTCGCGGCGCTCGTGTTCTTCGGCATCGTCGTCCTATCCAACCTCAACAACGCCTCGGGCCGCTGGACCCTCCTCCTGTTCGTCATCGTCGTCATGATGATGGTGGGCGGATGGTACGCGGTACGCGGCCGCATCCGCGGCGACCTGCTCGACGACGCCCTCGCCGGAGCGCCCGAGGACGACTCCCGCCCGGTCGGGCCCGTCGCGGACCCCGCGCCGGCCGTCGAACCGTCCGCGCCCCGCGACGGGCCCGACCGGTGAGCCGCCGACCGAACCCGTCGAACCACCCGCTGAACCGAGGCGAACCACGATGAGCGTCCACATCACCTACACCGGAGGCACCATCGGGATGGTCGACTCCCCTCGCGGGCTCGTGCCCGGAGCGGACCTCGAGAGCTGGCTCGCCGACCTCCTCGACGGCACCGATCTCGGCGGTCAGGTGACGCTGACCGGCCTCGATCCGCTCATCGACTCCTCCAACGCCGCCCCCGGCTCGTGGCAGCAGATCATCGAGGATCTGCGCACCCACCACGCCGACCGACCGGCCCAGGGCTACGTCGTCCTCCACGGCACTGACACGATGGCCTACACCTCGGCCGCGCTGTCCTACGCCCTGGCCGACTTCGACCGCCCGGTAGTCATCACCGGCTCTCAGCTGCCGTTGGGCGTCGTCGGGTCGGACGCGGCCCCCAATGTCACCGGGGCGCTGCGCGCCGCCACGAGTCGGCGGGCGGTCGGCGTCAGTCTCTTCTTCGGCCATCACCTGCTCGCCGGCAATCGCGCCACCAAGACCAGCTCATGGGCCTTCCAGGGCTTCACCTCCCCCAACGCGGTGCCACTGGCCGTCACCGGCGCGCCCTGGCAATGGACACGGCCCTCGGAGGCAGGGACCGGGTGGCCGCATCCGAAGCCGTACGAACGTCACGATGTCGTCGTCATCGACCTCGCCCCGGGCATCACCGCAGCCCGTCTCCGAGCCCTGCTGACCCCGCTGCCCGAAGCGGTCGTCCTGCGAGCCTTCGGGGTGGGCAACGTCCCCAGCGCCGAGCCGGGGCTGGCTGACGTCATCGCCGAGGTCATCGGGGCGGGTGTGGCCGTCATCGTCGCCTCCCAGTGCCATGAGGCCGAGGTACTCCTGGGCCACTACGAGGCGGGCGACGCGATCGCCCGGGCCGGAGCCGTGGGCAGCCGCGACATGACATTGGAGGCGACTTACGCCAAGGTGCAGTTCCTCCTGTCCCAGGGGCTGCGGGGCGACGAGCTGAGCCAGTGGATGGGGCGGTCGATCGCGGGCGAGCTCACCGCCTCCCGCGGCCGCTGAGTCGAGCGCCGAAGGCGGACCGGAGCGGGGCGGCGTGCGGGGCCGGGACGGGCTCCCGCCGTCTCACTCATCGCAGGTCAGGCCGTCCTCCGGCAACCGCCCGGCGAGCAGGTAGGAGTCGACGGCGTTGGTGACGCAGTCGCCCGCACGCCCGTAGGCGGTATGGCCGTTGCCGTCCCAGGTGAGCAGGTGGCCGTCGTCGAGCTCCGAGGCCAGGGCCTGACTCCACGCGTAGGGAGTGGCCGGATCGCCGGTGGTGCCGACGACGAGGATCGGGGCGGCGCCCGAGGCGCGAATGGGTTCGCGCACACGAGTCGACTCATGCCCCCAGGTCCGGCAGAACAGGTCGGAGTAGCCCAGGTCCGCCCCGAAGGTCGGGGAGACCTCCGCAAGCTCCGCGGCCTGCGTCTGCCAGGCCGCGACGTCGCCGGTGACGGGGTAGTCCAGGCAGTTGATGGCGCTGATGACCTCGGTGCTGTTGCTCTTGTAGCTGCCGTCGGAGTTGCGCGAGGCGTAGACGTCGGCCAGGCGCAGCAGGGACGATCCGTCGTCGTGGTTCATGGCCCGATTCAGAGCCTGGGAGAGCGTGGACCAGGACTCGGACTGGTACAGGGTCCCCAGGATCGCATCGCGCGCCAGGGGGTAGGTCAGCGGGCGGTTCGGGTCGTTGGTCCTCACGGGCCTGCTGCGGGTGGCGTCCAGGAAGTCCCGGACCTGTTGAATCCCGGTGTCGGCGTCGCCCGTCAGCGGGCAGCCGCGCCCGGCCTGGCACTCCTCGACGTAGGTGCGCAGAGCGTTCTCGAAGCCCTGCGCCTGCCCCAGGGCGAGCTGGTCGGCGGTCAGAGCCGGGTCGACGGCGCCGTCAAGCACCATGCGCCCGACGTTGCCGGGGAACAGGTCGGCGTAGGTGGCCCCCAGGTAGGTGCCGTAGGAGTAGCCGAGGTAGCTCAGTGGGCCATCCCCCACGACGGCCCGCAGGACATCGAGGTCGCGGGCGGCTGAAACGGTGTCGATGTGGTCGAGCAGCCCCGGCGTCCCGGTGGAGGCCTCGCACTCGCCCTTCAGCTCGGTGGCGTCATCGACGACGTCGGCCTGCGCCTCGGCGGCCGTGGACGCCTCGCTGATCGGCGTGTTGTTCTTCCCCGCGCGATCGGCGTCGACCTCGGCGTCGGTCAGGCAATCGACGGCGGTGGAGCGGCCCACGCCGCGCGGGTCGAACCCCACGACGTCGTAGGAGCTCAGGAGACTCTTGGACAGGCGGTTGTCAACGCTCTCGACGAGTTGGACGCCCGACCCCCCAGGTCCGCCGGGGTTGATGAACAGGGATCCGATGCTCGTGCCACTGGCCGAGCGGCGTTTGAGGGCGAGCTCGATGACGGTGCCGCCGGGATCGTCGTAGTCCAGCGGCACGCTCACGCGCGCGCAGGAGTAGGAGCCCGGGCTCGAGTCGGTCGAGTCCGACGCCCCCATGCCCCCGTCCTGTTCGCAGGGGTACCAGGAGATCTCCTGATCGTAGAACGACTCCAGCCCGGCCGGCACCGATGCGGATCCGCCGCTAACGGCCACCGGGCTGGGCGCGGATGCGGGAACGCCGCAGGACGCCAGCGTCGCGGACGTCAGGAGAACGGCGGCTGCGAACGCGCAGCGGGCCCGAGCCGAGATACTGGAGGTGCTCACCGGAGCAGCCTACGGGACCGCCCCGGCGGGCTCCTCCCGGGAGGCGAGAATGCGGGAGGAAATGCAGGAGGAGCGGTCAGCGGGCCTGACGGCCCTCGGCCCCGACCTCCCAAGAGGCGGGACGTCCCGGCGGCGACCCCGTCGGGCCGCCTGGTCGCTGTCGTGGCGGGGAGGGGCGATCGACGGGCCCTGTGAAGATCTCTCGGCCGGGTCGGACTCTGCCGTAGTGTCGCGATCATGAGCGAGAATGCCCTGGTCTCCCCCGAGCCCGACGGCGGCGCGCGGGTGGATGCCCGCGCGGAGATCAAGAACTTCCTAACCACCCGGCGCGCCAAGATCACTCCGCAGATGGCCGGGCTGCCCGTGGCCGGGGACAATCGGCGGGTCCCCGGTTTGCGCCGGGAGGAGGTCGCCATGCTCGCGGGGGTGAGCGTCGACTACTACACGCGCCTGGAGCGGGGCAATGCCTCGGGGGCCTCCGAGGAGGTTCTCGACGCGCTCGCCTCCGCGCTCGCACTCGACGATGCCGAACGCGAGCACCTGTTCGATCTCGTCCGCTCCGCCTCACCCAGGGGACGAACCCGACACCGGCGTCCCCGTGCGCGCAGCAGCTCGCCGCGTCCGGGCGTGCAGTGGCTCCTCGACGCCATATCGGTGCCGGCGCTCGTGCAGGACCCGGTGAGCACCTACGTCGCCTCCAACCTCATGGCGCGAGCCTTGTACTCCCCCATGTTCGTCGATCCCGCACCGCTCACGACGGACCGGGGCCCCGCGGTGAGTCCGGCCGCGGACTCCGTCGTGAGGCCCAATATGGCCCGTTTCATCTTCCTCGACCCTCGAAGTCGCGAGTTCTTCCCCGACTGGCCCACCGCGGCAGAGGATCTGGTGGCGATGCTGCGCCTGACGGCGGGCGCGGACCCGACGGCTCCGGGCCTGACGGACCTCGTCGGGGACCTGTCCACGCGCAGCCGCGAGTTCTCCGAGCTGTGGGCGCGCCACGACGTGCGCTACGTGTGCCGCGGAGAGAAGATCATCCACCACCCGGTGGTCGGCCGGCTGCGTCTGTTCTACGAGCCGATGCCGTTGACCACGGCCCCCGGCCTGCGCATGACGGCCTACGCCGTCGAACCTGGATCGTCGAGCCAGGACGCGCTGGCGCTGCTGAAGTCCTGGGCTGCGACGGAGCTGGCGGAACCCTCCCCAGGCGATGGCTCGTGCGCCCGATGGTCTCCGATCGCTCGACGATGACGGCTCTGGGCACGACGGGAACGTACCCGCGCGCCGCCGCCCATCTCCACAGGGCCTCGATCTCGTCGACCACCGTGGGGCTGCCGACCAGGGTGGTCGCCGGTCGGGTGAGGGCGAACAGGGTGACGGCGGGGCCCCCGGCCGCGGGGCGGTACTGGGCGACCGCCTGACCGCGCACGCTCCAGGAGGGGATCACCGCGATTTCCGCCCGACTGACCGGCCACGGGATGTGGGCGGTGCGCAGGGCGCCGCGGGAGTGGATGCCGGCGGCGTCGGCGCGCAGCCGCCACCGCAGGGGCGCGGCGACGAGAAGGAGTATCGGCAGGACCACCGCGATGGAGGTGGGTACGAACCCGCAGATGAGCATCAGTCCCGCCGGCCCGCCCATCATCAGTCCTCGCACGAGGACCACGGTGCTCAGGACGAGCATGGTCAGGGCCAGCAGGCCGCCCACGATGGCGCTGGTCGTGCGCAGCTCGGGCGCGCAGCGCCGCTCGTAGGCCCTCGGCGTCCCGCGGATATCATCGTCCGAGTCGGGTCGCGGGCCGTTGCGTCCGCCCGTCGTTCGGGTGCGCCGGGCCCGCTGCAGGCCGACGACGTCGGCGGCGGGAGGCTCATCGCCGGGACCGGGCGTGTGACAGGGATCCATGGGGCCAGACTAGAAGACCGGAGGGGGAGCGCGCAGGGAACTTCTTCCCATGAACGACTTCCCATGAACGACCGATCGACGCGCTCGGCCGCGGATTCGAACGCGTCCCGGCCGCTGGACAGCGTTGGCCGGGCGCTTGGGCCTGCGGCCCGGTCCTACGCCTGCGGACGCAGCCGGACCATGAGCGCTTCGACGGCCAGTAGCGGGGCGGCGTTGGATCGCAGTCGCATCCGGCATTCCTCGATGGCGGCGATGCGCGCCAGCGACTGCTCGGGTCCGGTGGAGGCGGCTGCGTGGTCGACGGCCTCAACGAGGTCGATATTGACCCGCTCGACGTCGCCGCACATCTGGGTGGTGAGCACGTCGCGGTAGAAGGAGAGCAGGTCGATCATGGCCCGGTCCAGGACGTCGGTGCGGGCGCGCCTGGCGCGGCGCTTCTGGTCCTCCTCCAGCTGGCGGACCT
>RBWB01581230.1_pt1 | contig 31493 bp, 27 predicted proteins | sample 2014201 | NCBI WGS metagenome assembly RBWB01 (sample SAMN10133834, study PRJNA383868) | Human oral metagenome, whole genome shotgun sequencing project. | isolation source: supragingival plaque isolated from 88 juvenile twins | host: Homo sapiens | place: Australia
ATTGGGTGGTCGCCCAGGAGTATTTTCTGCACGTTGGGTACGTGAAGGTGCAAGTAAAGAAGAAAATATCAATCACTTGTGGAGTGAATTGAAGTCCGTTGGAAGTGAGAAAAATCCAGCTCACTACAATACAACGATTGCTCTTGCGATTCCGAATCACAAGTCCCTTGTCTTCTCCGCAACTTGGAATGGTGAAATCATCTTTGAGGAACGTGGTCAATTTGGTTTCTCTTATGACTCAGTGTTTTACCTACCAGAATTTGGTAAGACCGCTGCTGAATTAACTACAGATGAGAAGAATAAATATTCTCAACGTACACGTGCAATCAAACAAGTAATTGATTATCTAAAAAAATAAAAAAAGTTAGGACGTTATTGTGAGAAAAAATAGGAAAAAGATTTTATTGGGATTTGGTGGAGTTCTTTTGTCTGGACTTCTTCTCAACCAACACATTTTAACAGTTCAAGCAGAAAGTGTAAAACCTTTCAAGGCAAAACAGCAAGTTCAGGCTAAATTTACAACTAACGGAACCTACAGTATTGATAGTTCCTCTACTGAATCTCTTACAAAGAAACCCTCTACTGGAACAATTTTAGTGGAGGTCCCAAGTAAGAGCGTAAACAACCCCAAATCACACCGAATTTTAACCAATACAGAAGATGGTACGATGGATTTGTTGAGAAGCTCTTCTTCTGAACAAAATCATTTCGTTGCTGAATTAATTTCAGAGGTGGAGAAGGTGCGAACTGAAACAGTTACAGAGCAGAAGAAAGAACAGTCAAAAGAAGTAAAACAAGTCCATCCAATGGGAGATGTTTCTGCTCCAATCTCATCTGGATTTGGTGAAGTACGTGCGATGATGTTAACAAATGGGAGTTATTATCAAGATGTCCACAACGGAGTTGATTTCGTTGGTCCAGATGGAACTCCAATTTACAGTTTTCGGGATGGAGTAGTAATCTCTTCTGAAGTTGGTCCAGATGGGGGAGAAGGAATTGTGATTCAACACGATAACGGACTTTATTCTTACTCTTGGCACTTACAGTCTGGTTCTCGAACTGTTCAAGCAGGGGAGACTGTCAAGGCAGGTCAGATGATTGGACGACAAGGTTCAACAGGAATGGTAACTGGAAGTCATTTACACTTTGGTCTGTCAACTGGTTATTGGGAAGGGTACGTCAATCCGTTAGACCACTTATAATTCAAGAAAAATAAAAGGCGGTGATTTTGATTCATTCATTAGTAACATTGTTAGCAATTTCTGGACAACTCGCCACTTCTGGACTTGTTTCAGGAGAGAAGGTTGTTCACGCTGAAATTAAAAATACACACACTGTCCAATTGGTTCGTGGCAGGGAAATTACCGAACAGGACGTTGCAGAAAAGGACTTGAAAGAGTTTCGTTCAGGACAACTTCAGTCTCTTGCAAATTTGAACCTCAAGGACAAGAGTGACGAATTTAAACAAAAGATGGAAAAGGCTTGGACAAAGGGTGAAGTGAAGCGAGTGTTTGGTCAGGCAGAAAAATTGTCTCGGGAAAATGATGAGAGAGACCAACAAGCAGAACAAGAACGTTTAGAAGCTGAAAGAGTTGCAGAAGAGCAACGTCTGGAACAGGAAAGGGCGGAGAAAGCCAAGGCTGAAACAAAAAAAGCAGCGGCTTCTCAATCCTCTAACAGTTCCAGTGGAAGTTTTGGTTCTGGAACAGCTACAGGCGGAAAACAATTTGGACCAAATCAAGCAAGGGAAGCCTTTGAACAAATTACAGCCGATTTAGGTGTAACTGGTTCAGAAAAGCAGATTTGGGAAGATATTATCACCAGAGAATCTGGTTGGAATGTGTACGCAACCAATCCAAGTTCTGGTGCTTATGGACTTCCTCAATCCCTCCCTGGTGAGAAGATGGCTAGTGTTGGTGGAGATTATTTGACCAACCCTTACACCCAGTTGACTTGGATGTATAACTACGTTCGAGACCGTTATGGTTCTTTTGCTGGTGTAAATTGGTATGTTCGTGGTTGGTATTAATTTTGGAAGATGAAAGGATTGATGAATCGTCAGTCCTTTTTATAATTTAGAAAAATATTGTAACTGAAAAAGTTACTAGAAAGAAGGAATCATTGATTACAAGTGATAAATCTGGTGATTTGAATTATTTTCCAGCAAGTAGTGAGTTCTCTCACATTGTTACAGAATTGGAGAAGTATATTGAAACTCCTGAAGAATCTAGTTTGATATTTGATTTCAAGATAACAAATTATTTAACAAAATCAACAGTACAATTTGCTTATTGGACTTATTCATACTCTCGAAACTGTATTACGATTAAACTACTTAATAAAGATTTAAAAATTTACAGAAATTTTGGAGTGAATTCAGAAGACAACTTTATTTTGTTGGATGATATTAAACTATTCGCCTTAACCTTGAGGAGGTTTGATAAGTTCAATTATGAAGGATTTGTTGAGCAGGAAATTTGTGATTACATTTTGAACAAAATTAAAAACAAACCCAAAGAATTGATTTTGAGTACCTCATCAGTCAAATCTAAGTTGCGTTCAAATTATCTCTCTCTGAAACAGATTCAGGAGAGTGGGCTATCTCAATCAAGACTAGATAAATTGGAGACTGAGATTGTTCATTATCTGTCAAAATTTTTGTTACAACAAGAGGCTGAAAACCAAATTTATAAACATCACATTCTTCCTTTGAAGGTTGCAGATATAAAATTGGTCTTTCCTCGGTTTGAAGAGCGATTAGTTAAAGATTTAGCTGACTCAAATAAACAATTTGATTACAATGTATTTAGCAAATTGAAGGCAACATACCACCTTTCTGATAAGTTTTTAAAATTGTATTTAGATGAACTTTCAAAGAGTTCTAAGAGAAGAACCTATTATGCAATTGTAACTGAAGAGAGTTACAAGTTTGTTTTGAACTTACTTTGGAATAATAGGAAAGGTGAAGAAGAATTCAAACATTACTGTGAGATACTTCTTAACGAATTTCCAGATTCAATAAGTTTCTCTTGTCCTTCGAATACAAGTATTTCAGAAGAACAAGATTCTATTATTCGTCCGATTTTTAATAAGATTGTACTTGAGAGAGAAGCTAAAGGTTGGTAGTTTGTAATAAAAGGATTGATGAATTGTCAGTCCTTTTTATAATTTAGAAAAATATTGTAACTTACAAAGTTACTAGAAAGAAGGCAAAATGAATAAAGATGATAAAATTAATCTAACTTATTTTCCAGGTGTTAGTGAGTTGGCTCACATTGTTTCAGAATTGGAAAAGTATATCAACCACCCTAAAAAATCAAGTCTGAAGTTTGATTTTGAGATTAAACATTTCTTGAAGAATTGGGGTATTAAATCTATACAGTGGGTTTATTCTTACTCACAAAATTGTATCACTCTTAAAATGGTGAACAGTAATGGGGTTGCTCTTAAACAACTCAGTCTTCATTCCCCCTACAATATTGTTTTAATGGACGATATACAACTTTTTAGTTTATCCGATACAATGTTAAGAAAACTTACAAGTGATAATTTTGACAACGTTGAAATTTGTCACTATTTGTTGGAAAAAGTTAATGGTAGATTAAAAAATATATTATCAAGTCCAACAGGAATGGACTATCGGTTAAAATACAATTACATTTCTCTGAAACAAATTCAGAATGGGGACTTGTCTCAATCAGACTTGAATAAACTAGAAAATGAGATTGTTGAATACCTATCCAAAATTTTTGTGGTTGACCCAGTTAGACTTCACTTTACTCCTGAAATAATTATCCCTCTAAAAATAGCAGATTTGAAAACTGTCTTTCCAAACTTTGAGGAAAAATTGACTGATAAAATCGCTTCATCTATTTTAGGAGTTAATGTTAACAATTGTAAAAACTTAAAAACTAGCTACAAACTTTCAGATGATTTTTTGAAATTATGTTTGAGAAATTATTCTAATAAGATTACAAGTAAGAGCAACTAACTTGGTTGCTCTTTTTATAATTAAAATAAAATAAGTCCTTGATTGGACAGAAAGAAGGAAATTATGATTAACAACACACAAGGAAATTATTTTACTAGATACACTGGTAAGGCACAAGAAGTTTTTTCCTCTAAAACATTTACAGATGTAGTAGAAAAATTCGTTGACGAAAAATTAAGTCAATTTGACTTGCGTTACCTCGACTTCAATAATTCTCAAACTGAATTGTTGAATGATAATAAAGAACCTATTTTCTTTAATGAACGTGTGAGAAAAACTCATATCAGTTCAATTTCAGACCTTCACCAAAATCAACAGTTGGTTTGGGAAGTCGAAAATATCTTTGTTTCTCTATCAAATGTCTTTTATGATTTTGATACCAAAGAAATTGTTTGGGCTGGAAGACCATTTGACCGTTCAATCTACTTTAAGAACACAATTTTACTTTTTAAAGTTGTGGATGGTATGGTTGGTGAAGAAGTTTTTGGGAAAGTCATTCTCCAATACATTTTTGGATTTATTTCCAAATCTGAAATGGTTGAGTTGACAACCAATTACATTCTGGAACAGTTCCAGAAATTTGTCTGGGAACTTTCAGAAAATGATAAGGATTTTCAAAAAAATCTTTTTATGTATTGCCCTCATAGTATATTTAGTAAAAAAGAATACTTTGATATTTTAAACTCCAAAGAATTCTTTGAAGAACTTGAATATTGTGGTAAGGAATTTGAAGATATTCGAATGACACCAGCTATTCAATATGTAAAAGATATTTTGAACTACAAGAATGAGGATTTACGTCCAGAATTCTTTCAGTCCCAAATTGGTTTGTACCTTTTGGGAGTTACAAACAAGTCAAATAAGAAATTGTTAAGTTTCTTAAGAGACAATAAGAAAATCTATTTGGTTCCTACAATTAAAAAGGAATTGGGATTGGGAACTGAAGAAGTTCTCTCTGTAATTTTTCCAGAGACCACTCCTAAAATTGCTGCACTGGCAATTATCAAAAAATATTCTCTTCAAAAAATGTTGAGTTCTGTTTCAGAAAATGAACAATTAATGACAATCGTTTATCACAAGTTATTGGATGACGATTTTCTCATTAAACACTCTGACTTTTTGAAGGAAAACTTGATTGAAGAGAAGGTGAGTCTTGATTTGTTTTTCAACAAGGACTGCTTAAACAACACGACTAATAGTCATATTTATGCAGATAGTGATTTGTTAGACCAAATCATCAATTCGTCTAAGTTTCATAAAAAGGTTTCTGTAAACCTAATTTATGAAGCCGATTCTTACAGTGACATTAAAGCTAAAATTTGCAAGGATTTGAATTTACTGTTACGTTACAAGTTGAAAGAAACTTGCAACCCCATCACTGTAACTGTTACAGTGGTGAACAATAACTCATCACAAAAAGAATTTGAAACTTTCAAGTTTGAAATGAGTAAATTATTTTCTTATCTATATCCAAATAAGAAAGTAACTGTTTTAAACAGAAACTTATCTGACCTCAACCAAAGTGACTTGATTAATGTTGACCTTATTCTTCACGATGAATCACTTCACACAGTTGATGTTCTCAATTCATCAATCTATAACAGATATGTTAATATGGTGAATAATAAATAAATAAAGAAAGGAAAAATAAAATGGATTTCCAAACACAAGTTTTGTTAGCGAAACCGTTTGAACAAGGTTTATCAGTAAATCTTGTTGAAGAATTGTTTCTCCAACAAATTAAAACACAAAAAGAAAAGGTAGAAATTTAATCTACCTTTTTTATTATTCTTTTACAACAAATCATCTACCATTCGTTTTGTCTCACTTGAGGAATTGTAGATGTTTGATTCGTGAGAAAGAATTTGATTATGTAATTTGTTTAGGTTTGTTTGATTCCCCCCTATAACTGTTTCAGTTGGAACTTCCTCTACTGCAACTGATTCAGAGATGGTTTGAACCAACTGATTCAACCCATTAATGTCAATTTCTGAGTCTTCTAATTTTGGAATTTGAAGTACCAGTTGAGAAGATTCTTGAGTTAATTGTGAGCACTCTGTAACTACGTCGTGAACTGTATCAATTACAGAATGGTAGAATTCCTTTTTATCTCTTTGGTCTTTCAAATTGTAAAATAGTAACTTGATTTTCAGATTTGAATTAAGATTAAATAGAAACTTTGTCAAACTAGTTGTTACTAAACTTGAATAAAGCTGAACAGGTAAGATTAGTTCTTCAACTTTAACATTATCTCTTGATTTGAAACGTTTTAATAAGTAGTGATAGTTAATACCATCTTCAAAAAGATATTTTACAGATTGTAATGTTTTCTTTCTGGAACAGACAATCTTGTCTTCTCCCAACAACTTATTGATAAAGTTTTCAAACTTACTAGGATTAAATTTCTGAAGTTCGTCAAAAAGTTCCCCATAAGAAATATCAAACTCTTCTTCACAAAGGGATGTGATTCTTGAATGCCAAATGTGTGGTTCAAACTCTTTCAAACCATCCTTGTTCCAATGTCTTAAAAGTTCCACAATAAAATCCAATCTTACTTTTTTATTAGACTTTTTAGGTAAGAACAGATTGAACACTGACTGGTCTTCATTACACAGTATTTTGTTAGCAAAGTTCCAGTTGAATTTTTCTGACTTGTAGTCTAAAAACTCTTGAATATAAATTATTCCAGGATAATCTTTAAATGTTTCATAGTTAAGTATTTCCCAATCAAAATCAACTTTAATGAACCATTCAAAATATTCTTCTTTTGTATATAAACCAAAAGGAATATCTGAAAGATAATATTTGGAGTTACCTTTTTCATCTTCATATTCTACAAAGCCAACAAATTCTTCCACTAAATTTTCTTTCACTTCTGTAACAATATCAGATTGAACTGTCTCTATCAACTGTTTCAGAGTTGCCCTCTTCTTAAAAAATTTCAGGAGGGTGATGATGGTTTGTGAGCTGAAAACAGTGGTGAAAATTTCTCTGAAGAAAATTCTGTTCTGAAAGTAATTTTCAGACAAGTAATTTGGTATCAATCCAAACTCCTTTAAAGTTAAGTCATAATAAAGGTGAGATTCTTCCCAATCATCTCCCGTCCAGACTGAAAAGGTTTTGAAGATTTTATCTGAGATAACATTTGGAAAAGTTTCACCTGATGGTAAAAAATCATTATGAAAAATGGCATCTCTATAATCTTCATTCGTCAAATCCTGACCATATTGTTCACAAATTTGTTCAATGGAATTATCAAAATCTAGTTTGATAAAAAAGTCACCGTGAACATCAATATACTTTTTAACAAACTTCTTAACTGAACGATACAACTGTTCCTCATCTGCAACAATTTCAGAAAGGAGTTGAGTATATCGTACCTCGATAGGTAGACTGTAAAAATCTCCCTTCAATTTTTTCTTTAAATCTATCAATTGTTCCCTTCTTTCTAGTGATTTGTTCATCACTTATTTTTTTGAAATTATATTTTACTGGAGCTAATTTTATAATTTATAAAATCAAAAAAAGAAAGAAGGAAAAAATGATTTTTAAAAATATTGTTAATGAGCAACAGTTTGATAAGTTGCTCAAAGCTAAAGTTACTGAATTTGTGGAACTGAATGTAGTTCCATTTAAAAAGAAGTATCTGGAATTGTTACAGCTAGGGCAAGACCCTACTGGAATTGTTACAGAAGTGTTGAAGTCTAATAAGACCAAAAAAGATTACATTCCTCCTCGATTTATTCCAGTGGGGGAAGAATTGTTAAACTTACTCTTTACTGAAGAAGCAAAGATTCCAACATTTTATCCAACATTCTTCTCCTTTGATGAACAACAAATTCGTTTCGAGAATACAACTCAAAATGAATTAGGGACAACTGTTCCTGCTGAAGATGATTTCTTTACAGTTCTTGACGGTTTTTATGATTCAAGTCGCAACTTGCGAAGTTACCATCTTTGGAAATCAATTGAATTTAAGAATACTGTCCTGTATCTTCTTAATGAAATTGATGAAGAGAAATTGAAACAAAATATCTTTAGTGAATTGAAGAAAAAAATCTCTACTAAAATTGCAGAAGAAATCGACTACAATCCATTCTGGAATTTATTACTGACTGGTTCTTTGAAACAGTTGGACACTGAGGCTGGAATGGATAGTTACAATTGGTCTGAGTTTATCTCTACCTTTAAAAAGGTAAAAGAACGTTTGGATATTTCTAAATATCAACTCTCAGAAGACAAAAAGAAACAATTTCTTCAGTTAGTTGAAAAGAATATTCAAGAAACTAGTAAAGTAAAAATTTCTGATGGTATCTTAAATATCTTGGAATTTTTGAAATTACTTGAACTTGAAATTCATAAGAAGTTAAAAAAGAAAATTGCAGAACGAATGATTTCTACCGCAACATTCTTTCCTAATGAACAAATCATCTCTTACCTTCAAAAAGAAGGATTTTTGGACATTGACAAGTTGTTGAAAATTGTTGAGCAAAAACTTCAACAGTATCCAACAGCCAAATTAGAACAAATCCTTTTCTTGACCAAAGAAGAGTCTGAAGATGTATTTGGTTTGAAAGTGAAGTTTGAACAATACCCAATTCCACTTCTTATTTTCACTTCTGTAATGAATGAAAAACAACTAAAGAAGGTGGAAGATTTGTTTGGTGTAACTTTCACCAAAGAAAAAGTTACCCTTCAAAGTATTCCAATTAAGAAACACAAACATTTCACCCTTTCTGAATTTGATGAAGTGGTGGAAGTGATTCAATCTGGAATTGTTTCAGATAAATATGCTTTGGAAGAATACCTTACTCACAACTTTTCTCTGAAGGATTTTGTGGAATTCACAAAGAAACTTCAATTGACGAAGTACAAATATTCTGATGAAATTTATGAACAAGTTTTGAAAGTTTGTGAAACTTCCCCTTTTGAAAAAGGAAAGGTTATCTCCCTTAATTAACAAGTTTAAAAGATGGTTCTCACGAATCATCTTTTTATAATTTAGAAAAATAAATTGTGGTAGAAAACCACATAGAAAGAAGGAATTTATGATTACAAACAAACCACGTGACTTATGGTCTTTTGTGAGTTTAAGATTCCACAATCTTCTTGTAAATTTAAGTCCTAATGATTTTGAGTTTGATGGTCTTACCCTGGAACAATTTCAGAAGAGCCTTGAACTTAGTGAGAAGGGTAAAATTTACAAGGAATCTAATGTTTACTTTGACTGTAAGAATCTGAAGATTGTTTTGGTGAAAGATTTTGATAAGGGAAGATTTCCTATTAACCAATATATTCCTGTTTCCAATTGTTTTGGAATGAGATATAATTGGACCTTTGAAGAAGCTATTGAGGTTTTTCAAAAGGAGCTTCTTGACATTGAAAAGAATCTTTCAGTTCAAAATTTTAGTGATTTTAGTAAAATTAATCAATATGATTTTATTGACTTAAGAACTCCTTTTGGACATATTTTTCAAGATAAATCAAGTGATGAGAAAACTTATATCTTTTCAATGTTTCATCCAGACTTTTGGTCTGCAAACAATAAATATCGTGAAGTTTATGTTGAAGGACGTTATCATACAATGGTAAAACGGTTTCCAAATTTTCTAGATACTATTCAACATATTAATGTAAATCAAATTTATCATTCTAGTGATGAATATGACAGAATCTTTGAGTGGCTCTATAAAAGGGAACTTGAGAAATTGATTACTTTGTCAGTTGAAAACAAATACTCTAGAATTGTATTTCCAGATGTAACTCAATTGTTGTCAAAGAATACATTTCTGAAACAGATTCAGATATTGTCTGCTGCTGATGATGAAATTTTTGACTGGTTAAGTATCATTCCAAAAGAAAAATTGGATAAAGTTCTTCTTCATTTTCTTTTTGAAAATAAGTACTTCAAGACACAACCTGGTTTCACCAAAGAACTCATTAAGAAGATTTACCAGCCTGCATTTGTTACAGATGAGGGAGTAAAGATACCAAGAGCATTTGTTGAGTTCTTTTTGAACAATCCTAAAGATAAGTTGGTTCAAGAGTTCTTTGTTAAACTTTTTAAAAAATATCAAGTTGTAGTTGATTTTGTAGATTTGCAACTTTATTGTGGCTACTATTCTGTTACTGATAAAGAAGCTACTCAAGAAATGAAAGATAGAATTAAATATATTCTTAATTTCTTGGAAAAGAACACTCAAGGTGCGACAACTAGATTTTCACTTGATGAAAGTAATGGTGTCAATAAAACGGTTAGAGTTCACTTTCAAACCTTGTTGAGTTCTTTGATTCAAACTAAGTTAACAAAATCACCAACTTTAGAAATTGATAGTGTTAGGTACGAAAGAAGAGAAGGACTCAAATCTTATTGGTTTCTTTTAAGTTACAAATCTTTACTTGAAGATGTACTAATGATTTACATTTCAAACAATCCAGAGACAGATAAAAGTATTGATGAATTTATAGACTTGTTTGAAGGTCTCTCAACTATAATGAAAGATTATTATGGTGTAAATGATATTGAGAAATTGATTCATTTAGATAAATTAGCTTATGAAAAAGAAATTGATTTATTAAGATAAATTAGTTTCCAAGAAGAAAGGAATTTATATGATTACAAAAGAAAATTCAGAACAATCACTATCACCATTCCTCCAAAAACTTACTTCTTTAACTGAAGAAGAACTTGAGAGAATTGTAAAAGATTATTTTGAACATAAGTTGAGTTCTCAATTGGAATCTGAACATTTCAAAAATAATGTTGAACGACTTGTGGAAGTTTACAAAGTAGAGTATTGGAACAAGAAACCAATTGATAAAAAATTTCTCAGTTTGGTTAAAATCCCACTCTTCCACACCATTCCAGTATTATTGTTTATTGAGAATGAAATCAAAACAATATCTCCACTACCAAATTTGAACGTCAATAAACATTTACAATTGGTAGTAACTTATAATGAGTATAGAAATTTTGAGGATGATTTTGTTGAACTGTTGATACAGTACCTCTCTGAAATAGTTTCAGTGGAGGAAGTTGTGAAATATATCGCTAATATTATTTCTAACTTAATCAAAAATCAATTAATATTAGTTGGAAAAATTTCAACTCTTGTTGAATTGAAAGAACTTAGTGAAAAAGGTTTGCTATCTCTTCATTCCTTATCTGATAATCAATTAAAACAATTTTATTTTGAATTGTTAGATAAAGAATATACTGAAGATGAACTTGCATTTACTGCAAAAACCTTTAAAGACTTTATTCTATTCAGACAAATCGCAAAAGAACTTCAGTCACGAAAACAAAATAAAAAGGAAGATTAAAATTCTTCCTTTTTTCTTTTCTTCAATTCCCGTTCTAAAAATTCTTCTGCTGAATCTTTGGTACAGGAGTTATTAAAAGAAAATTCAAATGGTGACAAACTTACAACCTCCCTCTGTAACTGTTCCAGTTGAGGAGTTGTTAGTAAACCAACCAATTTATCTCGTCTTAAATAGTAACCAACAAAACAAATCAAATTTGAAGTTGGGACAGAAACTAACTGCCTTTTAATCTCATCAACAACTAACTGATAAAAAATCTCCAGAATTTTTTCTTTAGAGTTTTTACTACGAAGATATTGAGTAACAATTAAACGAATGGCTTCTTTATATCCTTCACCATCATCTTCCTTTGAAGTGTCCAAAATTTTCAGAATGTTTTCTGGCTGATAACTTCGAGAACCAAGGTGGAACTTTCCGTCTTTATCAGTAAGATAAATATTTTTAAATTCACTCAAATAAGAAAGGAACCCCTTCCAAACAATTAAGTTAAAAATTGTTTCTGAGTCAAATTCGAAGGGTTCTAATTCCAAGTAAGAGGTTAGTCGCTCTTGAATCTTCTGATTAATCTCCTCATCTGTATCTTTGGAGATACTTTTATAAGACTCAATACGTTCTAAACAACTCTTAATCAACTCTTGATTTTCATTAAAAAGAATTTCTTCTAACTCCTTTAAAATTAAAGGTTTATTTTTGATAAAGTCTAACAGTCTTTTTCTAAAATTTTGACTGTATGAACATTCACAATTACTTCCAATCATTTCAATTCCTTTCTAGTAAATCAGCCACAAAAAATTGTATTAATGGTTGCTGTATTTTCATAATGATAACCGTTAAAGTAATCTGAAATTTTATCAAATTTCTGACACTCAGATTTTGCCTTCATAACTACTTGTGGTTTATAACTCACTGTAACAGTTACAGGAAGGGAAAGATTCGTTACTTTATCAAATTTAGAAAGGGTGTGTTCAAGTTCCTCAATCTCCTTTTTACTTTCAAAACTATGTTTGATATTGAAATTAAGGTTGATAATTCCAGACTCCTTTTTGGTATCCTGAATCCACTTAACATCTTTAGTGAAATCCCAATATGTTTTTAAAAGGGTGTCATTAAAGAATTTCTTGATAGAAGTGGGGTTTCTTTCTGTGAAGTAAATATCAAAATCAATCATTATGTTTGAAAACAATCCAGCCAATAATTGAATACTACCAAAAATTGAGTACCTTTTCATACGACTGTCTTCTACACCTGAAAATAAAACCGGTGAGATGGTGATTTTTTCTGAAAAGTCATTAAATACATCACTTGAAATCCTCTTAAAGATTGAAAGGTCTTGTAGTTTAATATTAAACAGATTCATCAAAATTAACAACTTATCAAAATCACTTGCCTCTTTATCTGAAATTGTTTCAGGATGAGGTGGTTGTGTTTTGTTGTTAAGAATGTTAACATCTCGTTTCACAACCCACTTTAGATATTCCTGTAATTTTTTATCATCCAATAAATAGTTAAAAATATCTTTTGGGGAGATAAATAACAACTTGAAAAACTTTTCACATTTAACTTTGTCAAATCCTTCTGTTTGTAGATTTTTTTGAAGAACTTCGATTACTAAATCAAAACGTTCCTTGTAATTCATCTTTCCTGGGTCACAAAAGAGTTCAATTGTTTCGTGAGAACAGTAAAATACAAATGGGATGGTGCTTTTATCTGTTTCAAATCTTTCTTTAAGAATTGGAATCACAACCTTCACCATTGGAATAGGGGTTTGTTTGTTAACAAATAAATCAAAGTCGATGTTAGAATATCGTTTGAAGTCGGTTTCAATTTGATTTGTTAATTCAACCAAACATTCTTCAGGTGTTTGAACTGTGTAATTGAGATATTGACAATTAAAGTCTTTATCCTTGTAACCAGTTATCAATCGTTTTTTGATATGTTTTAAAATAGAACCATCAAACTTTTGATAACAGTTATCTAGTGAAATGTCACCCACTAAAAATTCAAGTAACTCACAAAATTCAGTTTTATCCAATTCAAAAGAACTAATTATCAGGTATCGTTCTTCAAGAAAACTAGATGTTGAACTATAGATTAACTCAAACTGTGATTTGGTGATATTCCAAACCAAAGTATCACTAAAAAATGACTTAATTTCTTTTAAGATAGTTTTACCATCACTACTTAAAAATCGGTAATCATCAACATCAAAATAGAATCCATTAGAGAATTTCTTCTTCTGAATCGTTTGAATAAGTTCTGTTATTTGAGAGTCCAACTCCAAAATAGATACCAATTCTTTATACTCAGAAATTTTAGCTCTCATAGATTTAAGTTTATTGTCCAACCCTCCCTCTGTAACTATTTTAGAGAGGAGGTGTAATTTGCGTTCATTCAGAGGAAGTTGATAAAATTGTTCCTCATTCAAATCAAAAGAATTTGTAATCAAAAATTTTCCTTCTTTCTATGTGGTATCCTTTACCACAATTTATTTTTCTAAATTATAAAAGAAAGGACCAAGTTTTTACTTAACCCTTTTCTCTTTTCCTGTTATTTCAGTGACACATTTCATTTTATCGTACTTTCATTTCAATCTTCTTCTGAAGCAATTCCAGTTCCTTTTCCGTCTCTTCTGTAAATAGTTCAGAATGGATATTTTTTCTGTAACAGTTGCAGGAGAGTTGGAAGATTTAGATAACTTAAAATTTGATGAATTTTTACCTCATCTAACTTGAGACTGATAGAGTTCTTTGTTGTTGGTTGAGAATCAATTTCATCAAGTGCTTTAAAGAAATAGAAAAACGCTCTTGTTGATAAATCAATTTCAAAATCTTCACTTGTGTTGATATTCACATTTTCATAAAATGAATGTAAAGTTGTTTTGATGAACTTATCACGTTCAACTTCATTCTTGTAATGTAAAATTCCATCATCAAGATATTGTAATTTTTGATTCAACCAAACAGTCAACTCCTCACTTGAAAATAACGTTTCATCAACTATTGATAAAAACTTCAAAATAGTTGAAAGGTAGTGATTTTTACACGTTTCAATATCAAGAAATGAACCAAACTTTTTGTAAGTTGATTGAAGCATTTTTACAATGATTGTTGAATCACAAAAATGTTGGGGAGTTGGAAATACCTCATCAAAAGTAAGATAGTATCTTACTAAAGATTTGTAGGAGATTATATCTGACAAATAAAGTTGAAGGGAATTCAAAAGTTTATCAGTGATTTCAGGTAAAGTATCAGAAGATAGAAAATCATCAGTTAATTTATTTACACCACTCTTTAATTTTTCCAACCTTTTTGAGACAAGCCACTTATTTTCTTCAGTTACCAATAAAAGATTTGGAAGTGAAATTTTCTTAAGAATAAAATCACCTAATTGTTTTGTTGCTTGAATATTTTTAGCCAACAAAACATTCTTTGAAATTCTATTTTAAAAACCATTTTCAAAATAAATTGAATCAATTCCTGTTGTCATAAATTTGTTTAGATGTTCTGATTCTATTAATTGTTTTTTAATAAATTCAATCATTTCTGATTCAGAAATTTCTTGTGAATTTGAGTCTTTAGTGAAATATTCAGAAAATTCAAAAATAATTGGGTTTTGAAAAATCTCTTCAAGTATTGGATGATTATCTACAAATGACTCTGAGATGAAAAACACTTTTCGTTGCCCAAATGAATAAAGAACTGTATAATCACAACTCTTTCTCTCTGGATGTTCAATTACTTCAAAACTTTCTGAATCTTTAATGTCACTCAAGAAATCAGATATAAATGTATCCACTTGATTTGTTTGATTTGTAATCAAATCATCAGTCCTTCTTTCTAGTAACTATTTCTAGTTACATTTTTTCTAAATTATAAAAGAGCAATTAAGATTGCTCCTTTACTTTTTCCAGTAATTTGTACAAGAATATGTAACGTGAGTTGTACTCATCTTTGTTTCCATTAAATTGCAACACCCCATTCTGCATTAATTCCAGGATGGAAGTCAGTGCTGTAACTTTTTCAGGAGAGATGATGATTTTGCTTACCTGATTAGAAATAAATTCACTCAGTTTAAGTAATTTTTTACCAACATCTTTACTTGCATCATAAAACAAGTAATGTGGTAGGTCTTCAACATCAATAATGAAATCTGTTTTTGTTTGAGAAAAGGTGTGTGTGTGTTTACTTACGTAAGACGAACCATTCTCACCAAATTCAAGATACCTAGAATAATTCCAAAGAGTTTCTTGATTCAACTTGATTGGTTTCTCTGTAACAACTTCAGAAAAGTTTAGTAACTCCCACGTGTCTGCAAATTGGTTCTTCCAGATTGGAACAGAACAATTTAGTAATTCTTCTGTTCTACATTTTTGGTAGGGTTTAGTAATCATTGTTTCAAAAATGATTTGACGAGACTCATAAGAAACTAATTTCACAGCTGTGTAATCAGAGGTTTTATTTATTTCGGGGAGAATTAAACTAAACAAGTAAACTTCTTTTTCTAAATCTGAATCTTTAGCAAAACTCAAACGCTTATTCAAAATATCAATAGCCTCTTCAGATGACAAAGTTTTGTTCTTTACCTTTTTCAAAAAATCACTTCTGTCATCTTTGAGATATAAAGTTTCCAATTCAAGATACTTGGAATAAGAATTGTTTTGAATTTCATCCACCAATTCTTGATAAGACTCAAAACCCTTCATAAGACTCCCATCCTTCTTGAAGAAAGAAGAGTGGCTTCCAAACGAAAAGTTTAAATTTTTATTCAGATAACTCTTTTTGACTTCATCACTAAATAATTCTAGAGAAATATTTCCTCTGGTGAATTCATAAAGTGCAGCTTTCTCACTATTTACAAAAAACTTTTCATTAAGAATAACTTCTTTTCCCCACTTGGAAACTAGTTCTTTGATACGAGGACGGAAGAATTGTCCCAAGATGTTTACACGATACTTAAATCCTTGGTATCGAACAATATCAATTCCTTCATCAATGTAACGGTTTCGTTTGTAACGAGCTGTTTGCAATTCACCAACAAAAATAGTTCTATTTGGAACTCCTTTCAAAACCAACTTCTTATCATCAAGGTGATAGTAGAATGGAATTTTAGGAAATTCATATTCTGCAAATTTACCTTTTGAATTGGAATACTTATAGTGACTTGAAACGTAGTCTATAAAATATTCAACTACTTCTTGGTTGAGAGTATTAAGATACTCCTTGTCTTTAACTAATTCAGAAACTTCTGCCACAACTGTAACAATTGTAGGCTGGGTTCCTGTTTTACTTGTAATCATAATTGTTTTCCTTCTTTCTCTGGAACTGTTTCAGTCCAGTATTTATTTCTGTAATTATAAAAGAAAGACCAAGTTGTGATTACTCAGTCTTTTTCTTGTAATTGTATTTCTGATATTTTAAGTGAATTTTTATCCCAACTTAGATTTAATTTCCTCCTGCAACTTTTCCAACACTGCCACTGTCTCCTCTGTAAATAGTCCAGAGTTGGTGTATTTCTGTAATAGTTTCAGAAGGGGAGGAAAATTTAGGTGGTTTAGAATTTGGAGAATTCTTATATTGTTAAAGGTGAAATTTAGTGAAACTCCTTTAACTGGTTCAGAATTGAATTCATCCAGAGTTTTCAAAATTTTGAAAAAATTACACTGATTACTTGAATCACCTCCTTTCTTGTTGTATAATATTAGTGAGGATAGAAATATCTTGAGTGTGGAGACACTTTAAAGTTGTACTGGGTATGGAACAGGTATAATTCCATAACTTAAAACTATCAAGATGGATAGTGAACTCCAAAGCAGAGGTAGTGCTTGACTAATACAGCTAGTAGAAGAATGTCTGTAACATTTTAGCTATCAAGATGGGTAGCGAGCCTGACAACCAGGATAAAACACTTACTATATAAATAGAAGAGCGACCCAAGTGGGTTGTTCTTTTATTGTTAAAGAAAGACTGGAAAACTTAGTGAATACAAATTATAATTTCTAAAAATAGGTAGCTAAAACAGTTACAGAAAGAAGGTATAAAATTTATGAAAATTTTTGTTACAAATCGGGACGTAGAACTTTGGATTGGTGAAGTGATTTCCCTTGCTCCAATTGTTACAGTTCTGTTGATTCTAAATCAAGCATTTCCACAATATCCATTCTGGGTGGGAATTATCTTTGTGGTTGCGAGAAATCGTGCACTCTACAAGTTAACAAAGAACACCTTACGTGAAAAAGGTTTTGCAGAGTTCTTTAAGGAAAACGGAACTGGTGAAATTATTGACCTGTCAGAAAAAAGTCAACTGGAAAAAGATGTTGAGATGGCAAATCACACAACCTCACGAGTTGGCTGGAGAACTTCCTGGCTATTTTCACGCATTGTTTTGAATTTAATTCTAATTGGGGCATTAGTATTAATGTACTTCAATTGGAAGAATGTAACAATATATGGATACGTTTTGTATTGCGTTATTATCATCAGTTTGCTGGCAGAACACAGTTTGATGATAATTCAGAGTGCCAAGTACAGTAAACATAGCACTCTAAAATTAATGTTGACTTATGACATTCGTTTTCAAAACGTAGAAAAGGGTTCTGGAAAGGAAGAAAGTTTGACAAAATTATTAGTAAAAATTGAGTCACTAATGAAATCCATTATTTCTGGAGATTGGAAACTTGATTAGATACAGAAAAAGACCTATTGATTAGGTCTTTTCTTTTTGTTATTTTTTACGTTTAGATTTGAACCAAGCAAGTCCGCCAACTAAACCACTCAAACCAATTACTCCAACCACTGGAAGTACAAACTTACCTGCACCTGCACCTGTTTGGACTGGTGTCTTTGGTTCTGGAATTTTTGGAATTTCAACTGGTTTTGGTGGTACAACATAGAAGTGTTTAATGTCTCCATTTTCTTCTACAATTGTTTTCTCGTAGGCGTAACCTTCAAAACTGCTCTTAGGTTTTTCACCTTCCTCTTCACGAAGAATTTTCTCCTTACCATTTTCAATGGTGACGTGACGAGTCTTGTTCTTGCGGTAGTAGTGATTTGTATCACCGTTATCTTCCTTTTCTGTCTTCACAAACTTGTAATTTTCAAAGTAAGTTGAACCAGTAGTTCCCTCATCTTCACGCATTACCACTTTCGTGTCAATGTCAATGTGACGAGTTTTTACTTTTACTTCTTCTTTAGGTGGTTGAGTGAAGACGTGAGTGATTGTGTAACCATCTTGTGAAACATCAGTACGAACAAAGTTCCAGTTTTCGATTGTTCCAGCTTCAAGTGGTTTTTCACCAGTCACAGAATCTTTCAGTTTGTTTGCTTGTTCAGAATCATCAACCCAGTTAGTTGTGTAAAGTTCTTCATCATCTACATCTTCGTTAGGCTCTTCTGGAGCTGTTGGAGGGGTAGGAAGTTCCTTTTCTGGAGTTGGTTTGTATTCTGGTGCTGCATTAATTGTAGAAAGGGAAAGACTTGCTTTTGCAGTTGGAACCTCTTTTTCCTTTTCAGGTGTGAATGTTTTTGGTGTGTAAGTTTCTGGAGTGTAACTTACATTTTCTTTCAATTCACGTTTTTGAGGTGGAGTTACAACTGATGTTGCAAAGTCAGTGTTGAAAGCAAACCACTCAGATGGAGTTCCGTTTTGACCATTAGTCATAACACCAAAGGAGAATTTGATTCGTTTGTCAGTTGCAACCTTGTTGTCGTCTAACACAATACCAGCACCCTTGTAGAAGAGTGGGCTACCATAATAGTCCCAATTTCCAACATCACCGCCATCCAAAGGTTTCTTAGCATAAAGCATTTTACCAGTTTGTTCAATATAAGAACCATTAATTGGGATGAAACGGCTACTGTTGTCTGATGGGAGACGAACAAATTCAATGTGTCCAGAACCTTCCCCATAAGAGTTCATTGAAGCAACTGAGTAAACAAATGGTTTGTCTTCAGTTGGAAGAACTTCGTTTCCTTTTTCATCATAAAAACGAACTTCCATATCCACTTCTACATCTTCATTAGCTTTCCAGTGACCGATAGAGATAGTTTTTGCTGGGTTGGCATCAAAGAAAGCATTAACTGCTTTGTTATTTTTAGGACGATAGATGAATTCAGCAGCCACAATTTTACGTCCATCATAACTTGCGTCTAGACCTTCATAACGTGCCACTGCTTTACCATTTGCAGGAATTTGTCCATAAGTTTGACCACTAGGCTTTCTTGCTTCGTTTACATTTGTAGTTAAAAGATTTGACCAATCTTGTCGTAACCAAGCTGTCCAGTCACCAGGTAGGGCTTCTACCTTAGAAATTGAAGCATAGTTTACACCAGTTACACTTACAAGGCGAGCTTTAGTTGTGTTTTCCTTACCAAACAGAAGGTGTTTCACAACAGTTTGACTTGCATACCCTTCTTTTTGAGTATTTGCATCTGCTTCAGCCTTTTCTTCTTCAAATCGTACTTGTTCAGCTTGATTGAATCGAGTTGCTTGTTCATTATAGGCATTAATTTCAGCATTTTGAGCATCAACTTTAGCCTGACCTTCACGGTTTTTCTTATCAACTGCCGCTTGACCAGCTTTGTTTTCAGCGTCAACTCTTGCTTGTCCCTCTTGATTCCGTTTGCGAACTTGTGCATTATATTCTTGAGCATCAGAAATTGTTTTATCTTCAAGAATAGCTGCTTTACGGAAGGCATCAATCGCCTTTTGGTTTTGAACTTTCAGAGCCTCAACTGCCTTTTTGTAATCTTGATAAGATTTGATAGATGTTGGGTCAACCTTCACTTCTTTAGCAGTTTCAGTGATGGGCTTGTTTGGAAATTCAGCCTTTGCCTTTTCCTTTTCAGTTTTCAGGTGATTGTTAAATTCCTGAGTTGTAGCCAGAGCTGCATTGTAAGCTTCTTGCAACTTCTTGTTGTTTTCAGAAATCTTTGCATTCTCAGCAGTAATCTCCTTCACCTTCTTCTCGTGTTCAGCCATTTTCTTGTCATACTCAGCTTTAGCAGCTTCATATTGTTGACGAATTTCTTTACGTTTGGCAGATTCCGCTGAAACTGTTTTAGCAGAAAGTTGGTTGATAGCAACTGGAAGATTGCCTGTTGCACCAAGAAGGGTAACTGCAATTACCACTGAACTTGATAGTTGTTTTACTAATTTAGATTTATTCAAGATGTATCTCCTCTTAAAAAGTTTTTCCTTCATTTTTATTATATAGAATAGTAAATCTCTTAACTACAATTTACTTCTAACTTATTATATAACTTTTTATTTCAGAAATCAAATATTTTTGTTACAATTTCAATACTTTTTTTATACTCGTAACTCAAATTTTATAATTTAGAAAAATAAAAAAAGAAAGAAGGATGTTATGAAAATTGAAATTTGTAACGCAGAGCAAGCATTTTACAAAATGCACTTTGAAAATACCTTTTTGAAAGGAAAGTATATCGTTATTTCTATCAGGTCAACCCCCTCTCCTATAACATTTACAGAGACGGACTACCTAAAAGGTTCACTAATTCTACAATTTGCAGATATTGAACCGTCTTGGGTAGAAGAAAATGGTGGGGTGGAAGAATTGAAGGGTTAAACTGATGTCCCTCTGATTGTTTTTTCTGAAGAGATGGCTGAACAAATTATTCAATTCGTTCAAGACCACCAAGATGTGGAAACGATTTTGGTACATTGTGACGCTGGTGTCAGTCGTTCTAGAGCAGTTGGAGCCTACCTTGACTGGATTTTTAACAGCAAGAGGGACCAAGCCTCTTACAGATTAAGACGGGGAAATATTGAATTCTTTGACATTTTGAATAAAGTTGGTCGTGACCAATTTGGTTTGCCTGGATTTCAACGTGCCTTTCCAAAATACATTCCAGTCTATCGTGACGATGATATTTATGGAAATCCTCACCACTTTAAATTGAATGGTGTTCTGGAACTGAAACTGTAACAGAAAAAGAGAGATAAAAATATCTCTCTTTTTTATTTAAATGCCATTTCAATCATTGAATACTGAATCTCCATTGCTTCAATTGGATTGATAATTTCTTTACTTCCATCAGAAAATTTTTCCCCTGTGTAAATAACAGGAACTTTAGGTTTTTGTTCTTCTGGAATGTTATTGAAATCTCTAATGGCTTCAATAGGAAAGTTGATTTCATCAGTTAACTGATTCAATTTGTAGAATCTGTCTTCTGTATAAAATACAACATAGTTAAAAAGTTCCATCAGAAAACGATACTTAAAGTAGTCAGTTTGTTGATTGATTTTTTTAATCAAATCGCTTTTAACTTCCCGTTTTTCGTCTTCATTGAAAAATTTTCTGTAAAAATCTTTCAAACTAAATTCAACTGGAGTTGAAGCTTTCAAAGTTTCCAAATTCAAAGATATTGGATTTGAGTTTTGCCAAGTATCTTTCTTAATTGTAGAAGAGTAAGTTACCAACAATTCTGCAATTGCTTTAGCAAGGGGAAGTTCCAAATCATCAACAGTATTCCAGTGTTCCTTTTCTCCATAAGCAAGATGAGTTGGATTGACAAGAATGGTTGTTGTGTTATCTCCCTTCACTGCAAATGGTACAGAGATAGAGTTATCCATTTCAAAAACAATATGAAGTCCAAATTCCTTCAAAAATAGATTTGTATCTGCAACAAAGGCACGGACAGTTTTGGCAATGTTAATTACTGCTTCTTCAATTTGGGTTTCATTACCCTCCTTCAACAATTCTCTCAAATCTTTAAATTCATAAAATTTCATAATTTTCCTTCTTTCTTTGTGAGTTGACTCACGGTTTATTTTTAAAATTATACAGAAAAAGAGAGACATAACTATCTCTCTTTTATTTAAGTTAAATTGTATCATTTAAAACCATCTGAATTAAAGCATAATTTTCCATAACTTTAAGAATTGGGTCTACTTCAACTTGAGAAAATCCATCTTCAGTTTTCTTATTCCTAAAGATATTATTTCGAACTGGAAGAGGATTGTTTCTAGGTCGATGACAGACTTCCATAAAATCAACCATTGCCTCCATTGGAAAGACACCTTCGTCAAGCAGTTGGTCTAATTTGACAAATCTTTCCTCTAATTCATCATCAAATTCTACATTATCAAGTAATTCAATCAAGAGATGATACTTTAGATGGTCTGTTTGTTGATTAAACCTTTTTATTAAAGATGGTTCAATTTCATAACTTCCATCAAAAACAAACAATTTTCTATACAACTCCTTTTGAGTGGATTTAGTCAATGTTGAAGAGTCTTTCAAGGTTTTCTCATCTACAACTACCATTAACAATTCTGTAATTGTTTTAGTGAGAGGAACCTCCAAATCACGAAAGTCATTCAATGTTCCATCTTCTTTATAAACCAGATGTTTTGGATTTACAAGAAGAGTTATATTTGAATTTCCTTTTACTTTAAATGGTTCAGAAATAAAATTATTTATCTCAAAGACAATGTTAAGTCCAAACTCTTTAAGGTAGGAGTGAGAATTAGCCACAAACATACGAACCGTTTTAACAATATTCACTGTTGCTTTTTCAATTTGAGCTTCATTACCATTCTCCAACAATTCTTTTAAATCAGTAATTTCATAAATTTTCATTTTTTCCTTCTTTCTATGCAACTAAAAAAGTTGTGATTTATTTTCTAAATTATAAAAGAGAGTTTCATCTCAACTCTCTTCAAATATCAACTCTTTATCAATGAAACTCTCCAACACAATCCCCTTCTCAAATTGGTCAAGGGAACCAATCAAGTAAATCGTACTTACCTCATCTTTAATTCCTTCTCGAACTAAAGAATGAATGGAATTAAATTCTTCCACCTTTATCTTACTAATATCTGTCAGGTCAATTTGACTCAACCCCTGTAACTGTTTCAGAGACAGTTTTTCTCCTTTACCTGTTTCAGGCTTGGGTTGGTATCTTGCTATAAGAATTACAGAGGGGAGAGATTCTTCTGTAACTGTTCCAGAAAGTTCTTCCAAATAGGACTCATCAACTTGGTCAATCAAATCTCCATCTTGGTTAACTAAGAATCCTAAGTAACTAAGACCACGAATGACATCTTTCTTGTGGAGGGAATAAGGTTTAATTTCTAGGTTACTTAGACCTGACCAATTTTGAAACCAAGAGAAGTTATTGATTCTGTCTAACAGATAGGATTGTGAATAATTTAACAATTCACTCAACTCCTTGATGGAGTAATATTCATTCTGCAACTGTTCCAGGGAGATAATTCTTCTTCTGAAATTTTTGTGAAGAATATTTGTGGTAGAATTAGAATTACTTAAAAATGCAAGTTGAGGTAAAGCTGGAATCAATTCCTTCTCCAAGAAATTCGTCAACAAAACTGGTGAGGGATAATCACACTCACGAATTCTGATAATTGGAATGTTGTTGTCGTCAGCCCACTTATTTTTTAGTTCATCTCGTTTAACTATCTCAGGAGTCTGAAATAGGGAATTGGAAGATTGAGGTTGATAATGTTGAGACCCGTCGTACTCCACTACTGCAACAATTTCAGAGTAGGAATTTCCCTCTCCAACAAATACAGCAAAGTCGAATCGCAAATTTCCTTCAATAGTGTATTCAGTCTGATACTTCACTCTGTTTCTTTCCAAAGTTCTTCTAACAATTTCAGAATTGATTGACACGATACTCATTGGACACCTCCATTTCTTAATTTAAGTATAACATTAAATTCCAAAAAAGTCAAAAAAGAAAAGAGATGAAACATCTCTTATTTTTCCTCATAAATCATCTTCATCATTTTATTGATGAAGAGTTGATTGAGTTGGGCAGATTGTTCAACTGCTTTCCAATCTTGATTGGGATTGTTTTGTTTGAAACTGATAACAGAAATATTTTTGTTTTCGGCTTCAATATGGTCAAGGAGATTCAACACACCTACCTTGACACCTAACTTATCTTTGTAAAATTTATCAAAGGCAAGAATTGGGTTTCCATAACGGTCTCGATTTTCTTCAGACAATGATACAGCAATCAGAGGAAAGAGGTTATCTTCTTTTCCTTCTGCCTTTTCGTAATCCTTCACAAAGTTAAATTGTTTTCTCAATCTATCCACTAGATAAATTGGAAGATAACCATCAGTTATCAAACGACAAAGTTTCCGAACTGCAACAGTCTCATTGAAATTCATTTCTTTTGCAATTACAGAGTAGAGATTATCCAGTTCTGTATTTGTTGCAGAGGGGAGGACTTTTCTGAGATAGTTCAAGGCTCCTTCTGTGAACCAAACTCGATTGTTGTTTTTCAACTCTGAGTAGAGTTCAGTAATGTTGTCAATTACATTTGCTTTTTTCATAATTTCCTTCTTTCTTGTGACAAGTCACGTTTGTTTTTTCTAAATTATAAAAAGGAGTCTTAATCTCCTTTTGTTTTTTTAGCTTGATTCATCATCCAAGTTCTGATTTCATCAAATTGTTTGGTTACTTCAATAGAGGATTGAAAAACATCATTCCATTCTTCTTCATCATCTTCACTAATACTAACTGGTGTGTATTGAGTTAGACTTTTAATGTAGTTGTTTTTCTGTTCAATTTGACTCATCATTACTAAAAGTTCAATTGACATATTGCAATTCTCTTTGTAAAATCTTTCAAGAGCTACCAAAATATTTAGTTCAACTTTATTACTTTTTAGTAATTTGTCAAGAAATAAAGGGTAGAGATTTTTATAAACAGTACCTTTTAAAAAATGAGGAAAAGTAGTGATTGAATTTTCAGAATTTGAACTCACCTCAAAAGAAAAGATGTGGTTAATGCTATTCCAAAAAATATTTACAATTGGAACTGTAAAATAAGACTCACTAATCAAACGACACAACTTTTTAATGTTGTTGGTTCCCTTTTTAAAATTCACAGTTAAAATTACATATAAAATATCCTCTTGCTCTTTAACAGTTAGAGAAGGAAGAGTTTCTTTGAGGAAATTCAGAGCTTCATCAGAAAACCAAGTTACATTTCTATTTTTAAACTCTGATTCAAAAATTTTAAATGCTTTTGTGTTTTTCAAGACTGATACCTTCTTTCTACAGAATTAAATCTGAAATTTATTTTTGTAAATTATAAAAAGAGGAGTCTTATTTCTCCCCTTCTTTTAAGTAAGTCAATTTTAGAACTTCAGAGACAAGTTTGTTGATTTCTTCATTACGATTGTAAACATCATTCCAATCCTCCAAATTGTCTTCAAATGGATTTGCGTGGGATAGAGCTACAGTCATTGTTTTATCAGAATGGTTCTCAATTTCCTTAAACAGTATCAAAAGTTTAAATGGAATTCCTAACTTCTTTTGATAGTATTTATCAAAAGCAAGAATTAAATCCAAGTCTGTTTCTCCACCAATCAACTCCTCATCAAACATTGAAATCAAATTCACAAAAGTTGTATTTTCAAAATAATGACTAAGGATACCAATTGAATGTTTTGAGTAAGAATCAAAATAAAAACCATCACGAAGTTCCTCAAAAATTTTATCAATTGTTTGGAGTGGCAAATAAGAATTAGAAATCAGATAACAAAGTTTTCTGATATTGTTTTCATTATCAAATCCCACCTCTGAAATTGTTTTAGTGAGGTAAGTCACATCTTCATCTGTTAAAGATGTGGTGTGTAAGAATTCAAGAACTTCTTTTGAAATAATTGATTGGGTAGAATCCCTTAATTCCTTCCCAAATTGAGTTAAAGGTTTTTTCATTAATTTCCTTCTTTCTTGTGAATCACTTCACAGTTTGTTTTTTAAAATTATAAAAAAATACCATCCTTCCAAATCAAGACAAAAGAAAAGGAGAATGATTATTCTCCAGTTTCTTCATAATAGGTGATATTGTTTGGTGTGGCAACGATTTGAAGAGTTTTGCTTCCTTGGAAGTGATTTTCTTCAGGTGTCCCCACAACTGCAATTTTTCCAGATTCGGAAAATCCTTCTGGAATTGATTGAGCAGCGTTCCAACTGACAACATCAAAGTATTTGGTTTTGAATTTGATGTGTGGCTTACCAGAACCTTTTTTGGCTTCTTGACCCATCTCCTTAATTTCCAGAACCTTCAAATTCTTGATGGAAATGTTTGGATATTCCAACCCTTCACCAAATGGTGCAAACTGGTTCAGGTCACGAATGAAATCCACTGTAAATTCGTGTGGACGAAGAGCAAAATCAGGCTCAATGGAGTTTGGTAGGTCTTCTGGAATAATTTCAGAGTAGTGTTTCTCCAACACTGAAACAAATTCAGAGAAGTTGTCTTCTGGAATAGAAAGACCAGCAGCAGCAAGGTGTCCACCCATTTTGATAACCAGTGGACGAATACAATCCAAATCTTCAATTAGGTTGTAGCCTTCGATTCCACGTGCAGAACCTTTTAGACTTCCATCGTGATTCTTGGTGAAGACAACACTTGGTCTATTGTACTTTTCAGTTAACTTACCTGCAATCAAACCAATAAATCCATCCCCCAACTCATCATCACGAATGATAATAACTGGTTTACCAGTGTAGTCAGTTTGATTGATTCGCTCAAAGGAAGAATTTGAGATTTTCTTACGTTCTTCGTTGACCTTGATGAGAAATTGAACTTTCTCACGAACATCATCTGTTGAGGTAGATAGGAAGGTTTCAACTCCGTGATTTGCCAATCCGTAAACACGACTTTGTGCGTTAATCATTGGAGAGAAAAGGAAACCAAAGTCCTTTTCAGTCAATTCCTTATCCTTGTCTAGTTTACGAGAGCTTCGTAGACTTTCAATCATTGCCTTCCAAGCAAAACGGCACAAGAACTCACCTTCACCATTAAAGATTTTTAGTGCTTCTTTCAGATAGTAACGACTCTCGTAGAGAACAGGCATTACGTCTGACACGACACTCATTCCAGCGAAATCAATGTATTGCTCGAAATCTTTAACATTTTCAGGAAGGTGTTGTTTGGCAAATTCTACAAACAATTTGTAAACTACAATTGTTCCAGAAATACCCTTGAATGGATACTCATCATCAACTCGATTTGGGTTGACAATTGCTTCAGCTTTAGGTAATTGACCATCTTCTTTTGCGAGGTGGTGGTCAGTGACCAAAACTTTCAAACCTTTTGAATTGGCATAATCAACAGCATCAAAGGCAACAATTCCGTTATCACAAGTTACCAAAACTTCCGTTTTTGGATTTTTGAGTAAAACTTTGTCAATGACTTTTTGGCTAAGTCCGTAACCATCTTCAAAACGGTGTGGAATGTAGTAAGAAATCTTACCTTCATTACCAGTCAAACCTTTTGAGATTTGACGTAGACATCGTACTGTAACTGATGTAGAACAGACACCATCTGTGTCATAATCGCCAATGACACAAATACGTTTCCCTTCCAAAATATATTGTTTGATTTTGTCAATAAAAACTTGAGCATCTTTCATTAACAAAACTGATGGAATTTGAGGTTTCGTCATTGATAGGATTTCAGGTTTTTCTAACACCCCTAACTTTTCAATGTATTCTTGAACTTTTTTGTTCATTGTTTTTCCTTCTTTCTTTTTTTAACTTTTCAAAATTATACAAAATCAAAAAGGCACTGCATTTTGCAGTACCTTTCTGTAATTGTTACAGGGAGGGCTTCCTCATTCAGTTGAAAAAGGGCTTTTTCATCCTGAAGACCAAGTGAGAGAGTTTCAATCCTTCGTCACTTGTACCCATTAGTAACCAACTATCTTTGTAGTTGCTCTCCAGCCACTCCTACCAATTGATGAAGGACCGTCTCTTAATCACATTGACTCTTTGTCTTGCTTGCGAACTCAAGTTTGTGAAAAATGGTAGGGTGTGATACGTTGAGTGGTATCATCAGTAGATTTTTTCTACTTATCTTTTTACTCTTATTATTATACATCCTTTTTCTGAAAATGTCAAGAAAAAATATTATAATTTTTAAAAATAAAATTTAAAGAAAGAAGGAATTAAAAATTATGAAGAATACAAAGGATACCGTCCACTACTATGTGGACGGTGGACTGAAAGCAGGAATTGGTGTTGCAGCCTTTTTTAAGAAAGGTTATTATGTCACTCCTGAAACGAAATACCGTCGTTATCAAGGTGGTGGTAAATCTTCAACAGATGTTGAAATTCGGGCAATTCAACTAGCAATTGAAGATGCTCAAAAAAATAATGTGGAAATGAGTAACGTTGTTATCCACACTGACCAGAAAGCAATTGTCTTTCCTGGTTACATCAAAAATAAGAAGAGCAAACTTCTTACTTTTGGAAACGAACTTCGTGAATTGGGTGTACGTCTTCACTACCTGAAGAGCACTCACGATTTAAATGAGTGGGCACAAGTTCCTCAAAACGAAGTTCCCAAAAATGTTGTCAACAGTCTTACTGTACACAATGAAGTGAACAAACACTTTTCTGAGATGAATCGTTGGGAGATTCATAAGATGAAGAAAAGACGCAAACGTCTGAAAAATAAAAAAGCAGCTTAAGCTGTCTTTTTTGTTTAATCAACTAGAACTTCTTCAACTAACTCCACAAATTCTTCCGTGTTAATTTCTTCCTTTTGTTTCATCTCACGAATCACACGTAACTTTTCTAAAACTTCTTCAGCATAGGAGGGCTTCTTCTCTGAATTTGTTTCAGTGGAAGGGACTTCTTTTGTTTCTAACTTTCTTTTTTCGTAATCTTGTCGTGCTTTATTAAAAGAAAAGTCAAATACCTTTGCATCATTCAGCCACAATCCGTCAATTTCAAAATCATTCCCCGTTCCTGGAACAGATATAGTATAGGAACTGATTAAACTCCCGTGTGGATTTCCACCAGCCGCTTGGTTGTAATAAATGTCTTCACGTTGTGTGTTGCCTAAATCACCAAGCAATCCTCGATTGAGACACATTACTCGAATATCTGTCACAACAGCCAGTGCCTTTTTTCCTTTGTACTTGCAGGGAACTAAACAATAAATTCTCTCCCCTTGAGATAAATATTTGGGTAGTGCCTTAAGTTCTAATCTAACTCCAAATAAAGTTGAATTCCAAAGGGGTCTTGAAATCCCTTGTTTTTTTGCTAGTTGGACAAGGAGTTGGTAGTATTGTAAATTTTTATTCATAGCTCAGCTCACCTCTCTTGTTTTTTCAATTATATAATTTAGAAAAAATAAGTCCTTGATGGACAGAAAGAAGGAAGTTTTATGTCAAAATTTTTTAAAGTTAACAATGAATTGAGATTTTTCTCAATCCTTGTAGTTCTTAACGCAATTCTTTACTTTTGCGTTCCAACTACAAAATTGTTGTCAACCTTTATAGTTGGCTTTGCCTTTGCAAGAATCCTTAGGATTCTTACTAAATAGAAAGAAGGGAACTGTTGTTATGAAAAAGCGGAGTTTCAACATTAAATTTTATGTACTAATGTTATTCATCAGTACAATCACCATCTTTTTAGTACCTAACCCAGTACTTCCATTGATGGCTGCAATTGTGAGTCTTTGGGAAGTGGTTTGTAAGGTTTGGGATAGTGTTTAAAATAGATTTCTCGAAAAGTATAAAAATTAATTTTTTATACTTTTCTTTTTATCTTAAATAATGTATAATATTAATAGGAGGTAAATAGCAATGATTAAAAAATCTCAATTGACAAAAGACACCTACAAACCAGGTGAGTTTGCAAAGATGTTAGGTTGTAGCACTTTTACTTTGTACCTTAGAGAAAATGAAGGTAAACTGAAAGCATATTACACTGATACTGGTAGACGATTCTACAAACGAGAAGATGTCATTGAAGAACTTGATAAAAAAGGTTTATTGTTAGTAGATGAAGTGAAAACAGATATTGTTTATGGACGAGTTTCCACACATAAACAAAAAGAATGTGGTGACTTAGATAGGCAAATTTCTTATATTTTAAATCAAGTTGCCCTAATGAATCCTGTTGATTTGGAGATTTTATCTGATGTTGGTTCTGGTTTGAATGATGAACGAAAGAACTTTAAGAAATTGTTGAACAAAATTATGTCTGGAAAAATCAATCGAGTCTTTATTCTTTATAAGGATAGGTTAACTCGTTTTGGTTTTGGACAAATTGAAACAATTTGTAAATTCTTTGGAACTGAAATTATTGTTCTATCTGACAATGATGGCAACCAGACAATTGAAGAAGAATTAGCTGAAGATATTATTTCAATTATTCACTCCTTCTCTGGAAAACTTTCTGAAATGAGCAGGAAGGAGGTGAAATCTAAAATAGATGAAGAATTCAAAGAAAAATGAGGAAGAAGATAATTGGGGATATAGAAGATATTCTATCGTGGTGAGAAAAAGTTCTCCAGATTATCAGAAAATTGATGAATTGTGTTTCAAAAGCAAAAATCTTTTTAATGCCACTTTATATAGTCAACGTCAATCTTACTTTGACACAGGTAAGTTTATAAAACACAATGATTTAAATACAAGTTTCGCTCACACCAACCAACCTGATTACCGAGCCTTACCTGCAAAAGTTTCTAAATACACTCAGAAAAAAGTTGACCAGGCAATCAAGAGTTTTCTGGGTCTCAAAAAATCAAAAAAGATAACCTTCACTCCAAAGATTCCAAAGTATCTTAAAAAGGATGGAAGATTTGTAACTGAATATGAGAAGGATGCTTTATCCTTTAAAAGAGAAGGTTTTATTAAACTTTCTAAAACCAATATCTATATTCCTATCCCAAATAAATTAAAAATTAAAGGTAAAGGCAAGGACCTAAAAAAAGTTTTTCGAGTGGTTCGTTTAGTACCAAAAACTGGTTATTATTTAATTGAAGTTTTATATAAAAAGTCTATACCTAAAAAAAGAAAGAAAAAAATGACCCATAAAACAAGGTTTGCTTCTATAGATTTGGGTGTAAACAATTTAGTGACAGTAACTTCGAACGTTTTTCAACCACTTATCATTAATGGGCGACCAATTAAAAGTATTAACCAATACTATAATAAATATCGCAAAAGGAAACAACAGTTACTTCCTAAGAACCAATACACCTCAAAGGCAATAAGGCAATTGGGATATAAGAGGGAAATGAAATTAAATGATTATTTGCATAAATCTGCTGCATTTTTAGTGAATTACCTAGTTTCACAGACCATTGATGTTCTTGTGATTGGAACAAATAAAGGCTGGAAACAAAACATTAATATTGGCAAACGTAATAATC
>RBWB01581249.1_pt1 | contig 30732 bp, 30 predicted proteins | sample 2014201 | NCBI WGS metagenome assembly RBWB01 (sample SAMN10133834, study PRJNA383868) | Human oral metagenome, whole genome shotgun sequencing project. | isolation source: supragingival plaque isolated from 88 juvenile twins | host: Homo sapiens | place: Australia
AGTTTTCATCACCAAATACAAGTTCTCCTGCATAACTCATTGTATATAAAGGTTCTGGTTTTTGTGCCTGTTGATTAATACCTAATGATTGTAAAAACAATTTATTAATCATTTCAGTTTGATATGGTAATCTAAATAGATTTATAATTATTTCTCTATTGTATTTATATCCATTATTATTTTCAATATTTCTTAATAAATCAACTGTATCAATAACACCTTTGACTTTACATGAAGTTAATAATTGTTTACAAACAGTGTTATATAATTCTTCTGCTGGTTCATTAAAAGCGTAATTTGTTCCTGGTCTTGATTCATCTTGATAGTATTTTACTCCTGCAGAAGTAAGCCATATATTTGCAAACATTGCTCTATCTATAATAGATTTGTCAGTTTGAATTTGTCCAGTTTTAATGTCTCTAATTTTAATTTTAGTAGTATCTGAATCTAAAGGATCTTTTGAGTCAATAAATATTTCATATTTTGATGCTAAATCTTTTAATTCACTAAAGTTCGGAATCTGAATTGCTGGAGTATTAGCTTGTTGCTTTTGTCTATTTAATGAATCAATATCAACTTTTTTAGATGTTTCAAAAAATTTAACTAAATCTGGATTATAAGTTCTTATACCATTTGCATCATAGAATCCTATATATCCTCCAGCTTCACCAACTTTTCTATCAAGTCTTTCACGACTTAAATAATCATCAACCATACTTTGTCTAGTATCTTTAAAAAAGTTTCTTTCTGTAAATACAGTATTTCTTTTTAAAACTTCTTGTCCATTTTCATTAACCATTTCAAATATATCGTATCTCATAAAATCAATGCCATTTGCTTTATGTGGACTATCAAACATTTGTTGAGCTATAAATACACTTCCATCACTTCTTGTAAATCTTCTTGTCGGATATACAAATAAATTTCTTTTTTCTTCAGGTTTAGGTATTTCTTGATATGATGATACTAATTCAAACTTATTTCCAACTTCACTTTTTTTAACCTTACCAATATAGTATGTTTTCTTTGCAATTGAATCATCAATATTTTCTTTGGAAAATAAGATATTATTAACTGCTTCTTCGTAATTTTGTGGAATTGGTTTTCCAAAATTTTTGCAATCCACTAAAAGTGTAACATTTGTATCACTATATAATATTAGTGGTAATTGTTTTTTTCCATCTTTTGTAATTTCAACATAATAATATCTGTAATATGTTACATTATTAATTGTATTATCTCCTATTTGAGCTACTATATATCTTGAACCATCTTTTCGTGTTCCATAATAAGTTGTTGAGCTATAATCTCTTGCTCTTCCAACACCTATTTGTGAATATATTTGTTTTACGAGTTGTGGATCAATTTGTGATAAAGTATGTTCATAATCTTGAGTTTTTTCACCTGGTACGGGATGATGACTTCTACTAAATGTTGGAATATCTTTTCCAAGCCAATCAAAACTATTTGATTTTCCTGATCTAAATGTTGTATTATCCCATGTTAAATCAATTGGGTATTTTTTACCACCAATATTAACGATATTCCATGAATGACCACCAGTTCCATTGGCTTTTGTATATCCTTCAGCATATTCACAATTTATTCCATTTCTATCCATAAATTCTTTTAATATTAAAGCATAACCAGCACATACAGTTTGTTTGGTAATTAAACCTCTTAAACTTCTAATTTCACTTGATAATTTATGTTCAAATTTTGGATCATACATTATGCCTGTTTTTAATCTATCATATACATAAAGTAGTTTTTGAATATCTGACCAATTTTTATTTAAACCAGATTCTATCCTTTCAATTTCTTCTAGTATTTTAATAGTTTCATTTCTTGTATAAATGACTGATTCAGTATATTCATTACCAGTAAAATGACCGTTTTTACACCTAGCTTCATCAAAACCACCTGCAATTCTTATTGCAACATTTGAACCTAGTTGCCTTATCATAGAAGAAGTTATTCCTTTAGTATTTTGTACTTCAACTAATATTTTAAAATTTGGATATTGATTACATACATTTTTTATATAGTTAATATCAAATGGTTCATTTAATTTAAATGTAATTTTATATTGATAATCATATTTCATTGTTTTTGCCACCAAATTCAACCATATTTTCATTTAAAACTAAGATATTTTTTCTAACTAGATTATTAAATAATTCTTTATTGTTGTTATACTGACTTTCATCTATACTTATCCTTTTTAAATTTAATAAATTATTTAAAAAATCAAAATTAGAAATATTAGTGTTATCTATATACAATTCTTCTAATGCATAAATATTTAAATCTTTATCATCACTTATATTTGAATATGATATTTGTAGATATTTTAAATGATTTAACATATTTAATTTTTCAATTTCTATTGTTCCATTTATAATTGATAATTCATCTAAATCTTTAAGAACATTTACAAACAAATAACTCTCTATCTTACAATTTATTAAGGATAATGATTTAAGTTTAAGTGAAGCAATTAAATCAGCATTTTCAAACTCACAATTTTCAAATACAAATTCAGATAAATTATTTAAGTTCAAAAAAATATTATAATTATCATTAAATATATACCCATTTCGTAAAGTAATAGTTTTTAAATTTTTAAGTTTTGATAATTCTTCTAAAAAAACAAAACTACTATCAGTTTCATTGTTATAATTAATAACAACTTCAGTTATTTTATTTAATTCTTCTTCAGTAAACCCATTATCAACTTTATCTAATTTAAACATTATATAATTTGCTAAATTTTCATTTTCTATATTAATTATAGTTTCCATTGAACACACCTTACTTTTATATATGATTATAACATTAATTTATTCATTTTTTCTATATTTGAGAAAAAACTATATTTAATTAAATAAATATGCTATAACTATTATAAATTTCGTATCATTCAATAGAATGATACTTTTTATTTAGGTGGGATTATGTTTTTAAAAAAAATTGATATTGAAAATTTTAGATTATTTGATAAAAATTTTATAGTTGATAATTTCAATATACCAGATAATACTAAAGAAGGTTCTGGATTGACTTTGATTGTTGGTGAAAACGGATGTGGAAAAACATCGTTATTAGATGCTATCTCAATGTGCATGTTAGATTATAAAGCATCATCTTTTAATATATATGACATGAATTCTACTAAAAAGGAAACTAATATAATATTTAGTTCAAATGAAGAATTTAAGGTGGATGGCTCTATGCCAAATTCAAGTTTTATTGCAACAGGTTTTAGATTTAAAGCTAATCTACGCTCGATAAAATCAAAATCATATTTACAAAGCCCAATAGTTTTTGATCAATACTATATCAATAAGAATCCAAACAAACCTAAACCAAATAGTCCAGATTTAAGATTAAGTGTTAATAATCCTTTTTCAGGGAAAAGATATAATGATACAGATATTTTATTTTTAGATAAAAATAGAATATTTCAAATAAAATCTGGAAGTTTTAATAATACAAGATTTGATAGATTAATGGGTGATTTTAATTCTCAATATGTTAAAGCAATGAAAAAGGAAAATATGCCAGATTTAAATGAAGATTTGAATCAAAAAATAAAAATAGGTAAAATAGAAAATATTTTTTTAGAAAATGCAGTATCTGAGTTTGAAAAAATAAGTAGTAAAAAAATATGGTTAGATTTTATTAACAATTATGAGCCTTTTTCTAAAGCATCTTTCATAATGAAAGGAAATGAAAACATACAAATTCCGTTAAGTAGCATAGGAGCTGGATATGAAATGATATTTTCATTAATATATTCTTACTATTTAGCAAAACAAAATGATAAAAAGATAATTATATTAATTGATGAACCTGAATTACATCTTCATCCTGATATTCAAAAGAAGTTTGTAGATTTTTTATTAAAAATATCCATAGAATCTCAAATTATTTTATCTAGTCACTCACCAATACTAGTTAAACAACTATTATACAATGATAATATTAAAACTGTAGTTATAAACAATGACAAAACTATTTCAGAAATTGATGATTTTAAATTACCATATTTATCTGCAAATGAAATTAATTATTTGGCATTTGGTTTAGCAACTGAAGAATATCATAATGAGCTATATGAAGAACTTAATTATTTGTTTTATCAAAATGAAATACATATTAAAGATTTCGATGCAAAATTCTTTATAACTGATAAAAATGAGCAAAAAACTTCTCCATGGAAAGGAAAACCTAATGAAGTTAGCATACATACATTTATAAGAAACCAAATACATCATAGAAAAGATAACGGAATTCCTGACTATAATGAATTAAAAAAATCAATAGAATTTATGAGAAATTGTTTTTAAACGACTTAAAATAAGTTATAATGTGATTAGTTGTTTATCAACTCTTACTATTAGAAGTTTCAAATAACCTTTGTTATCGCTCCATTAGATAATTACGTTCGACTAATTCTAAAATCAATCTTTAAAAAGATTGATTTTTTTATTAAAAAAGATATGTAATAAACATATCAATTATAAATTATTTATTTAATAAAAATTTTTTTCTTCAACCAAATCCATTTCTCTTTCAACTTTAATTGTATTAATGCAAAATAATGCTGTACCTTTAATATTATTTTTATTATCTTCTGGATTTATTTTAAACTTATCTAAAATATATTGATAGAAGTCATAATTAAGTTTTATTTAACCTATATCTTCTGAAATTATAATATACTCTAATAATTTTTTTCTGCCATTTCTAATATAAGTTTATCTTTACCTACTTTATTTTGAGCTATCTCTAAAAACTCTTCATAACTTTTGTTTGGTCAAAATAATCTTTCTAATTTATCTTCATCCATAGTTAACTCTATTTCTTTTTCTAGTTCTAAGAGTCCTATTAAATCAATTGCTATTGCTTTAATCATTTTTATCTTCCTTTAAATATAATTTTTTATTCTAAATTAATTAGAAGACTAATATCTTAAAAATCAATCTATCTTTTTCTAATAATTTCTTTTTGATTATATATAGATAAAACATGTTGTGCTCTAGTACAAACTACATAAAATAAATATTTATCTTTTTCTTTATATTCATTTTCTTTATCAGTATATATAATTACTCCATCAAACTCTAACCCTTTTGAGATATATGAAGGTAAAATTACCATATTACCTATTTTAAAGTCTTTACTTGTATTTATCATCTTTAATTTTGGTAATTCTTTTTTTAGTTTCTTATATAACTTCAACGTTTCATCATTACTCTTAGTAATAATAGCAATTCTTTTCATATTTTTTTCTTCCATTTGATGTACATTTTCTACTAAAATTTTGCTTATTTCATTTTTATCAAGTTCTCCAAATTCAACAGGTATTGAATTACTATCTCTTACTGAACAAGCATTATCTATACCTAAAATCTTATTACTAAACTCTATGATTTCTTGACTAGATCTATATGTTTTAGTCAATTCAATATACTTTCCTTTATTATTAAAAATATTATTAATATCATTTAAATTATCATATTTATAGAAAGGATTTATTGTTTGATTTACATCTCCTAAAATTGTAAAAGATGCTGATTTAAATATTTTCTTTAATATGTCAAATTGTAACAATGTATAATCTTGAGCTTCATCAATAATCACATGTTTAATATTATTTGAGTCAGGATATCCATTAAGTTCAAAATTTATATACATAAGTGGTAACAAATCTGAATAACTTAATTTTTGAAGTTTTCCATTTGAATTAAATTTTGTTCTTTCTTTATCAAAATTTAAATTATTTTTATTTAAAATTTTATTATATACTTCTATAGGATTAGTATCTATTGTTAATAGTTCTTTTAGTTTTTTAAGAATTTTATTTTTTAAATCTTTATTGTAATCTCCTAAGTATTCAACCATATCTTCAAGCCGTGTAGCAACTGGTCTATTATTAAATTTTTCTTGAAAATATTCATCCAATTTTTTTCTATCAATTTGTCTACCATTAATTGATATGCCTGTAATAAATCTAGCTTTAGAAATATATTCACTAAGAAATGTATCTATTTCTTTTTTAAATTCATTTGATAATTTTATTTTATTAAATTTGTTTTTTTCTAAATCTATATTGTCATCTTTATAATATCTTTCAAGAAATTTTGTAAATGTTTCAATGTTACCACCTAGATAAGATCTAGCAAAATCACTAAATGTTGTTTGTAATACATTTTGTTCTCCTAATTCTGGTAAAACATTAGATATATACTCTGAAAAAACTTCGTTTGGAGAAAAAATCAAAACATTATGATTGGTTAATTTTTTTTCATTATATAATAAGTAAGCAATTCTATGAAGAGCTACTGAAGTCTTTCCAGATCCAGCTATTCCTTGAACAATTAAATATCTATCACTTGTATTTCTAATAATAACATTTTGTTCTTTTTGAATTGTATTTACTATATTAGTCATTTTTTCTGAAGATGATTCTGATAAGATCTCTTGTAAGTATTCATCATCAATATTTATATCACTATCAAAGCATCTTTTAATTTTTCCATCAGTAATTTTATATTGTCTTTTTAAAGAAATATCTCCTTTAATTATTCCCCCTGGAGCAACATATTCTGCTTTTCCAACTCCATAATTATAAAATAAACTAGCTATAGGTGTTCTCCAATCGAACACATAATTTTTTAAATCTTTCATTATTCCGTTAATACCTATGTATATCGATATAATATCATCATCTGAAGAAAAATCTATTCTACCAAAGTATGGAGAAATTAAAGACTTTTTTAATGAATTGATGACTTTTATGTTTTTATTAGTAAAATCAACTTCTTTATTAACATCATCCATATTTTTCATTACTTCAATATCATCTAATATTCCTATATTTTTCCATATATATTTTTTCATTTCAATTATATCAACTTTTCGTGAATCTATAGAATCAGAGCTTTTTTCTATAATATTATTTAAAACTTCTAGAGTTTTTCTTAAATAATACTCTTCTGCTTTTAATTGTTCGGGACTAAGTTTCATTGCTAATCTCCTTTATATCACTATATCAAAAAAACATACACTTTTTTTATGTGTACTTTTATCATCTTTTAATAAAAAAATAATTTATTTTTTAATTTATCAAATACTTCAAACATCTCTTCAGAAATACCATATTTATCATTATTTATCATAATATTTTCTTCAAGTAACCTTTTAAATTCAAATAAACTTATATAAGTTAAAGAAAAATCTCCATTTTCTTCTTCTTTAGTTAAATTTAAATTATCTATATCTATATACTTATCTGATCTAATTATAAAATAATTTATTTCTAATAAAGTGTTTTCTTTAGTTTCATGATATTCTTCATAATATCTATATAATTTCAATACAGGTTCTATATCTTTTTCTATATTAAAATCTATACCTGTTTCTTCTAATAATTCTCTTTTTAAAGCTTCACTATATGTTTCATTATTTTCCATATGTCCACCTGGAAACTGATAATCTTGATAATTATTAACAAGTAAAATCTTATTATCAGATGAAACAATAAGTGCTTTAACTCTCTTTACCATTTTTTGATAATCTAAAATTTTTTTACCCTTATATCCTTTTAATATTATTTCCATTTTAACCCCTTTTAATCATCGCATATTTATTTAAATCAAAATCAACATCTAATTTAATTTTAACATAACTATCAGCTTGATTTGCTACTTCTATTAAATTATCTTTTTCATCATATATTTCGTTAACTATAAAACTAAGTTCGTTTGTTGGTGTAAAAAGTACTACTTTATCTCCCTTAGAAAATAAATTTCTTTGTTTTAAATGTAATATTTTATTATCTTTATCATAACTTAAAACTAATGCTAAAAAATCTTGATTAGATTTTTCACTTCTTTCTGTTAAATAGTATTGATCATTATAATCAATATTATTTTTCATATATTGAGAAGAATTATCTCTATTACTTACCCTTTCTAAGTTTATTTTAAATTTTTTTACATCTTCTATAGTTAAATTATTCATATAATATTTATCAATTAATTTTCTATAAGTTCCTATTACAGTAGCAAGGTAATATATACTTCTCATTCTTCCTTCTACTTTAAGACTCGCTACATTTAAATCTATTAATTTTGTTATATAATCTATTAAATTTAAATCTTTAGTAGCTAAAGAAAAAAAGCTATCTTTATCATCTTTAAATAAAAATCTACATACTTGAGAACATCCTCCTCTATTAGCATCTCTATTAGTAAAATAACTAGATAATGCACATCTACCACTATAAAAAGTACACATAGCACCATGAATAAATACTTCTAAATCAATATCTACTAGTTTTCTTATTTTTTCTATATCATTAATTCCTACTTCTCTTGCTAAAACTACTCTATCTACTCCTAAACTTTTTAAAAATTGAACACTTAAATAATTAGTATTAGTATTTTGAGTAGAAATATGCACTTCAACATGAGGATAATTTTTTTTAATATAACTAACTAAATTTAATTCACTTAAAATAAAAGCATCTATCCCTCGTTCTACAACTTCTTTAATATATTCTTTTACTTCTAAATAATCTTCATTATGAAATACCATATTCATAGTTAAATAAACTTTTTTACCTAAACTATGAGCAAAATCACAAGCTTCTTTTATTTCTTCTAATGAAAAATTAATAGCATTAGCTCTAAGTCCATATTTATATCCCCCTATATAACAAGCATCTGCTCCATATAAAAGAGTTACTTTTAATCTTTCTAAATCTCCAGCTGGAGATAATAATTCTATCTTTTTCATCTTTTAACCACCTTATATATAGTAGGAGAATATAAAAAGTTAGTATTATTTCCTATAATATTCTCTATATTTTTTAAATTATCAGGATTTTTAGTATTTAAATATGAATAAATATTATTAACTATTTCTTCACTTTCTTCTAAATATAGTGTATCTATTACTCCATAATCAATATCTAAATCTAGTAAAGATGTATAATTGATTATATCTTCACTATATATAACTGTATCAACATTTTCATTTATAATAGCATTTTTATTAGATGATATATGTTTATTTTTAGTTTCATCATTTTTTAAAAAATTATTGTTGGACATAGTAATTAATTTTCTTTTAGATACTGCTATTGTAGGTTTACCAACTAATAATACTAATAATGATGAATTTGTATTTTTTGTAATATCTTTAATTTCTTCATATGTTATTTCATTAGAAATATAAGCATACTTAGCTCCTAAAGTATTATAAAAATTTATTTCTTCATAATTAGTAACAAAGTGATCTTGGTTCCATACTAAATCTAAATTAAATTCTTTATTTAATTCCAGTATAGCTAAATCATAAAATAATATTTTTATATTTCTAAGTTTTTTTAATATTTCTTTTAAATTATTTATTTCATCATTAAAAATATTCTTATTTATACTTAAGAATATTTCTTTATCATTATATTTATTTTGTATATTTAGTACTTCTTCTACATCAAAGGTTAAAGATGTAAAATTAGAATAATCTTTAAGACCTAATATAAAACCATCACATTTTATATTAAAATCACTAAGTTTATTAACTTGTATAAGTAATTTCATAAATCTCCTAATAAGATAATTCTATTCTTCTAATTAACGAAGAATAAATTAACTTCTTTTCATCACTTAAATAATCATTATATTCACACTTCTTTATCAAATTTTCTTTATTATTTCTTTGATATGTAGCATATTGATGTTTAGATATAAAATCATTATTTAAATTATATAAACTATCTCCATTATTAACTATCATTTCTTTTAATAATTTTGAATGAAGATATTCTTTATACATCAGTTTATCTGGATCTAGAGGATGCCTTTTATAAAAGTATGTCTTTGAATATCTTGAAAACAAAGGATGCACATCTATTAAACCATAATTATTATAAAATGCAATATCAAAAAATTCATCATATGCTGACATTTTAGAATTATATGCTTCTATACCAAATTTATCATTTTGATAATTTAATTCTCTTTCTATTTTAATTTCTTGTTTTTGCATAAGAATTCCTTCAGTATCATAAAAAGAAATTCTTCCTATTAAAGTATCTTTATATTTCCAATTAGGATTTATTAAATTAGCAAAATTACCTTCTCTAGCTTCATTAATTTCTTCAGTAAAAACTCCATAAATAAAGTTATTTCTGTCAATTATCTTACCTGTTTTAAATCTAATTTCACTAGCTGCTCTTTTACCAGTATTTCTATAATAATCAATATTTTTTTTCAAATAAAAGAAATTATTTTCATTACGAAGAATATAACCTTCTTTAAATTTATTCAATAAATAATCAATAAAAAAAGGATTATTTAATATAACAAGAGGAAAATTATGTGTCATTAATATATTTTTAACTTCTTCTTTTGTCATTATAAATCCCTTTCTATTTTATATATTATTATGTTTTACAGATACTGCTATTCCATCTCCTATTTTTAATATTTCACTATCATATTCTTCATTCTCTTCTAAAAAGTTATGATAATCTTTAATTTTTCTAACTAAAGCTCTCAAATTACGACTAGTAATATCTTCTTCATCTTTATTTACATAACCATGTAAATACATATTATCTGTAATAATAGTACCATTTGCTTCTAAATTCTTTTTAAATTTATTAAAGAAATTAATATTTTGTCCTTTAGCACCATCTAAAATAATTAAATCAAATTTATCGTTAATATCTACTTCTAAAGCATCTTTAAAAATTATATCAACTCTAGATTCTAAACCTGCTTCTTTAAAATTTTGTAAAGCTTTTAAATATCTATTTTCATCTCTTTCTATAGTAACTAAAGATATATCATAATCAAGTGATAAATAATTCAATCCAGAATAACCTACAGCTGTTCCTATTTCTAAGATTCTCTTTACTTTATTTTCAACTATATATTTTTTTATATAATTTATCGTATCATCTTCCATAATAGGAACATCCATCTCTAAAGCTTCTTTTTTTACTTGTTTAATAAATGTTTCTAATTCATTATTTATTATCATGTATAAACCACTTACCTTCTTTCTTAAGACTAGCAATTACTCTATCTTGTTCTGCTTGTGTCTTTGAAAAATATATTTTACCATACTTATCTGAAACAAAGTATAAATTATCGTGTTTTATTGGATTTAGAACTGCTTTTATACTAGACTTACTAGGCATACATATAGGACCTATAGGTAATCCTTTTATAACTCTAGTATTATATTTATTTTTAGCATTATATTCTGCTTTAGTTAATTCTCTTTCATTTAATTTAATACCTAAACCATAATATGATGTTACATCACTTCCTAAACTAGTATTTGACGCTATTCTTCTATTAAATAAATCTACCATCTTTTGTCTATCTTCGTAAGATTTACCTTCTTTTTCTATTATAGAAGCCATAGTTAAAACTTCATGTGGTAATAATGATGATGAAGATATATTTAAACTTTTTAATTCTTTTTCCATTTTATCAAGCATCATTTTAAATATTTCTTTTACAGTTATATTCTTACTATCTACATGATATGTATCTGGAAATAAATATCCTTCTAGTGAATATCTAACATCTTTATCACTTATTTTATCAAAATTAATAAAATCATACTTTCTTTCTAATTCTTTTAAATAATCTTTATCTTTAAGTAATTTTAAAATATCCTCTTTTGTATTATTTGTTTTAGAAGTTATTTCTTTTATAACTTGATCCATATCCCAACCTTCTAAAAATTTTAGAAGTACAACTGCATCATTCTTACCGCTAGCAAGTTTTGTTAATATATCTTTAACAGACATAGATTTATTCAAATTATAATTACCTGATTTTAAACGAAAATTCTTTGTTTTTAAATAAAACATAAAAGATGATCTAGATTTAATTAATTGTTTATTTTTTAACTCTTCTGCTACTTGTTTAGCTGTCATACCAGGTTTTAAAACAAATTCTATATTTTTCTTTTCTTGTTTGTTAACTGGTTGTAAATCATTATAATATTTTAATACCAATGATAATCCAACAATTACTATTATTGCTAATATTAATAAAATAATTGATTTTTTCTTTACTTTTAATCTTGTTCTAGTTTCCATTTACTTGTTCTTCCGCCTTCTTTAATATTATATCTATTATTTTCCATTCTTTTTCTGTTTCTATAGCAGATAATTTATTAACATTATCTTTTCCTTCAACATTTTCATAACATGATGCATAAACATTAGTATTACCTTCACTATCAACAGTATTATCAGTATAAACTACATAATGTTTATTAGTCTCTTCTAAATCAAAAGTAAGTAATACATCACATTCTATTTCTTTACCATCATCAGTTAAAACTTTAAATTTTTCTTCTTTATCCATTAGTTCTCCTTTTTAAATAATCTTCTAGTATTATAGTTGCTGCTACACTATCGATTATTTCTTTTCTCTTTTGTCTAGATACATCAAAGTTAATAAGCATTTTCTCTGCACTAACAGTGGAAAGTCTTTCATCTTGTAACTCTACTTTTATACCCATAGATTCTAATAATTTTTTAAATTTTTCTATATATAAAGCTTTTTCTCCTATTGTATTATTCATGTTTTTAGGATATCCAAGAACTACAATATCAATATTTTCTTCATCACATAAAGCTTTTACTTCTTTTACTAAAAATTTTAAATTATTATCATGTTTTATAGTATTTAGTTTATTTACAATTATTCCACTTCTTGAAATTGCAACTCCTAATGTTTTTGTACCTAAATCTAAACCTAAAAATCTCACTTTTCAAGTTCCTTTTTTAAAAGAGTTTCTATTATATCTTCTCTAGATATTACTGCTATTTTCTTCCTAGCATCTTTATAAGAAGATATATATGCTAAATCTCCACTCATAAGATATCCTACTAACTGATTAATAGGTTTATATCCTCTTTCTTTTAAAGCATCATAAACTTCTTTTAAAGTAATAATAACTTCTTCTCTTTTTATAGTTTCTATACTATAAACATTTGTTTTTTGAAAACTATCATTATCCATACTATACCTCTATTATTCTATTTTACCATAAATAAACCTAAATATATAAGAATTAAATAAAGTCCTATAAACACAATTAAAGAAGATAACATTTCAACAATATTTCTCTTTTTATTAGTACCAAGTAACATAGCAGTTACTATTCCTCCAAGTAATCCTCCTAAATGTCCAAAGTTATCTACATTAGGTTGAAAAAATCCAAATATTAAGTTAATTATTACTATTACTGTCATTTGTTTTAATAAGCTAGCAGTAATTCTATCTTTATAATTGTATGCAAAGAATATTATTGCTCCAAGTAAACCAAATATTGCACTGGATGCTCCTACTGTAGCAAATCTCAAATTCATATTTAATCCAATAGTAAGTAATGCTCCCGATATAGCAGATAAAAAGTAAATAAAAATAAACTTAATTTTACCAAAGTATTTTTCTACTATAGGTCCTATCCAATATAAAGTCATCATATTAAATAATAAATGAAAAATATCAGTTGGTGAATGAAAGAAAGCATAAGTAACCAATCTATAATATTGACCTAAATTTACTATAGGTATTTTTGATGCAAAAAAATAATTAATTAAAGAATTATCCAACAATGAAAATAAATATACTAAAACATTTAATAATATTAAAAAATAAGTAAAATATGGAGTATCTTTTTTAAAAGTATTGTTATATTCTTTAGCTACTTCTTTACTATGTACATTTAAATCATATGTAATTCTATTAATTAATTTAACTCCTGTTTCACTAAAATTAGTTTTATCTACTAGATCAGGATAAAACATATTTAATTTTTCTTTTGTATCGACAATAGATAAATTATTAATACTTGGTAATTCTATATTTTTATCTATATTTAAATATATAATTTGAATTGGTAATGAAAAAGAAAATGTTCTTCTCTTAATCTTTTTAGAAAGAATAAGTGTTTTAGCTATATCTTTATCTAATTCTTCTTTAGTTTTTATTTCTTTATCAACTATTTTAATAACTTTAAATGTTTTCTTAAAGTTTTGTAACCATATTTCATCTTTTATACCTTTAATATTAATAGCTTCATAATTTTGATTTATTACAAAGTAATGAACTAATTTCATTAATTCTTCTTTCATATTTCTTCTCCTTCTAATTCTTTTAATTTTTCTTGAAATTCTTCTGGAAGTTCTGCTTCTACCCTTATCTCTTTTTTAGTAATAGGATGAATAAATTCTAATTTAGATGCATGTAAATATTGTCCAAAAGATGTATTTTCTTTTCCATAAACTTTATCATTAGTAATAGGATGCCCAATATAAGCCATATGTACTCTTATTTGATGAGTTCTTCCAGTTTCAAGATTAAGAGATAAATATGTATTATTTTTAAATGTTTTTAATACATAAAAATGTGTAATAGAATTTTTTCCATCTTTTCCTACCATCATTTTTTTTCTATCTTTAACATCTCTTGTTATTGGAGCATTTATCGTTCCACTTTTATTATTTATTACTCCATCTACTATTGCTAAATATGTTTTTTTAATTTGTTTATTTTTAAACATCTCTGTAAGTAATTCTAAAGTTTTATCGTTTTTTGCAACTATAACAAGTCCACTAGTATCTTTATCTATTCTATGAACTATTCCACTTCTAACATTTGTATCATCTAAATTATATCTGTATATCAATGCATTAACTAAAGTATTTTCATAATTACCACTAGCAGGATGAACAACCATACCACTTGCTTTATTTATTATAACTATATCTTCATCTTCATATACTATATCTAGTGGTATATTTTCTCCTTTAAATTTAGAAGGTACATACTCTTTATTTTCAATAAGTTCTATAACATCTTTATCTTCTACTATATAACTATTATTTTTATGTTCACCATTAACTAAAATTAAATTATCATCATTTAATTTTTGTGCTTTAGAACGACTCATATCATATTTTGTTTTTATATATTCATCTAGTCTCATATTTTTCTCCTATAAGTATAAATAATAATACCCCTATTACTATATAAATGTCTGCAAAATTAAAAATTGGAAAGTTATAATTAAATATTTTTATTCCAATAAAATCTACTACGTATCCTCTAATAATTCTATCTATTAAATTACCAATTATTCCAGATATTACAAGTGAATAAAGAATAGTATTAAGCTTATTTAAAGTAGTTTTAACAGTTATTATATATATTAAAAGACTAAGTACAATTATACTTAAAATCATAAAAAATATATTAATATTACTAAATAGTCCCCAAAATGTACCAGTATTAGTAACAAAAGTTAAATATAAAAAATTAGGAATTAAAAATAAATCTATTTTCAAAAAATTAACTATTAATAATTTAGATATAAAATCTAAAATAATTAAAAATATACTAATAATAAATATCTTTTTCATAAGTAAATTATATCAAAAAAAGATTTACTATGCATTAATCTTATAGCAAATCTTTTTTACTTTATAACTTATTTATACAAAAAATAAAAGATAACATTAATTACTAACACTATCTTCTATTACATAACAATCTAAAACTTCTTCATCAGTTACATCTTTTTCACCAATAAATAGTGTACATAGATCTTCTCCTACTTCTACTTCTTGACCAGTGAATTTAAAGAAATAAATTCCAACACTTCTATCTATTTCGTCTTCTTTTTTAGTTCTTCCTCCACCCATATTTTTAACTAAAGTTCCAATTTTTTCTGCATCTATTGTTTTAATAATACCAGATTTATTAGCTTTTACTATTCTTCTCTTATTTGATATCTCTATAGAAGAAATATCTCCACCTTGGTATTTAACAAATTCCAAAAATTTATTATATGCTTTTTTAGAAGCAAATGCCTCAGCAGCTTCTTTCTCTGCTTCTTCTTTTGTTAAATTTTTACCACTCATAAGCATTTTTATAATTATTTTAGTACATAACTTAGTTAAATTATTTTTTTCTTTACCTTGTAAAATATCTAAAGCTTCTAAAATTTCAATACCGTTACCTACTGCTGAACCAAGAGGTCTATTCATATTACTAAATTCTACATAAACTTCTTTATTATAATGTTTAGCAATAATTGTAAATAATTCACTAAGACCTTCTGCTTCTTGAATAGTTTTAACTAAAGCACCTTTACCTACCTTTAAATCAATAAATATTTTATCACTTCCTGCTGCTATCTTTTTTGACATTATACTTGCTGCTATTAAAGGCAAACTCGATACTGTTGCTGTTACATCTCTTAAAGCATAAATAACTTTATCCATAGGTGCTAAATTTTCAGATTGTGAACATATTACCATACCAACATTATCTAAACAGTCGATTATTTCTTCGTTAGTTAAAGAAGTCTTTATTCCTTTGATACTTTCTAACTTATCTATAGTACCACCTGTTATACCTAAACCTCTACCTGACATTTTACAAACTTTAAGACCACAACTTGCTAATACTGGAACTATAATGAAAGTAACTTTATCTCCTACTCCACCAGTAGAATGTTTGTCTACAACCATTCCACCATATTTAGATAAATCTAATGTTTCTCCACTATTAATAAAGACATCTGTCAAGTTTACAGTTTCTTCATCAGTCATACCATTTATTGCAATCGCCATTAACATACTAGCCATTTGATAATCTGGTATTAACTTTTTTAAATAAGAATTAAAAATAAATTCTATTTCTTCTTTTGTTAGTTCTTCTCCTAATCTTTTTTTATCTATAATTTTAAGTACTTCCATATACCCCAATCCTCTTTTACTATAAAAAGTATATCACAAAATTATATAAAAAGAAAAAGACTTTTAAGTCTTTAATATTATAGGGTTATTTATGTGTTTGGGGTTTTATTTTATTGTTTTTTACTACTTAAATATGAAACTTTTTCTGCTATTACTTCTATATAATATTTATCATCTACTTTATTAGTTTGAAGCTTACCTTTAATACCTAAAATTTGTCCTTTACCACAAAATTCTTTTGCATTAGTTGCTAGCTTATCCCATAAAGTACATCTAACAAAATCAGTTTCATACTCTCCTTCACTATTTTTAAAAGATCTAGGAATCGCAAGTACTATATTTGAAAAAGCTTTACCTTCTTTGGTATTTAAAATATCTATATCTTTTACTAATCTTCCAACTAAAACGACTTGATTTAACATTTTTCCTCCTTTCGCTTCATAATATAATATGTTTAAAATTAGATGTAAAAGTTGATATTTTATATTTTCTCTAAGATATATTCAGAAAATTTATTTTTTCTTTATAAAAATAAATAAAACTTAAATTATTTCAATTTAAGTTTTATTATATCTTCAATATTAGGAATTTTATTAATTAAAGACTTTTCTAATATTTCTAAACTTTTATTATAATTTCCTTGAAAAAAGAAATTACTTGCTTTATTTAAATTATCACTAATAATTTCACTATCACTTCTATATTTATTAGCAAATACTATAAGTTCTTCTATAACTTGCATCTTCTTTAACATATCACTAACATGAGTATAAACTTTTAATGCTAAATCTCTTGCTGTATCAACTCTAGTATTCAATGTATTAATTTTGATAGGTTTTTCTTTTAATTCTTTTATAACTTCAAAAACTGCTTCATTAGCTTCTTTAATTTCTACATATAATTCTTTATTTACACTTGGAAATTTATATTTATTTAATATACATTTACTATCTCTAAGTAATTTTTCTATTTCATTTAATTGTTCTCTAGCTCTTTGTTCATCTTCATACATATTACCTAAAGACTTTAAAAGCTTATCTAAATCATCAGATATTTCTATAAGTAATGTATTTGTATCCAATAATTCTTTATGAGCATTCAAAAAATTTGTATCTTGATTTTTTAATTCTGTAACTATCTTTTTATATCTATCATTTACTTCCATCAACCTAGTTTTAATTACATTTAAAGAATCAAGTTCTTCGGCTTTTAAATTATACATACTTTTAATACTATCTAATTCTTTATATACACTACTGACTATTTTATTAGTTTTTAAAAGTTTATTTTCAAATAAATTCTTTAACTTAGAATATTCTTTTCTTGATAATTGTTCTGTTTCAAAAACTTTAAATAAATCATCTAAATAATCTACTATTGCTTCAAATTCTATTTCTACATCTTTAAAGTTCAAACCTTTAACTTTTTCGACTAATTCATTAGTACTTTTTAATGCATTTTCTAAATTAACAGCAACATTTAATTCTTTTAAATTATAATTATCTAATATCATTTTTTCATATATATCAGTTAATTCTTCTATTTTTAATGGAATTATCTTATGAGCAACAATAACTAGATCAGGAAGTTTTTTAACAACTTCTTGCATATGTTCTAACATTAAATCTATAGATTTAACTATATGAATAACTTCAGAATAATCATTAGTTTCCATAAATTCTTCAAATATTTGAAATCTTTTTTCAATATTTTCAAATTGCATTTCAACAACATTTTCAAGTTCACCATATTCTTCTTTATGTTCATCATAGTAATCTTTTAATTCTCTATATTTAGTTTTAAGCTTAATAATTAAAGTTCTATACTTTTCTTCACTCATATTTACATCTTCTATTTCTTCTAGAAGTGCAGATAATAAAAACTTAGCTTTATATAATTCTCTTTTAGCATCTTCTTTTAATTCATCAAAGTTTTCAACATTTTGACTATCTAATTTCAATACTATTTCATTAAGATTAACAACATTTTCATCTTTTATCTTTTGAAATCTTTCTTGCCATGTTTTATATTGTTCTTCAAGTTTTTCATTTTTAATTAAAGTTTCAACTTTAACTAACTCATTTTCAATAGGATAAGTATCTAAAATATTCTTGTTATAATCTAACTCTTCTATTATTTTTTGTTTTAACTTCTTTTCTTTTCTTTTTTTAGATAAAACTAAAAACACTATAAAAACACCTAATATAGCTAAAGATATAAAAATAGAAACTAAACTAAAATCATATAATATTTTCATATTACTCCTATATTCTTATAATAAATATTTTATCATATCTTTAGATATTTTTATATTTATTTATTTTTATTATAAATTTTATAACATCTTTTTCTATATCTACATCTATATCAAATCCGTGATTTTCTATTATAGTTTTAGATATGTTTAAACCTATTCCTGCACTATTTTCTTTAGTAGTTTTAAATCTTTCAAACAAATCTTTTTTTGATATTTTTTTAGCTATTTTATTAGTAATAATTATTTCATCGTAAAGTTTATTACTAGAAGTAGATATATAAACATCACTATCTTCTTCTAAAGCATTTTTAATAATATTACTAATTGATTCTTTAAAAAATAAATAATCTGCAGTTATTTCTAAATCTAAAATATCTATATTAATGGTTTTATTATATAAACTAAAATCTTTTTTTATTTCTTCTAATAATTTCAATAGAGAAAATTTAGTATATTTAAAATCAATTACATTAATATCTAATCTTGCTAATTTTAACAAAGAAGATATTAAATTATTCATATGATCTATTTCTTTTTCTATTATTACTAAAGTATTTTTATCATGTTTTTTTTCATACTTTTCTAAGTTTAAAAGCATAATTGTAAGAGGTGTTTTAAGTTGATGTGTAATATTAGATATCATATCTTTTAAATATATTTTATTATTTTTTTCTTGTTCATATGCTTCTTTTAATTTAATAGATACTTTATATATTTCACTATGTATTTTAGAAATGTAATCATCATAATTTTCTTCTATTTCTATTTTGTAATCTCTATTATTAGTTATATTATATATAGTATTTAATATTTTCTTATACCTTGTTTCTTTAGTCTTTTCTTCTAACTTTAAAATAATTATATAAAGTATTAAAAATATAAATAATAATACTATTAAATAATAATATATGTATGAATTATAATTAATTAAATTATCATTAAAAGAATATCCATATTCCTCAAAATTATTAGTATTACTATGATTTTGAGATATTTCTTTAATATATGTATATTTATCTATATTTTTATCTTTAAGTTCATAAATTTTATTTATCTTTTGATTTATATAATAATTACGATTATTATCTTCTACTTTAAAGATAATATAAATACTAAATATTAATAATATTACTAAAACAATTTTAATTTTCTTCATCTAATTTATATCCTACATTTTTAATAGTTTTAATAAAATCTGTTTTAAATTTATTTCTAAGTCTTTTCATATGAACAGTTATAGTATTATCATTTATATAATCTTCTGGCCATATTTTATCAAGTAACATTTCTCTAGTAATAGTTTTATTTATCAGTAATAAATATAATATTTTATATTCTTTATCTGTTAAATTAACAATCTTATTTTCTTCATAAACTTCTCTTAATTTATTATTTAAAACTATATTTTTAAACTTTATTATATCTTTATTTTTAATTATTTTATTAATTCTTGCAAGTAATTCTTTTGATTTAAATGGCTTTGTAATATAATCGTTTGCTCCATTATTTAAAGCTTCTGCTATCTTTTCCTCTTCATCTTTAGCGGTTAAAAAAATAACTGGTATATCATTAAATTCTCTAACTTCATAAAAAACATCAAAACCATTAGTATCAGGTAATAAAACATCAAGAATTAATAAATTATAATAAGAAAGATCTTCTTTATCAAAATCTTTCTTATTAAAACATACTTTAACTTTAAAATTATTTTCAAGTAGTAATTCTTTTACTATCTCTGCTATATCCTTATTGTCTTCTAATATTAAAATATTATTCATTATATATTCTCATTTCTTATAGTTTCTATTATATTATCTTCATCTATTTTCTTAATAGAATATCTCATAGTTACTAATATTATAACAAATACTACTAAAATTGAAATTATTATACCTTGATATGGTAATTGATAAAAAACTTTATCTGCTTTACTTAATTGACCAGATATAGCCTTATACATTAGATAAGAAATTCCTAAAGATATAACTATACCTATTATAAGTGATTTTAATGAATAAATCATACTTTCATAAACAATCATTTTATTAAATTCTTTATTAGTTATACCAATAGATTTTAATGTTGCAAAATCACTTTTCCTTAGTTTCATATTAGAACTTACTACATTAAATATATTAGTAACACCTATTAATGATAAAACTATTATAAAACCATATATTAATATTTGAGAAATCTCTGCTAATAATTTAAAGTTTTGACTAATTCTTGTAACATCGATAATGTTAATATTATCAAACATTTTTTCTTTATTATCCAAAGCTTTTTCAAAGTATTTAGTTTCTTTATTATCTTTAGTTTTAACATAACCAAAATTAATATTCATTAACTTGTATTTATTCATATTACTTTTAAAATTAGATTCTGAAATACAAGGTGTTTTTTTAGCTTTTCTTAAAATAGATTTAACTTTACTATTTATTTTTTTATTATCTAGTACCTCTTTAGTAGTTACAATCTTATTTAAATCTTTACTTACATATTTAAAATATTTATCAGGTAGAACATTAATTATTTCTTTTTCCTGTACTATCGATGCATAATCATATTCTGTATTCTTTAATAATGATTTATATTTATTTACATATTCATCATAATTTAAACTATTATTTTTATTAAAAATATTTATTATTACATCATAACTTTTTTCATACTTACCATATTGTTGCATATAGTAACCTATAAAAGTATTCATAGTAATAAACATGATAACACTAATAGTTATAGATATAACTGTTGTACGATATTTTTTCTTAGATACTTTTAAATTTCTCTTTGCTAAAAATAAACTAGGATTTTTAATTTTCTTATCAAACTCTTTGTCTTTTAATTTTACATAATCTTTATTTCTAATAGATTCTATTATAGTTACTTTAGAATATTTATATGATAATTTAATAATCACAAAATAAATTGTAACAAAAATTAATATAATACTTACAATAAATGATAATAAATGTATTTCATTTGGTAAAACCATTACATTATCAGTTAATATTTTAACAGCATTTTGAAGATAATTACCAAGTATTAAACTTGCTGTAATACCTATAATTATTCCTAAAACAGAACCAATAAATCCTATAATAAAACATTCTAATTTTAAAAATGTATTTAATTGTTTTTTAGTAGCACCAACACTGGAAAGTATTCCTATTTGTTTTATTTTTTCTGCAAAAGAAATGCTAAAACTATTATTTATTATTACAAAAGAAGCTATTATAACTATAGCTATCGCAAAATAAGATAATATATTTAAAACTTTCATATTATCATTTTTACCATCATAGTAATCATATATTCCTTCATTTTTTTCATACTTAGTATTTTTAATAATATTTTCAAATTCTTTAGTATTTTTATAATTTTTAAGTTCAACATAAAGATTTACTTTACTATAATCTTTTATCTTAGTAAATTTTACATATGGCATGTATCCAGAAAAATAACCTGAAGCATCTTTTATATTTAGCAACATCTTATTTTCACTATATAAGTATTTATCAAACTCTAATTTACCTTTTACTACTTTTATTATTTTTTTATCAATATACTTATTATCTATATGATAAACATCTGGATTATTTTTATCTACATATAAGTAATAATAATCTTTTACTAATTTATTATTTAATATGTAATCTATTTTAGATTTATCTACATCTATTATTTTATAATGATAAGCTCCATTATTTTTAAATGTAATTTCTCTAATAGATTTATTTAAGTTTTCTTTAACATTAAATATTGTAAATATTAAAGAAACAGATAAAGATATACCTAAGATAATCGCTAAAAATAACTTTTTATTTACAAGAATATTCTTTTTAACTAAATTTAGAAGTATTTTCATATTACTTATCTACCTCATCTTTAATTATTTTTCCATCTTCTATAGTAATAATTCTATCTGCTTCTTTAGCAACATTTAAATCATGAGTAATAAGTATAATTGTTTGATTATATTCTTTATTATATTTCTTTAATAAATCCATTATTTCTTTACTTCTCTTAGTATCTAAATTACCTGTTGGTTCATCCGCAAGAATTAATAGAGGTTTTGTAATAATAGCTCTTGCAATAGAAACTCTTTGTTGTTCTCCTCCTGAAAGTTCATTTGGTAAATGATTAACTCTTCTTTCAAGCCCAACATATTTGATAGTATCATCTAATAACTTTTCATCTATTGTTTTGTTATCTAATAAAAGTGGTAATGTTATATTTTCTTTAACACTAAGTATTGGTATTAAGTTATAAAATTGATAAATAATCCCTATATTTCTTCTTCTAAACACTGCCATTTTATCTTTAGAAAGATTCGAAACTTTTGTATTATCAATAAAAATATTTCCATTACTAGCTTCATCTACTCCTCCAATTAAATGAAGTAATGTTGATTTACCTCCTCCACTTCTTCCAACTATTGCAACAAATTCTCCTTTTTCTACCGAAAAATTCACATCATCTACTGCTACTACTTTATTTTTACCTTTTCCATATACTTTTGATAAATTTTCAACTCTTAATATTTCCATTATTTTCTCCTTCAATAACAATATATTATTCTAAAGTGACTTTAAAATGACAAAAAAATGAAATTATTTATTAATATTAATTTCATTTATTTTGTTATAATCACTATAATTTAAAATTAAAGTTACTTTAGAATTACTTTTATATAGATTTGCAAAATTAGTTAAATCTATTTTCACTTGTTTTATAATATTATTTTCTTTTATAATATCTACTTTATTTAATCTATTGTCTCCTATAAATTCTTTCTTTTCGAGATAATATAAATCTTTATTACTTATACTATTATTATTTAATTTAGATATTATAGCTTTAATTTTTTCTATATCAAAAAAATTAAAATATAAACTAGGATTATTAGTTAAAATATAATTCTTATTATGATATTTCAAAAATATATCTTCTATTAAATAATATTCGCTTTCTTCTTTAGTGCTTTTATATATAAAGTGAGCTTTATTTTTATTGTTTTCTCCTCTATATATAGTTTTTATATTATCTATTTCTAATATATACTCAAATCTAAAATTTTTATTAGCAAATTCTTTATACTCTTGTTTTTCTTCAACTTTATTTATCTTTTTAATATTTTTTTTAATATCTTTTTTAGAATTAATTTGAAATACAAAATATATAAAAAGTATCAAAATAACTATATAAAACACTATATTTGCTATTTTAATTATTTTCTTCATTATTAAACCTTTTATAGAGAAAATCTTCTTTTTTATGTCCGTTAAAGAAGTCTTTAATATTCATTTTTTTCTTACCTTCTTCTTGAATAGAATAAACTTTTATAGTTCCATTTTTACATGCTATTTCTAAATAATCCTTAATATCTACTACTTTCCCTATTTCATCTATAACATTTTTTCCTAGTCTCACATCATATAACTTATATTTTTTATTATTTAAAAAAGCATATGCTCCTGGAACACTATCTAAAGATCTAATCTTATTAAAAACTGATATAAAGTCATTATTAAAATCTATAAGTAACTCTTCTTTATTTAATAGTTTAATAATTGTTACATCCTCTTCTTTTTGCTTTATTCTTTCATTAGTTGAATTTATTATAGAAGGTAATGTATCCATAAGTAAATCTCTACCTAAAATAGAAAGTTTTTTGTTCATAGTATCAAAATTATCTTCTTCTTTTAATTCTATCTTTCTTTGAGATATCATATCACCATTATCCATAAGTTTATCCATATACATAATAGTAATACCTAAATATTTTTCACCATTTTCTATAGCTCTATTTATAGGTGCACCTCCTCTATATTTAGGAAGAAGAGATGCATGAACATTTATTGCTTTATATTTAGTAAAAAACAATAACTCTTCTGGTATTATTTGCCCATATGCTGCTGTTATTATGATATCAGGATTTTTATCTATAATAGTTTGATAATCTTGTTTTATTTTTTCAGGTTGAAATACTTCAATATTATTTTTTACTGCAATTTCTTTTATAGGTGAAAAACTTATTTTGTTATTTCTTCCTCTTACTTTATCAGGTTGAGTTACTACCAATAAAACTTCAGTATCAGTTATTAATTTTTCTAATATTGGTACTGCAAAATCTGGAGTTCCCATAAATACTACTTTTAAATCTTTCATAAATTTTCTAATCTATAAGGATTAAACCTTGTTCCTTTTCCACTTATTATTTTTAAGTTTTTATTTATTTTTACCACTAATCTATTTCCAAAAATTGTTTCAGTTTTATAGTCATAGGTTCTAGTATCAACACTATTAACAACTTCACTTTCAGCAAGTTCTTCTTTAGCTTCTCCATTTGCTTCTATAGTCCACATTTTCGTATCTTCTGACTTATTAACAAAACTTGGAGTAATTGTCCAAAACTTATCAACATTGTAATTAGTTCCATAATTTCTTACAGCTGTAGCATATAATTCACCCATTTTTATTCCATTAATTCTAGATGAAACTAAATTATCTTTGGGAAATTGACATTCTGGTTTAGTTAAAAATTTATTTGTTTGAAAATTAAATGTTTCAGTACAAAAATTACTTACTAAAGCTGCATCATCTCTTTTATCTTCACTTTCTTTATTTAATGTATCATAACAATTGACTTGATTATATTTTCCAAAATTTCCAGTTCTTATAATCATATCAGTTTCACATGCTCTTTTATTAGCTTCTTCTTTTCCAAGTACTAAAGTATTAACATTAAATCCAATTAAAATATTATCATAAGTTTTTACATGATCATCATCATTTAAATTAGATTGAACAACATTTTTATTTTCCATATAAGGATTTCTAACTGTCGTATCCATAGATACAAGTCTTGGATAACCATTTTTATTTTCAATTACTCTAAATGTCTTGTAACCATTTTTATATTTTATATCAACATGGTCTCCTACTTTTAGAGCAGAACTCTTTATAGATATTTCACCAGTTGATTCTAAATTCCATTTATTTCTAGATAAAACATATGGATTATTTATTGTTCCATTACCTTCATAAATTTCTGCATTTGATGGAAAAGTAACAACTGGAATAACTGCTTCGATTAAATCATCTCTTCCTAAATCTACAGTTTTATTTGTTTTATTATTTATATTAGCAACATAAAGTCTATTATTTTCTGATAATAAATGAAACTTAAAATTAGCATTACTCATTTCATTAATCATTAAATTAGCTATTGCTTCATCAAAATCTTGAACTGTTGGTATACCTATTTTTCTAATATTTTCATTATTTCTAAATAAAGATAAATATTTATTACTATCTTTTAATTTATTAAAATAAACAGATTCTAAATAATTTCTAATATCACTTCTTTTATAATCTTTATGACCATTTATTGAATATGGAATACTAGTTATAGCATCCATACTATAAGCTTTAAATCCTCCATTTTTATCTCTTGCATATATATGCCATAATTGAGATGCATAATAAACATAAGTATTATTTCTATATGTTAGATTATACTCATTTATATAATTTATTGGTCCATTAGGAGTAAGTCTTGTTTTATTAAATATTTGGTTTATTTCAATACCATTATTTTTAACTAATTCTTCCACTAATATTCTAGGTTCTTTTCTAACAGATCTATTACATGTATTAGTATCTTCTTCTCCTACATTTAAAGCTTGTTGATTAAAATATTTATAAGCATTATCTTTCTTTTGACACTTAATTTTAAAATTAGCATAGTAATTACCATTTTCATTTCTAACAGTTATATCTCTAGCCATTGTACAATTATATGTTTTATCATGAAAATCTGATATTAAATTAGTATTTTTTAATTCATCAAAAGAAAAACGAACACATCCGCTTTGTGTGGCATCACCTAATTCTTCATTTTTAAAAGTTGTAGCATATTGTAAAGCTGCTTCTTCTATTATTTTATAGTACTCATCCATTTTTTTATGTTCATTACCTAAATTACTTTTATTTAAAGCAGGTATTACAACCATCATAATAAGTCCTAAAATAACTATAACTGTTATAAGCTCTATTAGAGTAAAACCATTCTTTTTCTTCATATATTTCTCCTAAAGCTATATTTCTAATAAATCTATTTCTTCTTCCTCTTCTTTTTTAGGTTCTTTTAATACTTCTTCTTTCTTTTCTTCTTTTTCTATAGTAAATTTTATCTTTTCAGCCTTTTCAACTTTTACATCAAGATAATCTTTAAATAAATATTTAGTATTATTTTTACTTTCTAAAATAACTTTAAAAGATTTAAATAAGTCATAATATTCTATAAATAATTCATCTAATTTATTAATATAAATATAGTCAGGATTTTGATTTAATACTTGATACATATTACTAAAATCATTAAAAACTACTATATTATCTTCCTTAAAAATTAAATTTTCTTTACTAAATACAAATATTTTAAAATTATTAAGTTTAGATAATAATTTTCTTATTAATGTAGTTTTACCACTATTTTTATATCCATATACTATTAAATTTTTATTTTTTAATTCTTGTATATCTTCTCCAAAATCAACATCCATATATTTTTTTAAATATAAAATTTTTTGATCTGCTAAAATATTTACATAATAATTATCTTTATAATCTTCAAAATTTTTAATCATTAATTTTAAAATATTATTATTTAATGTTTCATCATTTACTATTTCTTGTCTTTCTTTATAATCTATATATAATTTATTATGAAAATATAAACTGATTACTCCTTCATCTTTTATATATTTATCAAATACTTCATCTACATTAATTTGTTCTTCTTTTTTTTCTTCTTCAGTTTTTGGTAATTCTACAGCTGGTTTGTTTTCTTCCACCTTTGGAATTAAATCTGAAATATCATTATTTTTAGGTAAATTAACATCTACTACTTCATTTGTTGATGAACTAGAAATTACAGGTGCTTCTACATTACTAAAATCCATTTTTATTCTCCTTTAAAATTTAAAATATCTTTATCTTTTGAATATTTTTTTCTTTTTATATAAAAATTATCTTTTGATATAAAAATATTATTTTGTATAACTAAGCTATAATAATCTAAAAATGTTTTTAAATACATAATAAATAAAAATATTAAAGATATAAATTTAATATATGAACTTGTATAAACAAAAACAAAGTAAACAATAGAAAAAATAATATATTCTAATAATTTAGTTTTATTCAAAATTCTATCTTTATATAAAACTATAGACAGTATAAATATCAGTGGAACAAATTTTAATAAGTCATTATATCTTATACATATTATAGAAAAGCTTGTTAAATAAAATAAAGATATTTGATATTCTAAATCTTTATAAAAAAATCTTTCTTTGTATATAAGAAATTTATAAATAAAATACGATGATATTATAAATAATACTAAAATAAATATTTTGTTTAAAAATATTAAAGAAATAAGTAATAAACCATAAATAATAGATATAAATATTATCTTCATAGTTTCTTTTAAATCATTGAACATATTAATAAACATAATTAATATTAATAAAAAAATGCATATAGCAATATATATCATACATACCTCTATTTATACTAACATAATAGTATAAATAGTATAATTTTTCAATTTAATTTGTTATAATGATACATGAGGTGAAAAATGAAAAAATTAGGAATAATAGTAGTTTTAATGTTTACTTTATTTATTACTGCATGTGGTAATGGAAGCAAATATTTAAAAGAAATAAGCTATAAAGATTTTACAAATAAACAAAAAAATAAAGAAAACTTTATTTTAGAAGTATATCGTACTGGATGCCATTGGTGTCAAGAATATAAACCAGTATTAGAAAAACTTACTAAAGACAAAAAAATAACTATTTATGTATTAAATACTGATAATATGTCTGATCAAGAAGCAGAAGAATTTAGAAAAAAATTCGGAGAAATTGGTACACCTACAATCTTATTTTTTGAAAAAGGTGAAGAAGTAAGTAAGTTAAAAAGATCTTTAGGTTATAAAGATGAAACAGCTACTATAGCAGCATTACAAAACGCTGGTTATTTACAAGATAAATAAAAATAAAAAGTTCTTATAAAAAGAACTTTTTATTTTGCTTCTATAAAAGCTATAAATCCTAATAATGTTTCTTTTAACTTTTTATCTAATGTTCTACTATTTTTTATTTTAGTATAAATACAATTAATAAGTTTTTCTTTTTCTTCTAAACACTTCTTATAACTTTTGCTAATAATAAGTAAATTTTTTAACTCTTTAACATCTCTTATTGTCAATTTTTGATTATCAAATCTATTTATATCATTTTGTTTTCTTTCTAAAAAGAACACTAAGTTATGACAATTAATTATTTTTTCTTCACCTAAGTTATCTATATTAGAAATATCTCTTTTTAATCTTAAATATTTATTTATACCTTCTAATAATTTAGATATTTTTAATACTTCTTTTTCTTCCATAGATAAATATAAATTAATCATAAATGGAATTATATTAAAACTTTTATATGTTTCAATACACTCTAACATATCATTATCATTCTTAATATCAAGTTCTAAAAATAAATATTTCTTTCTAATATTATCATTTATTAATTCTAATATATGATTAAAATTTTTATGTTTTGCATAACAACTAAGTAAATTAAAAGAAGCAGTAATATTTAATACATTATCAGTATTTAATATTTCTAAATACTTAATCATATTTTGATTTAAATTATCATTTTTTTGATATGCTACTAAAGAAAATAATTTTAAATTTTCCACATGTTTATTTAAACTTTTATAATTACTATATTTCTTATTTTCTAATAAAGTAAAATAAAATTTTAAAAAGTAATAATATTTTTCTATTTCTTTATATTCTGTATTAGAACTTCCAATAATTATAATATTATATTTTTTTGTAATCTTATTAGTTTTTAAATATTTATAAAAATCAGATAATTCAGAAGATATAAATACTTTAGCTTTTTGATTCCAAATAATAAAAAGATCACTAACATTTGAACTGTTTTCATCATTTACTATAATTACATAATCTGTTTTTTGTGCTAGTTTTTCTTTATATGTTATGTTATTTTTACTTTTCATTGGTATTGTAATCATAATAAGACCTCTCAAATTTCATTGTACTTTAATAAAGAGCTTTAATCAAATTAATTTTTGTATAAAAAAACTAACATCTCTGTTAGTATTTTATTACTTAAACTTTAAAAGTTTGAGTTCGTATCTATCTGGTGGCTCCGATTGGAATCGAACCAACGACACAAGGATTTTCAGTCCTCTGCTCTACCGACTGAGCTACAGAGCCATATGGCGGTCTCGACGGGAATTGAACCCGCGATCTTCTGCTTGACAGGCAGACGTGTTAAACCACTCCACCACGAGACCATAATGGTAGCGGGAGAAGGATTTGAACCTTCGACCTTTGGGTTATGAGCCCAACGAGCTAACCAAACTGCTCTATCCCGCGATATATAAATTGGCGGAGGAAAAGGGATTCGAACCCCTGCGCCGGTTTCCCGACCTGTCGGTTTTCAAGACCGATCCCTTCAGCCAGACTTGGGTATTCCTCCACATAGATACATTTACAATGTTACCATAACTTTTTAAGTTTAACAACATTTTTTATAAATTTTTA
>RBWB01581257.1_pt1 | contig 30210 bp, 23 predicted proteins | sample 2014201 | NCBI WGS metagenome assembly RBWB01 (sample SAMN10133834, study PRJNA383868) | Human oral metagenome, whole genome shotgun sequencing project. | isolation source: supragingival plaque isolated from 88 juvenile twins | host: Homo sapiens | place: Australia
TCCAATACTCAGACACATACCGAGATTGGGTCTTTACCCAAAGCAGGTCATTGTTGATGAAACAGTTGTATTTAACTTCTATAGATAAATACAAGAGCTGAGTACATTTACAAAAAAGTAAATGGGAATCCTGTGACTTTAGTTGCAAGAAGACGTCAATGGTTTAGGACTTCTCCTTTTCTCACTAGTAGTTATCCCAGTCATTCAGACTTCCTATCAGAATGAGAAGAAAAAGAAAATGAAATGTTTGAGATTATCTTTCATCTTTCTTTTAGTTTTGACAATTGGGAATTTGATTTTAGGTTTCCTTCCTTTCGTGGAAGAAACTCAAGTAGTCAAAAATTATTCCCCCCCTTCTTTTACAGTTTCAGGTAAGGACGGGGCTGTAATTGTTACAGCCAGGGAGGAGAATCGTCACAAGAAAGAAAAATTTATTTTTAATGAGAATTTAGAATTGATAAATCGTAAGTGGGATGAGGATAGTGGAAAACTCATTCTTTCCTTCAACGAAGACGATACAGATAACCCCAACTCAAAAGGGGCAAAATATAACTTCTACAAAATCAACAAAGAACTTCGTCACAAACAACAAGACTACTGTTTAATTTACCAAAAAGTAAAGGTAAAACATTTGAATGGGTTTGAGTGGTTCTTTGAAACTTACTTCAATCAAGAGTATCTCAAGAAGAATACAAGAACTGAAGTGAATGTCACGATTCAAAAGGGATTGATGTACAATAATCAAAAATAAAAAGAACTAAGAAATTTAGTTCTTTTTTTAATATTTAGTTAAAGCTTTATTCATTGTATTGAGTGAGTATCCAGCGATAGCTAAGATTCCACCAAGCATTTTGATAACTTGTAAGTAAACACTATCAATCTTACTTCCATCCAGTAATGATTCAACTGGGATGAAGTAGAGGGCAGGAAGTGCAATTAGTAGGTTGAAGATAATCAGTGCCCAACCTAATTTCTTTCGATTTGTTCTGTTATATAATTTTGATTCCATATTGATATACCTCTTTATTTTTCTCATTCTTATTATAGTTCTATTCTTCAAACTTTCACAACATTACTTTATCACAAACAAACAAAAATGTCAAGCAAAATGAACAAAAAAGAAAATGGGGAAATTTCCCCATTTTAATAGTAATAATAATACCCGTTATAATAATACATAAAATTACCATAATTATCCTGGTAATAATGATAATATCCGTATTCGTCGTAATAACCACAATAAACTTGTGGCTGGTAACTGTTGTAGGAAGAGTCTCCCTTTCCTTTACCAATTTCAGTTCCGCCCTTACCTGTATCAGTTTCAGCGATTAAACGATTCAGTTCTCTAACCGCTTCAGGATTGACTTCAATTTTCTGACGACTTGGTTGGTTAGGTTGTGTTGGATTGGTTTGATTATTGATACTTTTTGCAGAATAAAAATCCAAACCATTTCTTACCGTCATTACTCCTGAATCTTCTGGAGCAACTACAGGAGTGAAGCTATCTGCTGAAACAGTTACAGCAGGGGTGATAAACAATCCAGCTAAAGTTAGACTGGAAAATAAAATAGATTTAATTTTCAAATTGTTTTACCTCTCAAAGTAATTTTTCTTAATTATAGGTTGTAGTAAAATGAAGTTGTAAAAGGGTGCGATGTAATAAAGAATATTACAAAAGAAAATATAATTGTGAAAAAATCACAAGTCGCTTTAAATTGTTGTACTTCTTTTCTGCAATTATTTCAGAAAGATGGTATAATAAGAGAAGCGAAATATTGTAATAGGAGGTTTCTGTCCTTTGGCTGATAATAATAACTTTTCGCATTTTGATGAAGAAGTTCAATTAGGACAACAAGACATTCAAAGTCAAGGAATTGAACAATCTGCTCAAGAAGCAACAGATAATATAAAAGATAAAGTCTCATCAAAGGGACAAGAAGTATTAAGAAAACAACTTGGAATTGATAATAAGTTAAATTCCATTCAGGCACAAGCCAAGGACAGACTTGGTGACGCTGCTAAAAAGGGAGCAAAAGCTGTTGGGAAGAAAGCAGCCACCGCTGGAAAACAAGTAGGAAAACAGGTTGGTAAGGCAGCCACAAGGGCAGCCGCTCAAGTTGGGAAACAATTGGCGGCAGCAGCAGTGAAAGCAGCCATTCCCTTTGCTGGTTGGATTGTTGGTGGGATTGCTGTTTTAGGTGTGGTTTCTTATGGTGCCGCTTTGGTCATTGATAATGAAGCCAGTCGTACCAATGAAGCTAGTTACCAACATAAAAATGTAGAAGATGTCAACCGTGTAAGCAAGAACGGGATTGATTTGACAGATGAGAAAAATGTTTACTTCAACCCTCAAACAAAACGTTACGAGTTGGGTAAAGGACGTATGCCAACCCAAGCCAATAAATTGTACTACGTTTACTACGCTGTAATGTCTCAACAATCACGTTGGTTTGTTGAAATGGAACGAACAGATACTCGTCCAGGAGACCCTGATGCTGGTACAGAAAAGAATCCTTATTGGAAACCAGTGAAACGTGAAGGTGATTACAGTAAGTACACACTTGATGGTTACTTGTTCAATAATAACGTAATTGACAAGGTAAATCTTCGTCCAGTAAATCCAGACAAACCCCTCACCCTTGAAAACTTAGTTGATGAAAAGGCAGCCTCTTCTATTAACAAATTAAGTTTGAATACCAATTTACTTTACTTACTAAACTCAACTCTTAATGGAGAAATGTTTGGTACAGGTAAGGGTGAAATGTTCTTTGCAGAACAATTTGTAAAACCAGTTAACTACGATAAGAATTATAACTTTGAAAGTTTAACTGAAACTCGTGAAATGACGGATGCTGAAAAGGCTAAGTTCAAGGCAAAGGCACACGGTGCTGAAGATGATGGTAAACAAGAACAAGACTTCCAACAAAAATACGAACGTTGGGGGAATACTTTGGATACTCAAAACGAAGCTCGTGGTGGCTCTTCAACAGCTTCAGAACAAGATTATGGAAATGCTGGAAGTTCAGATGGTATTTCAAATCCAATTCTGAAGAAAGCCTTTGAGTGGGGATTGAGTCAACTGGATAAAGGAATCACTTATTCAATGGCGAATCGTAATGGTCCCTCTTCTTATGACTGTTCCAGCTTTGTAACCCGTGCTCTAACTGAAGCAGGGATGGAAGGTGTAGATGGTCTGACAACCGTTTCAATGTTGACCAACTCAAATGCTTTAGGACAATCTGGTGTGAAGTTCAAACAAGTGGACTACAAGACTGCTAAGAAAGGAACGATTATTGTCGTTGGTGGATTGGCTGGTGGTGGTGCCAATGGACATACATTCTTCCTTGCTGAAGACTTCCACGGTGATGATACAAAAGTTCTGGAGTGTAATGCTGGAACAAATGGTATCGCTGCTCACCAAACCTTTGTAACTCAATCAATGAATTACAATGAAGTGGTTGCCCTTGAACCAGTTGGTGATGGTGTCTCAAACACATCTGACGCTAAAAAAGGTAGTAAGGCAAAGAATAAAAAACACAACACAAGTGGTAACTATACAGAGAAAGCTGAGAACAAGTACAAGGACCAAATCTCAACTGGTAAATTGACTGCTAAATCACGTCAGTTTGATACAAATTACCGCCCTGAAGTTGTTAAAGACTTGTATCGTATTGATGAAATTGCCAAACCAATTTGGAAGAAAGGTGACTTCTACATTTCTTCTGAGTCTGGACCAATTTCAGCTATTCCTTCAGAATTAAATCTCAAAAAATACATTGAAGCAACTCACAACTCTCAATTTGTTGTTGGTGCTGGAGCACTTACAGGAAAAGATGGCTCTGCACAAGGTACAGACAAGGACAAATCAATCCTTTCCTCAAGTTATTGGGAAGATAGAGATGAAATTACCAAATGGAGTTTTGAACACGGCTACAACCCAGCCTTCATCATCTCTCTGATTAAAGTTATGACGGATGATGGAAATAAAGAATTAGCTGGTTCTAAGTACAACTTCTTGGACGACAAATCTCTTATTCAAAATCCAAACGAAAATCCTCAAGCTGAATCTGATAAAGAAAAGCCTGCTGAGACTGAAAAAAATCCAGAAGAGAAGACAGAAGAGGACGACCAAACTTGGAGAAATTATGGTTCTGAATACTACAACTACAGTATTCCTATCAAGAATGTTCGTGATGGTTTAGACCAACTGGATAAGAAGTTGAGTGAAAATAACGAGAACAAAGATTGGAACTGGGAAGTTGCTAAAGGAATGGGAATTAAACGTAGAGAGTTTAACAAAATCAACAAGTACTTCTCAAAATCTGGTGGTGTTGGTGACGTTCGTGCAACCTTTGCCAACCAAGGTCTGAAAGAAATCAAAGTTTACACTTTCAGTGGAAGTGGTAACGAAGACTCTCAAGCTCTTGGGGTGGTGACTGTAGATGGTAAGAATGATGATACCTTAATTGATGGATACAAGAAATACTTCACTACTAATGAGTTCATCAAACAGGCTGATGCAGTGAAACCAGGAACAGCTAAAGCGAATCACCCTTATGCTATCAAACGTGATGGCGATGGAAATGTTAAAACAACAACTGGAATTTGGGACTACGGTTTTGGTTCAATCTTCAAGATTGCAAAAGAAAAATATGAAGCCTACGAAATTACCATTGATGAACACGGTAACTACCTATTAGCTAAGAATGACAGTACCAACTGGGTTTCATTCTTGATTAATGGTGAAGTGACATCAGATACTCAATATCAAGTTCTGGGAGCAACTACTCCATTTGGTTCAATTGATATGAGTAAGGAAATTGTGGAATCTCAAGCTGCAATTGAAGAAGTTATTGAGAAGATGAAACGTGGTGAGGCTTTATCTGGTGCAGATGTGGCTCTCCTTGACAAACACAAGGAAGGAACCAGTCTGAAAGTGAATGGTCAAACGGTGACTGCTGGAGAAAACAATTTCTTTGTTTCAACAAAACCCAAAATTGACAAAGACCCACAAGTTGTAAACGTTAATGGCGCTCAATATTTATTTGATTATCTAACGAATTACGAAACGTATATTCCTTCAAGTACTCAATCTAAATTGAATGTTGTTGACCGTTGGAAGGCAATGAATGATGCCAACGCTGGAACACAAGAAGCTACTAATAAGATTATGGATATTTTCAATAATCTGATTGGTGACGGAAAGAGTTCTAAAGGTTCAGATGATAGTGGCTCCTCTTCTTCAACTGGTACAGGCGAGGGAGACCTAGACCAATCACCTGAAGCAGTGAAGGCTCGTAAGCAGGCTTACGATGCTTTGACAAAAGGCGGTATGGGTTCAATTGGGGCTATTGGTATCATTACCAACTGGGTAGCTGAATCTGGCGTAGACCCAACTTCAACCTTTGGTGAGTACACTTCTAAGTACGTTGTTTCTGAAATTGACCGTAACACTGCCCTCAACACAGACAAACCAATTGGGGTTGGTCAATGGTTGGGTGGACGTAAGAGTGGACTTCTTCAGTACGCACAACAAAAGGGGAAGGAATGGTCAGACTTAGACTTGCAAATTGACTATATGCTTCGTGGAGAAAATGCACAAATCCGTGCAGCACTTCCACTGGTTGCAACTGCAAAAGACACCAAACAAGCTGCTTCTCGATTCTTTATGGGTTGGGAGATTCACGGTGGTGGTGCTTCCCTTGCAGACAATGACCCTTATTCAGACCCACTTGCAATTTCCAATAATATTGAAGGTCACTTGTCAGAGAAGACCTCTAAGGCTCTCTGGAAGGAATTGGTTGAACCTAATGGGGAAATCAAACCTGACCTTTCTAAATTGGAGAATGGTGGTTCAGAACTGTCAGACGCAAGTTCTGGTTCTTCAACAAATTCAGGAGGAATTTCAAACTGGGGCGATGGAACAGGATTTAATGCCATCATTTCCAATTTCCTTCACGACATTCGTGGAACAGTTGTATCACTCTTTGGTGGTGGAGAAAATTGGGACCCAACAATGTTTGCGACAGACCCAACTCTGAACGAACGTTCCCTTCAACAACGTAAGAAAGGTAAGACTACCAATACTTATGAAGGAAACCAATTGTATGTGAATGGTGCTGATGCTTACACTTGGACAAAATATGGTAAGAAGTTGAGTAAAGAGAACGCACGAATGGTCATCAAACAATTCGTTGCCTCAATTGAAAGTCGTGAAAATCGTCCAGTTTACTACGATGAAGTTCACGATAACTTTAATGATTACGAATTATCTCGTATTCTTGAAGAAAACTATAAGTTAGCCTTCAAAGACCTCTTCAAATCTGAAAAGCCTAAAACAGAAAGTCGTATTGGTGACATCACTAGCAGTCCATTCAAGGGTGTGACACTTGGTGATACAACCATCGTAGCTGGTTATGGTTGGATGAAAGAGGGAGATAAAGTTACTCTCAATCCAGGATACGTGTTGAAAGGTGAATCCAATGCTGAAATTGTTGCAGTCAAGTCAGGTAAAGTTGTCTTCTCTGGAAGTGACCCTGTATTTGGTAACACAGTTATTGTTCGTTCAGCCAACAACACAGAACAAATTGCATACGCTGGTTTGGGAAGTCTTAACGGGTTGAATGTTGGTGACAATGTTCACGCTGGTGACACACTTGGACGCGCTTCTTCTGATGGAACAATGAGACTGTTTGGTTTGACAAGTAAAGAAGACCTTTCTAAAGGACTTCCAATTCTTCCAACTGACATTGATAACACAACGAATTACTTTGACCTTGGTTTCAATTTTGGTATCTCTCAACAAAATCGTGAGAAAATCTTGAAAGAAGTGAATGGTTATGACCCAGCCAAGAACACAATCAAGAAACCAAAAGCAAGTAAGATGAAGCCAAAAGAAGCAAAACTATCAGAGTTCCTTACAAAAGAATCTGACTCTGCTGGTGGTGGTGGAGCAGTTGATGGTCAAATTGACATTCAACCTAACTATGCCGCTGCAAATGCAACAACTTACCCAGTTGGTCAATGTACTTGGGGAGTTAAAGCTCTTGCCCCTTGGGTTGGAAACTTCTGGGGTAATGGTGGTCAGTGGGCTGATAGTGCAAGACGTGAAGGTTACAGTGTAGGTGAAACTCCTAAGACTGGCTCTGTTGCTGTTTGGAACGACGGTGGTTACGGTCACGTTGCTGTAGTTGTTGGAGTTAAAGGTAATCAAATTCAAGTAAAAGAATCTAATTACAATGGACAACAATATATCAACAACTTCCGTGGCTGGTTCGACCCACGATACGTTCAAGGACACGTTTCTTACATCTATCCTAAGAACTAAAAAAGATGAGTAGAATTTTCTACTCTCTTTTATTTTTTGCAAAAAACTATTGACATTTTCAGAAAAGTAATGTATAATAAGGATAGTTAAGAAAAGCTGATTTAATTTAGTGGTAGAATAATTGATTTGTAACCAATTTACATCAGTTCGATTCTGATAATCAGCATTGCTCACCCTCTTCTATTCCTTCTTTGTGGTGGGCTTCATTTTGGATGGTTAGCTCAACTGGAAAGAGCACTCGCCTTCTAAGCGAGTGGTTGTAAGTTCGAATCTTACACTATCTATTTTTTCAATTTTAGTAATCCTTAAAGAGAGTTATACCTTAACTCTCTTTTATAATTTCTAAAAAAATAAAACCTGTCTAAGACAGAGAAAGAAGGATATTTTATGAAAAAATACACTATTAATAGTTTAATTCTAAAAAACCAAACAATCATCACCCTTGCTGGAATTGATACAGAGGAGCGTTTCCTTTACACCTCTGGCAAAACAAAATTGACTCACGTTCAACGTGGTAAATTGAGTGATGTTGGAATCAAAAGTATTGATACCAAAAAATTAAATGAATTGATTTTTAATAATCAAATCATTGGGTACGATGTTTACAAAAGCCAACAGTACTTAATTAGAAGGGTTATTGAAGGTGGTAAACAAGAAGAACTTGTAGTTCTTCAAGAAAACCTTCAAGAAAAACCAGCCTACAAATTGGTTCCAAAACCAAAAGGTGTTTATGGGGTCTTTGAACTAGCCAACCTTGTGAAACAAGACATTTCCTTTGAGGAAATTTGTGCGAAGATGGGATTGGACATTTCTCCACTCCCAATTTATTCTAAAACAAGTAAGGTCTTGACTAGTGAGGAATTGGAAAAGGTAATCAACCACTCTGTAACAGTTACAGAAAATGTGAAAGCCATTTTCAATCACCCTTACACAAAATCTGCCTACTTCCAACAAGAAGCTGTAATTGAAAAATACTTGGAAAACAAACGTCACTTTTTCAGTTTGAATGGTTCTAAACTTGTGACCAAGGCTTTGACTCGAAATGGAAAGTTTCAAAACCACAAGAAACCCAATTTCACTTGGGAATTCAACGGTATTAATGTTCTGGATTTAATTCCTGAAGGTTGGAAAAATGAACTGCTTGCTTACCAAAAAGAAATGGAAGAAGCAATGGTGGAATACCAGAAGCAGATTGCTGAAGGAAAAGATGATTTTCAGGCAGGTAAGTTGTTTAAGGAAATTCCTTTCCCTAGTTATGAATTTAAAATTGGTGACAACTTAAAACTTCGTACAAGTGGTGGTGGTCTTCACACTGATTATCAAGGTCAGATTGTTCGTGAGAATACAACTATTCATCACGATGATATTGAAGGTGCTTACACAGAAATTATTCTACGAATGGGTATCTTCTCACCAGAAATTGCTGCAATTTATCAAGGTTTCAAGGAAGACAAATTCCGTTACAAAAATTGTAAGAAAATCTTGGATGCAAAAATTGCTGATGGTGATATTGATGTAGACTTCCTCCTGGAACAATTTCAGAAGTATGATATTCACCTCCCTGAATCAATTTCAGTTGGGGAACTCATCTCTGAAATTAATCAAGGGGTGGCTGCAAGTAAGTTAGCAACCAACAAACCAACTGGAGTTGCAGACCAAAATGGTTCTGAACTTTACAACCCAATTGGAATGGTTGAGGGACGAATTGTCCTCCAAATTATTCTTTACGATTTTGCAAGACGAGTGATTGAACTTGGTGGTAGGGTCCTCTCTATCAATACAGATGGTTTGTTCTGGATTGATAATGGTCTAGACCTATCTTGTGTTAAAGAAGGGTGGGAAGAATTCTGGGGGTTGAAGATTGGTTCTGAAACTTTTGATGGTTACATTGCCAAATCTGACAATGACCGTATCCTCCTTCGTGATGGAGTTGTTGTTGAAGCAAGTGGTGATGATTTGTGTCACTATCAATTGGACAACCTCAATCGTTTGGGTAAGAAACCAATGATTGTTGACCGTGTGGTCTTGAAGAAATTGATTTACCCTGAACGTTCCCTTGAGGAAATTTTGGATGAACAACTTGAGCGTGGAGATATTCTCCCACTAATGTTCACTTCAAAAGCTCCACGTAGTACCAAGACAGTTATTGGTCATTACACCGCTGAACGAGTAAATCGTTTCCTTTTGACGACAACTGGTGAAACAATTGGTTTGTATAACCTGCGAACAGGTAATGTTGGTAAGGTGACAAATCTGCCAGACTCAAAAATTACTCTATACAATGACTTCATTCCTGAAACAGTTCCAGAAAATCTAAATAAACAGGCTTACTTGGAAATGATTGAAAGTGTTTATAGTCATTGGACTTAACAAGAAAGAGCTGAAGTTCAGCTCTTTTATAATTTCTAAAAATAATAATGTGATAAAATATCACAGGAAAGAAGGATACATTGATTACAAATCAGAAAGTTCATCAAATTACTGATAGTGATATTTTGGATTTGCAACTCATTCTGGAACTATTAGAGAAGGGGGAGTGCAAATTTAGCTTACCTAAAAAGGATGGGGAAGTTCTCAAACCAACATTTTCAACAAATTATCCTTGGTCTCTGTATTTTGATTTTGAGTCTAAAGAATTTTTCTTTGAACATATTCTTCAGGGAGGTTTGGGTTTAAAAAATCAAAACAGAGAATTGGTTCTGGGTAATATTAAATTTATCCAAAAAACTTACTTTTGTGACCCCTATATTAATGAGTGGGCTTACCTTCATCGTATTACAAATAAAGAGACAGTTAATACCTTGTTTGTGGTAGAGGGAAAAGATTATTTTTCAAATCCCTTTGATGAAATCAGAGTTCAAGAAGAATTGACTAGAGAAAATCTAATGAAAGTGATTGGCGATTTGGTTAAGGAAAAGGTTGTGAAAAATAATATAGTAACTACCTCTAAAAAGAATTTCACTACTGCCCAACTAACCACAAAAAATCTCACTTCAGAAGAAACTGCAAAAATCTTTCCAAGTGTTGTGAAAGACTTAACAAATCTTAGGTTTGGAAAAATCTATTACTTACTAGGAAAACAAGTTTTTATTAACGAAGAACTTTTTGTTAAGGGTTATCTCAATCAGACTGAAACAAATAAAGTTAAAATTCTCAACAAAATAAAGAGTAAAAATGTCATTCGTGACATTGGTTTGGAAAAACTAAAATCTGTATTTCTCATCAAACATCACCAATCAGAATTTGAAGAATTTATCAAACAACTAAGGGAGGAGTAAATCTTTCCTTTTATAATTTAAGAAAATAAAATAGAAAGAAGGACAGACATTGTTAGAATTAAAATCAGAAAAGTTTGATACAGAAAAACTTCCCTACAAGATTCAAGACATTCTCCTCATCCTGGAACTGTTAAAGACAGGGGAGTGCAAATTCACTTATCCCAAAACAACTGAAGAGGAACTTAAGGAAATTAAAGACAAATGGATTCCTTGGGTGTTTTACTTCAGTTTTTCCAAGAAAACATTTTTCTTCAATCAACAAATTTATTATGATATAGTTGAGTTGAAAAACACTGAAGAAGTTGTTATTGGTGATTTAATTTCGTTAGGTGGTTTACACGAAAGGAAGCCTTATAAAATTCTGGGAGATAAGAAAAACAATTCTCCCCACTACTATGTTTTTAAAAATAACGAAGAAAAGAATCAACTAGAAGTTGCCCAGAAAGAAACTGAGAAAAATATTGAAGAATTTTTGTTGGGTATCATTAAAGAGTTGTTATTGAATGGAGATGAAAAAGGAAAAGTAACAGTTAGAGAAATTTTATGGTCACAATATTCCTTTCAACATTTGAAGGAAAGAGATTATCAAATTTTCTTTTTGAACTTAATGAAAAATGTTTTAAAGAAAAGAGAAGCGGTTAATAGAATTGCCACTCGTAAAGGGTATTCTTACCTTCCTGAAATTTTTTCAGTAGGATGGCTGTCCCTTCCTGAAACAGTTAAAGAAGAGAAGTTTAATTTGATTGTAGAACATTACAAGAAAATGATTCACTTTACCCCAAAAGTAAAGGGAACTTTTCAGAAACAGTTTCCTAAAATTCAAGGGTTGTTTGGCGACTCTTGTCAAGTGGAATTTGATGAATTCTTGAATAAATTAAAGAAAGAATTAGAGATTGAGTAAGTCAATCTCTTTTATAATTGAAGAAAATATTGTAACCACAAGGTTACTAGAAAGAGGGAAAACTTGATTCATTCTAATTACAATCAAGATTTATTTGATGATTGGAAACGTCATTCTGGAATTTCAGACTTGTTATCTGTTATTGAAGATTTAAAGACGCAAGAGGTTCACTTTAAAATTCCTAAAATTAGTTTTTCAGATGGAAATCAAAATCCTATTACTGAATTTTATTCAAATATTGGAATACCTGCTTTTTTATACTACAATGTGATTAAGAAAGAGTTCTTCTTCAAACAAAAGTTTTCTTTCAGTCATTCAATCATTCTGGAAGAATCTGAAGACTTTGTAGTTGGAGAAAATATTAAGTTATTGATGATAACAGACAAAAAGAATCGTTACAAAAGAGACCCTGCTAACTCCACCTTTGCTCCAACAGTTACAAGAAAAGCCTATCAATCTGGAACTGCTCCAGTCAGAGGACTTTACATTCTAGATTCTGATAAAGAAGAGGAAACTGTTGTCTTCAACTCAGAAGAAAATCCAGAGGTTTACTTTGATGATAAGTTGGATTTGGAGCTTACCAAGAAGAACTTGATTTCTTTGTTGGAAGAACAAGTAAAGAAATTTACTATCACCAAAAGTACAGTTAATTACTTTTTGAAAACTTATTGTTTAACAACCCACCAACCAATTAGTTACAAGTTCTTATCTGAAGAAGAAAAAATTTTGACTTATAAAAGAATGGTAAAAGGAATTTTTTGTATGCAAGAACAATTTGTTACTAGAGTTGATTCAGACCAGAATTTTATTCAAAAGATTTCTGACCACATCTTTCCTAAAACAGTTACAGAAAAACTTCTCACTGAAATTGTTGTAGAGTTGGAAGAATACTTTCCTAAAGTAGACAAACCTCTGAAAGATTATCTTGGTAAAACTCTTACTTATATTAAGAGTGATGATTACCCAAATCGTTTCTTTCCTGAAGGATTTGAAAAGGTTCATTGTGGCGTAGAATTTGTTTTTAATCAGTTAGAAACAAAATAAATAATAAAGAAAAAGACTGTTTAAAACCCAGTCTTTTCTTGTTGTAGAGGAAGAATTTATAATTAGAGAAAAAATTGACATTTGAAATCATTTTTGGTACAATGGTTTTAAGAGGAGGTGGAGAATGAATCCTAATTTATCGAATCAAAAATTTGAGAAATTAATTGGACAGAGATTACGATTCAGAGGAATTTATGATGGTTTTAAAGAAAACCCAAAAACTTATGCTGGTAAAGGAAAAAAGTATTACAAGTACAGTGTCATTATGATTCAGGTAGTGGAATTACCATCTGGTGATGAATTTAGGAACCACGTTCACATTCAACTTCCTGAAAAAATGTTTAACAAACACTTTAAGGACCTTGAGTTTGGAAAAGTTGCTTTTGAATTTACAGCAGAACTTTATAACTATCTCCAACCTTTGAAAAAACACGCTAACGGGTACATTTACAAAACGTGGTCTGTTGGACTACAAAATATTAACAAAATAAGAAAGGTGGTTTTATAATGGCAATCTTAGCGACACGACAAACTAATTTTTTCTTTGAGGGAGTCATCTCCTCTCAAACAATTTCAGTCACCCAAAATAAAAATCTTCTTGCCTCCATTAATATTGGTGACTATCAGGAGATTAAGAAGTTCCTCTCTGCTGTAAGAATTCCAGAAGAGGTACTCACAATTAATGGAAAGGCAGTACCTCTGGATGTTAAATTGGAACTGGTAACAAATCACCTCCCAACTGAAACAATTAGAGAAGTGGGGAAATTTCTTTCTGAGGGAGACAAGAAAATCATTGGTGTTGGGGAAGTCTTTCTTAATACTCGTTCTGAAGGAGTCATTGAATTTTTGGTGAAAGTCCACTATCCTGAATTTATGATTTCAACTCCAACTGCAATTTATCAACCAAAAGAAAGTAGACAAAGTAAAATTTCTGTTCAATATCATCAATAATTTTTTTAAAAAAAGTTTTAAAAAGTGCTTGACAAATTTTCAGGTGTGATGTATAATGGTTATAGAAGTTAAGAGAACTCTATTCCTTCTTGTTCTTTTAATTTCATATCCATCTATGTGTGACATAGAGATATGGGCTTATTTCCTGGTCATCTTAATTTGATAGATGAGCAGAAATTCTAAAAGTTTTTTTTGGAAATTGATTTTCCTCCGATTATTAGATACCACCAAAATTGGTGGTATTTTTATTTTCAAAAACAGTTAACAAATAAGGAGTTTTTTGTTAGAATAATAATGTAAGAGAAATCTTACAAGGGATTGTAGCATATTATCAGAAAAGAGTTGGTAAAATTTTATCAACTTTTTTTATTTTTTCCTTGATGGTATTTAAGTTTATAAAAAAGTCAAGTTTAAAACAATTAAGCTTGACTTTTTCAGTTTTACAATGTATAATAGAATTAGAAAAAATATAAAATAATATACTTAAGTAAAGATAAAAAATGAAAGGAGAAATTGTGGTGTTAAAACAGAAATATACAACTGTGACTCAACTGCACGAAGTTAATAACAAAGACATAATTGAATATTTTGAAAATGCTTCTGTATATTTTTGTAAACTAAAAAGAAAAGCCTTTCATATATTCAAGAATAAAAATAGAACAGGGAATAAAACTAAACATACAAAATTTATACAAATTTTTATGAAGGAACATAGTATCAGTAGAAGAACAGCAAGTTCTATACTGAGATATGCTCAAGGTGAAGTGAAATCATTAGAGGAGTCAAAGAAATATGAGATTTCCCAAAAAGAACAGAAAATTAAAAAACTAAAAGAAAACATTGAGAGACTTGATGACAAGATTTTAAAGTTTCAAGAAAAAATGAGAAATAAAATAAAAGTTAACCATCTTAAATATTGGAACTTAAAAAAATCAAGAGCATTTAAGAAAATGAAACTAAATAAATTTCAGTTGAGATTGAAACAGTTGAAATGGCAGGTAGAAACAGGTAATTATAAACTATGTTTTGGAACTAAGGATTTATTAAAAGGTAATAAAGAGAAATTTGTATCACGACGTGATAGTCAAATAACCTATATTGGAAGTCAAGACGAGACTGGGAGAAATTCAATGTTTCAATTGAGTTACAATAACCAGAATAATCAATTTGAAATTAAGATAAGGAAAGATTTTGGACTGGATGATGAAGAAAAATATGTTTCTGGGAAGTGCTATTTTAATCATCATAAAAACAAATTGATAGAGGCTCTATCAAACAAGAACTCAACACCTTTAACTTATTCAATCATTAGAAAAAATGGAAGATATTACCTATATTGTACTTTTGAATATAGAGTTGAAAGTGAGAGTTGTTTTCTAACAAGAAAGACTCACGGAATAATTGGAATTGACTTTAACAAGGGATTTTTAGCTGTTTCAGAAATAGATAGAAGTGGTAATCTCATTGGAACTGATATTCTAAAATATCGGTTTGGAAAAGGAAATAAAACACAATCAGATTTGGAAAGCTGTATATCTAGAGTATTAAAAAAAGCTTTGGAAACAGGTAAGGATGTCTGTTTTGAAGATTTAAACTTCAAAAGTAAAAAATTTAAAACAATGAAAGGTACAACAGATAAAGGTAAGAAATATAACAGTATGCTTCATAGTTTGGCGTACTCCTTATACAACAAACTAATAACCAACATAGCTTTTAGAAATAAAATTGGTATTATAAAAGTAAATCCAGCTTGGACTAGCTGGATTGCAAAAAATAAATTTTGTGAACGAATGAAATTGAATATACACATTGGAGCTTCCTTTGTGATAGCAAGACGTGGTTTAGGAATCAAAGATACAGTGAAATAAATAATACTTATATTCTGGATAAACTTGTATCCATCCAAGAGAATGGGGCAAGTCACTTTACAGAAATTAAAAATAAGTAATACATTTCAGGGTTGATACAGACTTACTATAAGTGAAATTCTGAAATGTTAGGATAACCGTATGTCCTTTAATACAATATTATTTGTGTTATAAATATAATCTTGAATAACTTTGATTAAGTTTTTGAGTTACGGTAAGAGGAGTGTTTGCTAAACCTCTAGGCGGTTTAATAATTGTACATAGGTTCAAGTTCCACTCTGTCCATAAATTTAACAGACTAATTTTTAACTGTTAGTTTATAAGTAAATGTTTCATCAATAAAGTTCGTTTCTATTAACAATTTTATGAATTTGTTTCAGAGGAGTGACTTACAAAATTAAGAACGTGTGACTTAAAATAGATAGAATGATGTAATTTATCATTCTTTTTTATTTTTTCTTGAGGATTTCAGAAAAATGATGTATAATAAGTGTAAGGGAGTTGAGAGATTCTATTCCTTCTTTTTCCCTCAATTCCTTTTTATTTTGGATAGGTACCCAAGTTGGTGAAGGGGGAGGTTTGCTAAGCCTCTAGGCGGTCTAACAATCGTGCGTGGGTTCGAACCCCACTCTATCCATTCAACAGAAATGTTGGAGAGATTTTTTAATCATATAATCTTTACCAAAATCACCAGTTACTTGGTGGTTTTATTTCATTAAAACTTCCAAAAACCACTTGACAATTTCCTTTGAATATTGTATAATGATTATGGTTGAAAGACCAATTAACTAATTTAATATTTTGTTTTTTGTTAATCTTTTCATTTGTAAAAAAGTCACCAAGTCGCCAAAATTTGGGTGGCTTTTTTTAAAAAAAACCACTTGACAACTCAACCTAAATTTTGTATAATGGTCTTGTAAGGTTGTTAAAGAACTAAAAATAATCTTGCAATATTTATCCTTTTTAACCTAATATAAAAGACTATCGTAATTGATAGTCTTTTTTTATTTCACATTTCTGGAATTATTTTAGTTGTGACCAAATCGTAGTAGGTATCACTCCATTTTAAATCAAAAACATCAGTTACAAAAGTATCAAAGTTCTTCTTAAGAATTGTTTGAAATTCTTCTTTAGACTTGTACTTTCGTTTTTTGTTCTTGTCAAATTTGGCACTCACCCTCTGAATCAGTTCCAGACGAGAAGAATCATTTCTGAGAACACTGTTAAATAAATTTTCAGATAAATAAACAGTATCATTATTTACTAAGAACTCACTCTTGAACTTCTTCAAATGTTTTGGAAGAGAACCATCATTCAGTTGGTGATAAATTAACTCTTCAACCACTTTCATTTTGAACTCTTGAGGAATGTGCTTTGTTGAGAACTTGAAATTATGAAAATCAGAAGTTTTCAATTTTGTCTCAATCTTTTCAGGCACAAGTAAACGATTTGCAATTTCAGCCTTCAAAACTTTATTTAACCTGTATCGTGTAGCTTCCCAATCAAAGGTAAGTTGATTACGGAAAAACTTCATCACAAAACAAGAACTTGAGTTTTTGTTTCGTGAAAACCACAAACGATTTCTGAAGACAGTAACCAACACATCATCTCCAACAACTGGAGGATAGTATTTTAACTTGTGAGTTTTTGATGGGCTCAAAACATTCACAAAGAAAATATTATTTTCTCTGTTGAAGAATAGTCCCACCTCTGTACCTGATGGAGCAATGTTGTTTGCAATAAAATTACCTTCAAACAAAAATGTCTCATCAACAATACCCTTAAATTTAGGTAGAAGAATTTGATAATCACCCTTCTCAACCAGATTCAGAATGTCCTGTAAATCTTTCACTCCTGAAGTTACTAGTTGAATGTCTAAGTTTTTCTTTTCAATTTCTGTTGTAATCAATGTTATTCCTTTCTAAATTAACTTAACAATAATTTATCATCCAGATACCAAGAACCACAAACAAAAGCATTTCTGTGGATAATTACAACGTTCAAATAAGTAGGATACCTATTCTTCACTCGTTTTGCTTCCAAATCACCAACACACAATCGCACTGGAATATTTTTGTACTTGTAATTCAGATACCTGTTTCGTCTTCGTTTACTAGTCTCATCACTCTTCTCTAACTGTTTCAGAGTAGATTCAAAGACTGTATTTGTTTCAGGAGTGCCTGGAAGTAACTTATTGAGATACAAAGGAACTCCTAATTTCACCCAGTCTGAAAGAACAAAATCTTTGTCAACTGTAACTCGTAGGAATAATTTGTCTCCCATTAGTTTTTTTGCCTCCTCCACTGTAACAATTGGAGCAGTGGACTTAAACAAATCAAAGTTTTCTTTTTCATCAATTGCGTTTCGGTGCAAATTAATAAAATTAATTCCCTGAATTCCAGGCAAATATTCTTCAGTTAAATTTGGACCATTCGTATTCCAAGTAATTTTTACTGAAGGGTAGTGGTAACGAATTCGACTGATAAGATAGTTAAATTCTTTTGGTGGTAAACTTCCACCAGTGATAGCAATTTCATAAATATCAGAAAACTCTTGAAAGGTCTCCTCACATCGTTTCAGAAAAGTTTCAAAATCAACAACCTGTCGTCTCAAACTTCCATCAATACAGTACCAACAATTGGCAAAACAATCTCCAGGCAAATTAATCACCATTGAACGTGCAAAGTTGAGAACAGGTTTACCAAACTTCACATCTAAATGTTTGTAGTATGATTCCTCTCCCAACTCTTCCTTAGCACGGTCAAATTGATGTTGTAAGTGTTCTGGAATTTTAATTTCTGTCATTAAATTTCCCTCTTTCTATTTTTTATTTTCTAAATTATAAAAGAGCTGATTTTCAGCTCTCTTTTATTGTTGATAATTTTGTGGATAATTTTGATAAGGTTGTTGTGGATAACTTTGTGGAACTTGTTGTGTTTGCTGTGCTTGTTGTTGAGCAAACATTTGTTGTTGAATTTGTTCTTGACGTTTTCTTGTTTGTTCTTCTTGGAAACGTCTTTCTGCTTCTTCTTGCACTCGACGTTGTTCTTCGGCTTTCAAACGATGAATCACATCCAAACCATAAATCTCTGTATTTTGCAACCACAACTGCATTGTGTTCAAGAAGGAGATGAGGACAACTGTTTCGTATCCAAAAGGTGTCTTCCAGATAGCAGAAAGAACTGTATTCCCCAAAAGAATGAGGAACAAGAACCACTTAGTCAATCTCAATTTCTTAGCAGCCTCTTGTGTTTCTCCAGCCGCAAAAACTCTGGCGATATAGGTGATGAAAAATGGAATGGATAAAATTGCAAATCCTGAGTTATAGAAAAGAACCGCAAACAAAGTCCCAAAGAATAAAAGGAATTGAGTAACTCTCCACGAACTCTTTGTATTCTTGGTCAAATTATGTCCCAGAAGTCCCAAGAGTACCTTTACAATGTGTTGAAGGTCCAAATAAACCCTATCTACGTTAGCACGAATGTATTTCTTGGTATCACTTGCGTAATCAAGTGGGTTGAAGTAACTTGAGAAAACTAGGAAGACAACTAGGAAGACAAAGTTTGGAAGTAAGTACCACCACGTTCCTGTGAACCCTCGTAAAATACTATTGATAATTAAGAGTAAGAAGGAAAGTGTCACAATCAAGTAGTTGCCCTTGAAAATCATCAACTTACGACTTTTTCTAAAACTTGCTGGAGCTTCAATGGCTTCTTTTTCTTTGTTGAACTGTTCTTGTTGTTCCTTGTACTGGTCAAATGTTTGCCCCTGCATTGGTTGGGCGTTATTGATGAACTTCTTTCGTTCATTTAAATAGGAAGGTTGTTGATTTTGAAAATCTGGTTTCATTGTTATCCCCCTTGTTATTCATATTTTTTAAATTTAAGATAATTTTTATAACTTTCAATTTTAGGAAAACGGATAAAGGCTAACTGCAACTTATCCAGACAGTTGATGATTTCTTCAGACTCAATCTTTTTAAAATCCCTCTGCTTAATCAGATACAGTTCCTCTTTCGTATGATTCACCTCACTGTGCAAGTCAGCAATTAACTCACCCACATCTTGATTATATTTCTTTCTCAAAAACATTCGTCTGAGGTACAGGTTGAAGTTTCCGTGACTGAGAAGTGCATCAGGGTTTTTAACAATCAATTCTGTCTCATTCAATAATTTTTCCTTTTCTTCCAATTCTACCAAAAGAGACTCACGAACTTCTCGCCCTTCAAACACCTCCTCCCAATCTGGAACAGTTACAGAGTTGGCGAATACCTCCCACTCAACCAAGACAGGACTTTCGTGTGTCCCGAACTGAAGAACTAATTCCTTTTGTTTGGTAACGACAGCAGAGGTTACAAAAAAGTCTTCCTGACTGGTATCAAACAAGGTATAGGAAATCATTCGCACCAAACTGTTCAGTAACTCTTCTGTCTTCAAGAATGGGGTAGACAAAATCCAGGAACCCTTTTCACTTGTAATCGCTTGAATGGGGTCTTGACTGGTGGAGACAAAATGAAGGAAGTGAGAAATTTCGTGTTCAAGTTGTTTGGAAATGTTCTCAACCAAACCAGAAAGTCGTTTTTGCTCTTCTTGAATTTTGTTATTCAACTTCCTCACTCTCCCTTTTCCTTATTTTTTAGAGTATGGGTACTTTGGCTTAACGTAACTTTTGAGTTCATCTCACTCTTCATCACTAGAACTGTTTCAGTACCATCTTCCCTTGCTGTTACAATTACAGACTTGTCTTCCAATTGCACTCGCCCAATTAGTAACTTACTTATATCAATTCCATTTTTCTTCAACAAACGTCTAGCCGCAGGACTGGTAAAATGAATGTTGTAATATTTCTTCACTTCCCTACCGTTAACCTTAGTTAGTCGTGAATATTGGTTCTCCAATTTATAGTCCTTCCCATTAATTCTAAAACCATCATTAATTTTCTTCAGTTCTGTAATTTTATCAGTCCCTTCCTCAAACAGTTTCAGAAGAAGTTGTGCTCCTAAAATTGTTGCAGAGTTGGAGACATTCCCTGTATCTGTTGCAGAGGTGTCTGTTAACTCGTTGAAGAGAACTTTTTGGTGACTCAAATCGTAAATTAGAGTGTAAAATCCTTTCTCTGTTTGGTAGGTGTAAATTCCAGCTTTACCATTTTTGTAAGCAAAATTCTTTACCACATTCCAGTTAGCAACTTTTGTTCCTTTCAATTCCTTTTTCACAAAGGTATCTCGAAATTCTGCTTGATTTGCTTCTTCTTGGTTAAGGAAGAATTGTGCAGTAAACAACAGTGATAAAAGGATACAAAGTCCAAAAATTAATTTCCTTAATCTAGGACTTTTGACATCACGAAGAGATTTTATCTTACGAACCTTATCAGGGTGAAATTTATCTCTGATTTCACGTAACTTATTAGTAAAATTCTCCATTATTTCTCTCCCTCTGAACTAGTTCCAGTTTTCAACTGACCTTGTTTTGTTACAGCAGATTCAAGGTCCAAATCACCCTGCCAGAAAACACTACTTCCAAATTTTGTTTGTGCTGCCTTTGCTCCATTTTTTAAGTCACTTGCAAGAATCTTCCCATCCTTTACCTGTTTCAGTAGGGTTGTCACCTCTGTAATAAATTCCAGATTGGTAGCTTCTTTCTGCATCTTTTTCAGACTATCCGTCTGTAATTGATTCAGCTTGTAAGTTCCATCCTTTTGCAGTTCCAGATTAGGGGTTTGTACGTACCCCAAGGCAATGTCGTGATAAATCCGTGCTAAAGAATTTAAGTCTGCAAGGTACTTGGATTGAGAATTGATTTCTGTTAATTCTTCAATTCCTTTCAAGATGATTTCATAAGCTCTTGCAGCCTCTAAAGGATTTACCTCACCATTTTGGTTGAAGATTTTTTTGCTCTGAGCTTCTGAACCATACTTCACCAAAACTTGTAATTCTTTGGAAGAATATTTATTGTAATTTTTGAGAGATTGGAAGTCTGGTAGGTTCAAAATAAAGTTTCCAGAAAGGGAACTTGCAATCAAACCTTGGTCTTCAATATCTTTAATATAACCTCCAACCCAAGCAGAATTCTTTCCTGCATCAAGTGCAGATTTTGAATCTTGTCGGTTGTAGTCCACCTCACCACTCATCACTTGTGATGTTGCATTATAATAGAAACTTGCGTTCTGAGTTGCAGTGTAAATCAAGTCCATTGCAAGTTCTTGATTTTCTTTACTCAACTTCTCCAGTCGATTTTTAAAACTAGCTTTAATTTCTTTTGGTTTGGTATTTTGTTTTACCAATTTTGTTTGAACATCAATCAGGGAATTTTGCTGTTCCGCTGTCAAACTTTCCAGATGGTAGTCAGCAGGTTTCTGCATTTGATAGACAACTGGTCCACCAATTCCACCAATCAAGACAACTGCACAAATTCCCATAATTTGTTTTTTAGACAATTTTTTCCATTTTTCTTTGGATACTTTTCCAGGCAAGGCACACACCTCCATTTTCGCTATCACCTTATTTTGACGTCCTCCTGTAACTAAGGTTACAAGATTCCCATTTACTTTTTGTAAATCTACTCAGTTCTTGCATTTATTTATCTATAGAAGTTAAATACAACTGTCTTATTAACAATGACCTGCTTTGGGTAAAGACCCAATCTCGGTATGTGTCTGAGTATTGGAAGTTTCACAAGAAGATGGTATCTCTAACAAGATTCTATCTTTTTTTCTTGTGCAATAACAAAGGAGCGTCAGTCCCTTGGGTTTTATTGTCTTTTCCTTGACAGTTTATCAATTAAGATACCAATCTAGACGGTTGGTTTTTCTTGGTTGTTGAAGGAAATCCTTCATTTGTTTATAAAAATCAGGGAAATCCTGAGTCAGTTGTTCTTGTTGATAGGAACCATTCTCAATATGTCCAATGAGAAAGGCTGAATAAAGGTCTCTTTGTACAGATGTCCATTTCTCTGACAGGTCATACAAGCGAGTTGAAATTGATTTTTTCCCAAATGTTTGAGTAATATGGTTGTATTGGCTAGGTTTTAAGTCTTTTGGTTGTATGATTTCAATATCAACTCCTAATTGACTAGCTCTTGTTTGAAGTTTTTGTCTAAACGAACTTGGTGCTGCCCTAAAAACAGATTTACCATAACGTTTTTTACTAAATGGTCTATTTGTTTTGGGGTTGATACGAATTTCTTTACTACGTCTCTGTAGTCCTTTGACATTTAAATCTTCTATTTTTATCAGTGAGGCTTGAGATACCAAGTAATTAACAAGTTGACCTTGTATCTTTTTACGTTCTTCTGATAAAGAACGGTATGATTTGAGTCGTCTAACTTGTAATTTCATCTGTCTATTTGATGGATGTTTGAATTTTGAACCTTTTTTAATAGTACCATTACTATGGTAACAGTTGGGGTTATTTACTCTTTTGCTACGTTCGATGGCTTTGTCTAAGTATCTCATTAATTTTTCTTTACCATTGACATCCTTGGGTACTAAATCAATTAAAGCGAGGCTATTTTTAGATACATAGGCAACCGTTGAAATACCTGGGTCTATACCCATTATTCCCACACCACGCTCAACCTTTGTTAGTGGAAACCCTTGACAAACAATTTGTAAGATGTAAACGTGTTTTCCTCGAATTGTTTTTCTAATGATTTGTACATATTTAATTTTCTCACTTTTTAAAAGACTGATTTGTTGGTGCTTGTTAAATGCTTTGATTGGTATATCAACAAAGGTTGAAGATTTATGAATATAAAGTCGATATACATAACCTTTTCTATCAGATGGTATAATACGAGTTCCTGTTATATTAACTCTATTACGATAGCCCACCTTCAAATCATATTTGCTACGAAATCGTACTCTTGACGATTTAATTTGATAAAAAAGAACCTTCTCTAATGTTTTATATGCTCGCCCAGCAATAACTTGTAATTCTCCAGAATTTAATTGTTGATAAGGAGAGTTTGGTTTCTTTCGTTGTTGACTCAAACGTGTTGATAACCCAAATTCTGTTAATCCGTACTTTTTGTGCAATTCAAAAAGCTCTTTGTCATACTCTCTTACTCGATGCTTATTGTTTCTACGAAGTTCTAATAGCTCTTGATACCTACTATTTTGTTTGAGAGCTTCAAATCTGCGTAGACCAAAACTGAGTGCCTCATTGTAAGCACTAGCAACTATACGAAAAGTCTTTTCTAGACGATTTTCAACAGATTCAGTTAACTTCAGTTTGATTGAAACTACATAATTAGATGTAGATATTTTTGCTCGCATAGAGGTCCCCCTTTTTTATTCTTGACAAGATTATATCATATATGATGGAAGAAAGTCAAGAAATAGTTAAACAATATGTATATAATCAAAGAAATTTTATTTTCATTGCCATATATTTCCTTATGTAATAATGTTCTTTAAATTACCTTCCTTTCTTTGAGATTACTTTTGTTCGTAGTCAAAATCAGGGTCTTCAATTAATTCAATACTAATTGAAGTTTTAATTTCACTCTGTTTTACTTTTCTTCCTGAAATAATTCTAGTAATTGTTTGGAAAAGAGTTTCACTAATGTATTCATTTTCTTTGTAAATCAACTTAAATTTTGTTTTCTTTTTGTTGTTGACAAAATTCTTTTTCAAATCACTCAGAGTATAACGAACAAAAGGATTTTCGTCTTCATAACTTTCTAAAAGTCCATTTACATTTTTATTATCAGAAATTAACTGAAAGTTATCATCAAAGACAAAGGTCTGATTACCAATTCGTTTATCCCTTACTGTAACAAGTACAGTCTGGTCTCTCCCTGAAATTGTAAAAGAAGAGGTAGTTGATTGTTTTGTTGGTCCATAAAGAGTAAAGTCAATAAGAAAGAACAAAAAACAAACAACAAAAGTCATAAAGAAAATTAACACAACGTCCACCCCCATTGTTAGAGGAACTCGTTGCCATTCTCTTTTTATTTTCTCATTTCTTACATTAATGGTTGGTAATAAAGTAAGAATGAAAACTATCAAGATAACAATAAAAATAACAATTAGTACTAAAAACGGATTTGTAAATTCCATTCGATTCACCTCCTACTTAGTTGCAACAGATATTTTAGGTTTAATTGTGATAGTGACAAATTCCTTCGTGTCTTTCTCAGGAATTTGTTTCTTCTTCAACAGTTGCAGAAAGAACTCCCAATTTGTTTTGTAAACAACTCGTTTCTTTTGGTAGGTCACAACGTATTTTTTACCAAAGTCTGAAGAGTTGATAATTTCATTTCTTAAATCATTATAGCCTTGTTCTACCAAAATAGAGGGCAATGTTTCTTTTCCGTCACTATCCTTCTCTAACAATTCAAGTTTTAATTGACCAATTGTCTTTTTGGTCTTTTTTAAAATCAATCTACTATCAAAGGTGAATTCAGACTTCTTCAAATCACCATCCACTCCTGTAACTGTTATAGTATCACCTGCCCCCTCTGTAATTGTAAAAGAGGTGAAAGTCTTTTCTGTAACTGGTTCAGAGTAGTAGGCTGATTGGGAGAAGAAAAATCCCCAAATACCCACACCTAAAAAGATAACTGCCATAAAACCAAAACTATTTTTAATCAGTGGCATATCCTCTGTTAAATATGCTAGACCTAAAAATAAAATGAATGGTGCTATAAATATAAATGTTGTGAAAATAAATTGACTGATAGCTTCTTGTGTAATAATGTTCATTAAATTCCCTTCCTTTCTTTGATTTTATTTTTGTTCATACTGAGATTTTACAGTAGGACTTGTTGAGTAAATTTCTGAGATTTCAAAACGTTTTGTTTTGATTGGTTCAAAATTTTTACCATCTAATTTTACAAACAATTTGATAAAGTTGATGATTGGGAAGTTATTGATTTCTTTTTCTTTAACAGTAAATAAGTATTCCACCCCATTTTTTCTTCCTTCATCCCACTTTTTAAAATCAGTTGTTGATGTTTGGTAAACTAGTTTTCCCACTCCAAATCCTTTGAAAGAAGAATCCATAACTTCACTATATTTGTTAAATTTGTAAGTCTTTTCCTTACCATCCTTTTCCTTCACTGTAACTGTTGTAGTTTTATCTGACAACTCTGTAATTGTAAAAGAAGTGTAATCAGTTTTCTCAACTGTTTCAGGAGTTAAAAAAGGTAAGAAGCCAACTAAAATAATTAATACAGTTGCAATCAAAGCGGCAACATCTCTTGTAGAGATTTTTAAACTATCAGGTGTTGCAAAAGCCCAAATTACCCAACAAATAACCAATAAAACAATGCAAACAATAATATTTAGTGAAAATAAATCCATTACATTTTTTCCTTTCTACTGATGATACTCAAAGTCTAAGTCTTTTTTTACCTTCTTAGTTTCATCAATTTTCTTTCCAGACATTTCAATGGTTACTTGAGAGTCTGTTACTTTTTCTGCTTTCAATTTCTTGTTCAAAAGAACATCTAAGAAAGTTACAGTTTGAGTTGAGTAACGTTTGTAAGTTACTGTAAAAGTATTCTCTTTTTGGGACAGGAAAAGTCGAGTGTCAACTGTTAGTGTTGAGTCTTTTTCCTTATCTGGAGCAGTTACAGGGGTGGTGTAAGTAATGTTACCTAGACCAATTAATTTTGTAGATAAATCTAAGTCTACTTCTGAATTTTTAAACACGAACTTTTTATTCTCATTCTTATCTTTAAGCGTAAGAGTTGTTTGCTTGTCTTTCTTCACAAAATCAAATTTCGTGTATTGCTCTTCAGAAACTTTTGATTTAACTTCTAGGAATGAATTGGTTACTAGTACTCCAATCATTAAAAATAACAAGAAAGCATAAAAACAAAAATCTTTCTTATCCCCTCTCCTGTAAGCCCCCACTGTAACAAGAATTGCTACCAAGAAAGTAAAAGTCAATAGAATGAAAAAAATCAAATCTCTTAAAATTAGTTGTGTTACCATTAGTGTCACCTTCTTTGTTTTATTCTCTCTTTATTTTATCAAAAAGCTGACATAAAGTCAACCAAAAAAAGATAGAGATTACTCTATCTTTAAAATAAAAAATAAAAGAGGGAAACTCTAATCTGAGTGTTACAATTCAGGTTGTGATTACTAAACCTTTTTGGCAGACTTAACACACGACAGAAAGTCGCTTCTCGCATTTAGCCCGAAATTAGCCCAGTCCTGGAACTGTTTCAGAAAAGGTTTCTAAACTCACCCAATCGTTCAAAATTAAGTGAGTAGTAGGAGGACAGTCATTTCTAACTGTAAATATATTATAACCTAATTGAAATCACTTGTCAACAATTTTGTTACAAATTATTAAAAAAATAAGAGCCTCGTCTTGAGACTCTTTTCTTCTTCAGCACCGAGGTTGCAATTCAATGCTTCAATTGTTGGAGGGATAACTCTCTTTCTGAATTTGTTAAACAATACATTCTGGAACAGATTCAGTAGAGGAAACCTTTCCACTACTTATTATACTTCTTTTTTCTCAAAAGTCAAGATAAAAATAAGACTACCCAATAGGTAATCTTATAAAAAATTTAGTTTGAGATAGTTGGTTCTTCAATCAATTCAACTAGGCTGTTTTGCAAAAGTGATTGGTCCACTTGAACCATCATTGTTCCTTGACCATTCTCAAAAGTAAAGTATTTTGGTACTTTCAATTTCAAATGATTTTGAGTTAAGAATCTAAACAGTTCCCTTACTCCATTTGGTTCAGAGAGGGTTTCAATTTTTTCCCAAAAGTAACTCATTGAGTGAAGTGAAGCATCAAATCTATCCATCAGAATTTCAACAGTATCAATTGAAGTGACTTCTCGTTTTAGATTCAACATTGGAATGAATTTTCCACTTTCAACTTGTGGGAAGAACGTTGGTGCATCTATTTTAAAGGAACTTCCATCAACCTGATAGTAAGAATCAACTGCTTTAGGCAAATCTTGAATTGGATTGTGCGTGAAGTAAAATCTCAGTCTTGATGTGAAATCAGCAATGTTATCATCATTCAACTTTTCTTCTTTCAAACCCTTAATCAACTCTACAAAAACAAATTCAATAATGTTTGTTTTTTGTGAATCAGTAAGTTTTGAATTGTCATTGAAGAATGGAAGGTGTCCAGTTGACTGAATTTCATCTTCCTGTACCTGTTTCAGTAGAGGGAAAATAATCTCAGTTAAGACCTCAACAATCTTATCTTCTTCAAAATTCTCATAAATGAATTCAATCACTTTAGAGAATGTTGTTACTTGAAAAATATTTCGCCAATTCCTGTCAGTATAAAATTTCTTTCCACCCTCTAAAACTTTTTCAAAATTTTCTTTGGTTAAAAATTCTTTAATCATTTCTGTCTTACCCAAAGTTACATAATTTTTAGGTAAAGTTGGATGTTCAAGTTCAGTCACCTCAAATAGTTCTTTGAAGTAGGCTGGATAAAATTGATTCTTAAAGGTAGAGTTAGATTTAAAGACCTCCTCTGAAACAAATCCAGAAAGGAAACCAAAATTGTTGATTCGTGATTTGTATTCCATTCCTAAAAGGGCTGAAACATTTCTGATGAAGTAGTCTTCATCTCCAATTCGACCTTTAAATTCTTCAAAAATTAATTGAGATAGATAGTTGTCCAACTTGGTAAGAACTTGGTTGTGTAATTGTTCTCGATTTGAGATGAACACCTCATTGTCTTTCACCTTCAAATCAACATCTAAGAGAAAAAGTTTATCCTTTGTATCATAAATTTCAAAAAAATTGGTTAAGTTACAAAGTCCAAAAGTCTTTCCAACTTCAGGAGTATCTTGAAGTTGGTTGGTTTCTTTATTTAGAAAAATAACTGTATTTTGAATTGGTAAAAGTATCCCCTCAGTACCAATTGTTGTTAAACGTTTCTGATTTTTTTTACGTTTGAAATAATAAAGAAAGTTTCCAATCTTTCCTTCCAAACAAAAATATCCTTCCTTCTCCAAATCTCTAATTACATAACGTTCTTCTTCCCACGTAATCGCCAACCTTACTGGAACTGTTTTAGGGGAGAATTTTCGAATTGGGTTGAGTTTGAAAATCTCTTCTGAAGCAGCTTTTCTAAAGTAACTATCAACAAAGGTATCCAATATTTCATCAAACATTGTAAAGAACGTTGATAAATTTTCTTCTTTCAAACCGACTGAGTTGTTACTTTGATGTTCTGCAAAGAATTTTTGAAGTAATTCCGCAACTAAAATTCCATTTTTTTGTTTTGTTGTAATCAATCGTATTCCTTCTTTCTAGTGAGACACTCTCACAATTTATTTTCTAAATTATAAAAAAGAGAGTCAATGTTTGACTCTCTTAAAATGGGAGGTTGTGACTCTTTTTAAAATAGGAACTTTCAATGTAAGTTCTCAAACTATCATCGAACCTTCCAGCTACGTAATGTACTTTTGGGTGAGACCAGTTAGTAACTTCTCTAATAACTGTTATTGCTTCAGAGTCTTTATCCTTTGTAATTGTGGCTATTGAGTAAGGAAGGTTGATGTGGAGATTATAACTTTCCATTACACTCTCTAAACGTTTCCACAAGTATTGAGTGTAATCTGAATTTTTGTTTAAAAATGAACTAATATATTCTTTTTTATAACCATCCAATTTAACATCAAATTCAAAACAAATATCCAAATGTGTTTTGAATTTAGATTGAAATAATTTGATGATTTGTTCTTGATAGGTTTTCTTCAAAGAGGCAAAAATTTTAAATTGCTTTAAATTAAATGGAACCATACATTTATTATCTCTTGTATAATAACTAAGTTTATCATTTTCAAATAAAACCTTAACCACCCAATTGATAGTGAGTTTCACTTCTCTCTCTGATAACTGCTTCAGAAACTCCTGGTCTTCTCTAATAATTTCAGGAAGGAAGTTTCCCTTTTTAACAGTTTCAGAAAAGTCACGTTTGGCTACATTTACATTTTCATAAGAGGCGTTGATGAAATTTGCACCTGTCCTGTTTACAAACATATCATAAAGAACAACAAATGGTTTCTGTTTTTTAATCAGCTTGTTTTGAAACTTAATTGTGAAGTCAATCAAATTTTGTTTTTTGTCTGGATAGTGAATAAACCACAATTTAGAAATAATTTGGTAAAAATTTTCTAATTCCTTTTGAGGGAAATCTATCAATTCTGATAAAACCTCTTCGTGATACTCACCAGAAACAAATTCTTCAAAGAGATGATTGGACTTAAATTGTTCCTCTACAACCTTTTTATACTCATCAGGAAAGGATTGATAGGCAATACTTTCTTGAGATTTTATCATTGAATTCATCAGGAGTGCTGTTTCTAAAATCTTTGAACCATCCGTCTGAATCTTATCCAGAGTTTTATCATCATCAGGAATGAAGCCAATATTTCTTCCACCACCTTCAATGAAATAATTTCCACCAGCGTTATAAATATAAGTATTTACATCTAGAATATTTTTCTTCAATGTATCACCAAAGAAATTTTGCAGATACTTCTGAAACTGTTCTAGAAAAGTACTCATCACCACTTCTTTATTTGTTACAGAGAGGGAGAAGTTCTCATCTTTGTAAATAAACTTACAATTGACCTTTACATTTTTAACTTTCTTTTGACTCAAAATATTAAAGAGATTAAATAGTGCCAAGGTCTTGTTGTATTCTGGTGTTAGTTGTAATTCTAAGGTGTCTAAATTCAAGAAGACAACTGTGTTAGAAAATTGAATGAGTTGTTTGAAATACTTTCCAAGTGCCTCTCCAGCTATAAAACCATAAGTGTTAAGAGTAGGATTTTTAACAACCTCTAACTTAGTCTTTTCTTCAAAACTTCTCAAAGAAAAAATATCTTCAGGAGGATTCTTCTT
>RBWB01581266.1_pt1 | contig 29890 bp, 30 predicted proteins | sample 2014201 | NCBI WGS metagenome assembly RBWB01 (sample SAMN10133834, study PRJNA383868) | Human oral metagenome, whole genome shotgun sequencing project. | isolation source: supragingival plaque isolated from 88 juvenile twins | host: Homo sapiens | place: Australia
GTCAGGCCACTGCAGGGCGTCCACGAGTCGAGCGCGGACCTTCGAGACCACCTCTATGCCCCCGAGCCGACTCAACCCGATGAGCGCCATGGCGGCAGCATCTGCTACATCCGAGGTCTTCAGTTCCGCGTCTGGAAGAAACCTGCGGATTCTGGCTGTGACCAACGCTTTACCTGCTGCCCCATCGCCGGTCGCCCACTTCTTGACAACTGTCGGCGGAACCATCAGCCAGGGGCTAGCCAGCCGTTCGGCAATCGCGCACGTGAGCATCGCCCGGTCGTAGAAGCCCGGCTCCAAGGCGTGACCGTAGCTGGGCGCCTCCATGACTACCAGATCAGTCTGCTGCACCTGTTCTGAGACCTGCTCGGCCACACTCACCACCCGCCCAACGCGCTGGGGCCAGGTGTCGGTCCGACGTCCCCGCGAGCGCACCAGGACCTCTGAAACAATCTCAGGTCCTTGCGTAAGGACAGCAACCCCCGTGCCTGTCAGTGATGGGTCAATTCCGGCTACCCTCAACCGTCGGCGACTCATATTTTCACCCCCAGTTCCATCAAACGTTTGACGGCGAGCCGGCGTCCTAGATCAATCGCGGATTCCACCCTGGTGCAAGCAGTCCCCAGTTTGCGGGCCAAAGAGCTAGCGGTGGCGCTCTCATCCCCCGCCCACGCAGTGAACAGCCACTCGTGAACCACCCGCGCAGCGTCGGCGTCGACCTTTGCGACATCAGCGGTGACGTCCTCAACGAAGGCGCGCCCCTCGAAGGGGGCGATCATGTAACCGGCCTGAGGTTCCGCCATCAACTCGGCCATCTCTCCGCAGTCGAGTTGGGCGGTTACGCGCACAGACGGCTCGTTCACATCCCTGGTGCTCAATTCTATCGACAGATCGGAGACGCTATAGATACCGTCGCGCTGCCGGGTCGCGTTCAAGACATCGACCGCCTCCTCGGGGCTCATGCCACGATCAGCAAGTGACAAGATGGCCCGGCGACGTCTTAGCAGAGAGCTCATGCGCGCCGCCGGCGCACGACCGGCTTCCGAATCCATCCACGACTTGACGGCGTTGCGCAGGCGCATCACCAAATGCGCGTCGAAGCGGTAAGAGACTCGAGCCATGCCGCTGCGCTCCTCCGCCACCATTTTGGCAACTTCCTCCCAGGCGAGAGATTCGACTTCCTCGATTTCATGAGCGCGCACGGCCCCAACGCGTCGGGCCGCCGCTACAGCTGCGGCCCGCACATCCGACTTCCACGACGACAGCAGAGTGTCCAGGTCCCCGTCGCCAGTTAGGACGGCACGCAGTCTGTCGGTTTTGCTCATCGGCGCCACCCCTCGGGCGCCGGGGTGAACGGGAAACCGGACCAGGTGGTGGGATTGCGAGCCAGGGCATCGGCATAGGCGGCGAGACGGCGACCACAGCTGCGCGGATCGGTGACCCATCGCAGCGTCGGATCAAGGCATCCCCCGTGCGTATGCCGCGCACGGCGCATCACCGCCCTGTAATCACGCACGCCGCCCACACGCAACAGCTCCGAGACGTGCAGGTCACCCGCCGCATCCATAGACGCGGCGGAGCGAATCACATCGGAGATATCGAGCAGACCGGCATCCACGGCGGCCAGCAGTTCGGCGCGCTCGCGGGCGCTCACACCGACACCCCCAGACAGACGTCCTCGGCGCTCGGAGCGTGCGGCAAGGCATCCGCCAGGCGTTCATCGTCGATGTGCTCCGGGGCAGTTCGCCCAATCAGAAGAGCGCAGGCCGCACGAGCCGGCGCAATTCGATTGGAGCGGGAGACGCCGCGGTTGTAGAGCTCGACAATCTCATCCAGGGACCCGCCAGGGTGCTTAGAAGCTAGACGGCGCACTCGCGGACCGGGCAGAACATCGCCGACTGCGCGCCCAACGGCCTGATCGGCATCACGGCGCAGCATGGTGCGCATCCACCGCTCCGGATCAACTTTGTCGAAGCAGGTCTGACGCACAATCAGGGGAAGCATTCGGCTGAAGAAGCCGTGATCACCGACCATGAGCTCGTCGGCGACCGCTTCCAGGGCGGGAGAGTCGAGAAGCGGAACATCTCGGATATTGCGACTGGAGGCAATTTCGGCACTACGCACTGCGTGAGCGGCCACAACCGCCTTGGACACCCAGGAGTTCAGTTCTGAAAACAGTCTCCAGCGAGCCGCTTCGGCCTCATGTCGGAGCTGACCGACCGCTACCGGTTCAGGTTCAGCCGTCACATCAAACGACGCTCCAGGACCGACCGCTGTACTCGTACGGGGAGCCGGACTATCGGACAAGACATTCCAGTGGATGCGGAACGGCATCAGTCTTCCCTTGCCCTTGCGCCCCTGGATGCTGGTCCCCGGCGCCCAGGTGAAGGCCGGCACTCGCCACATCTCAACTTCATCCGGGGTATCCGGATTCAATTCGGAGGCGGCCACCCGCGCATCCACATCCGGCACGAAACGGGCCAGCCACGGATGTCGGAGCATCATGCGATCCCCAGGTGCGCGAGGATCTTGTCCGCGGCCAGGCAAGGGAGCCGGTGAATGGGTTGACCTTTAGCGGCGCGCACCTGGACCGATTCGTCGTAAGGGACGACGGCCAGACAAGGCACCGGTTTGAAAAGCTTGGAGGCTGACGCCTCATCGGGAACGGCGGAGACGGGCGCCATGTTGAGCAAACCGGTCACCCGACCCGGTGCCAGACGCGTCGCCCATTTCGCGAGCCGGCGTACCCCCTCCATTCCTTCCAGAGAGGCGTCGGACACGATCAGGGCGCTGGCTCCGGCACGCAGCCCCGGGGCCACCAGGTTCGACGCGATGCCGGTGGGATCCTTCTGCCAAGACACGCAGGTGTCGACGACCACCAGGTCAGACACCGACGCGAGTGAATCGATGACCTGCCGGTAGTGCTGCGGTGAAGAAGCTTCAGGAGTGGCCTGGTCAGGGTCTGGGGCCAGGACGCTTGCGAAGTTGACGGCAGCGCCACCTGAGGCGCGCACAGCCTTGGGGCCGGCCACCGCCTGCTGAGTGCTTGCACCAGCGACCAGATCTGCGATCGTCGGTAACGTGCTGGGGGCGCCGTCGCGGGCGACGCGCAGGTTGGTAGCTAGTCCCCCTTGCCCGATATTGGCGTCGACAAGGACGACGTTGCGTCCCAAACGGCCTGCGGCCTGCTCGGCGATGCTGATGGCCATGGTGGAACGGCCCACACCGCCACGCCCGGAGATGAGGAAGACGACATTGCCCCAGTCGGAGTCGATCCGCCCCTCGCGCGCCTGCGTTGCACCACCCCAGGGGAGGACAACCGGCGGCAGACTGTCCACCGTCTCGGCATCGAGCGCGCTGGCCGCCTCTCGAGCGGGCATATCGACAGGAGCCGGGTCGCGATGCCGACCCCACGATGTCTGCTCAACCGGGGCCGGAGAGGACCCCCAGGCGGAAGACGTTCCAGGATGCTGGGGCTGCTCCCGATCGAACCGCGACGCGGAAGAGGCGAGGGAGCTCTCGCGCTCCGAAGACTCAACATGAGGCCGGGTGAGCTCGCCGGCGACAGAGACAGTTACTCGCTCATCGCCCTTTGCGGTATCAAGACTGAGCTCGTTGAGCAGTCGAGTGAGATCGCACCCCGGCTTCAGATTGACCTGAGCCGCTTCCCAGTCGCCGACGCCAACGAAGCGAGTGCTGACGAACGACGCCATAGAGCGCGCCCAGATGTTGATCGTGCCCCTTGCCGACTCGTCTGGACAGATGAGAAGAACGGCATCGACCGTGCCGTCGCGCAACTTGGGGGTGATAGCACTGATAGCAGACTGGACACTGTCTCCAGTCACGACTTCTGCGCCTCGGGCGGTGAGTACCTGAGTCAGCTCGGACAGTGCAGTTGATGCGATTATTGGCTTCATGCCCGCTACTGGCGGTACCGGGTGAGAGTCAGGTGCGAAAAGCGTCCCCGCGCCATGCGGCGCGAGGACGCTTCGTCTTCGAGATCCCGAGTATCAAAGGAGGCTCGCGGGCTCTACCGTCATCCGGATGCCGGCAGGACGATCGTGAACGGCGCTTTATTGATCGCGCCTACCCAATGACGGTGATACTCACCCCCGCATTCGTCGCACCCCGGAACGTCGCAATGAATGGTGGGGCGGGTCAGCCTCATGACGACCTCGTCAATCAGAACCGCTTCTGCACCCGAGAAGCGGTCGCGGAAGTCGGCTTCGACGAGGGTGTTATCCAAGTTATGACCGCGGCGGATACGCCCCCTCCCATTGGCCTGTGGCACTATCCCGACAATCGGATGGCTCTCTCACCGTCAATCCCACCACAGCCATACGCTGAGAGGACCACGATCGCCGTAACGTGGCAGCTTCCGGATCTCGTCGGGCATCGCCTGGGCGTCGAGCGCATAGCGCTCGCAGACTGTCCTCCACAAAACGGAGCACGCGCAGTGCTCATCATGAAAATCGCTGATCTCAAGGGCAAGCAGGTCCGGATCTTCGATCCACAGGGCCTCAACGGTGATCCGTTCGTCGAGGCGTTGGGGACCGATGACATATCCAGACAGGCGCACACTCCCTTCGGCGCGTACGCAGGCGCGCAGCAGCGCCCGAAGACTGGGTGCAAGATTCTGGCGATCTTCGAGTTGATCGTCTGAAAGGAGGTTGAGAAGTTTCTGGGCAGTGTTTGGCCCGAGGTCACGGAAGACGGTGTATTCGTTCTGCACAAGATAGGGGGCGAGCTCGCGCCATACCCCCGTTCTCATGATCCAGCCTCGAGGGCCGTACAAGCCGTTGCCCCCAGAGTCACCATCAGCACGAAAAGAGGAAGTTGCAATGTTCATGTCACCGGTGGTGCGCGGAATGAGGGGCACGACGCTCACACCGGGGAGGGCAGAACACTGTAATGGTCAGTAGCGTGCGAGCCAGTGGGGTGGGCGCTCTGGTGGGAGGCGGTCTTCCGGCGGCGCAACCTTCCACCCGGCATCGCGGAGCACCTGGGCGGCAGTCTCTGGGTCTGCACCGATGATGGCGCGCGCCTGACCACGCCGCCATGAAGCGCGAGCGTCCGCGAGCGCGTCCAAGGCGCCATCAGGGTGGTCGATGCCCAAGTCGTGAATGAGCATCTCAAGAAAATCCTCAAGAGTAGGGCGAAGTCTGGGGCCGCCGACGGGGAAGTGGATATCCGAGATCTGAGGAGTCTTCTCAACCGTGCTCCGACGGTTGACTGCACGCCGCCCACTGCCCTCCCCGTTCCTGCACATGAGAAAAGTCCAGGCGTCGCGGTGAGCATGAATCTGAAGGTGGGAGCACGGGATTCCAGAACGGGGGCGACGGATGTACTCCAAGCGGACGAGCATCTCGCCGCCCCCGTGAGGGCGCAGGTGGAATCTAGACTGCTCAATCGCCATGCAAGCATGATGATCCGACATGATGCACTGATAGGTGACCAACAGATCCAACAGATGCACCCCGCCGATCGTCAGAGGGATCGCACAGCCGTTCTCGGTCCTCACCATTGCATTAAAGCGCCCCTTGCGATCAGCAATATCAACCTGGAACTCCGGGGCATCATGACACACTGCACGAACCGTGCTCGTCAGATCCGCTGCGAAACGACGTGTTTGATCCTCGATATCCTCCATCATTCCTCTAGAAGGAATCGGACCGCATGATACTCCGAGAAGAGGTAGAGATCCTCGGACGGATAGGAGCCCGTGTACTCCTGGTCAAGAGCCGCCTCCAGGCTGCCGAACCTGTGTTCGAGCTCGGCAACCACGGCCCGCTCCCGTTCCCGGAGCTGCTCCTCGGTGAAGAACTCGACCGTGTCCCGGGATGACGTCAGTGTCGTTTCCACAGTGACCGCCTCCTTCTCGCTGAGTCTGCCTCCATACGGAGGTCGACTCCACCGTACACCGCACCCGTGCCATGAATCTGCACGATGCGCTGCCACAGATCGAGAACTTGCACCGCGCACTCACAGCGGCACCATGCCACGCAACACTGAAAACACGATTTGCCAGTCAGACTTCCAGCTGATCGACGATCTCGCCACCTTCGACCGCCGTCGCCACGGCAAGAGCACCCGCACAGTCATCGACACCTTCGACGGCGCACTCCTGGTAAGCCGGCTCGGCACCTACGTGCATCTCGTCAGTTCCTCCGACTCGGGCGCGTGGGACCCCCGCAGCGGCAGAAGACTTCATCGTCATCATCAACGGTGACCACACCCCCAACTGGCGCCCTCGACCCCACAGTTGGACGCATCCTTGCCGCACTATTCGGCATCCCGGACATGGACGCCGTCGATCTGCACTCCGCAGTGCATGCCCGCACAAGTCGGTGAGTCCCGCCCCACCTGGATGCGCGAGCGCAAAGGGGACCGCCTCGCTGCGCTCGGCGGCGATGTACGGTGCGCTAGCCCGCCCGACCCCCGGCGGCTTCGCCGCCCGCTTCGCGTCTCCACCACGAGACACGCATCGGGGTCACCAAAGCGTATACACCCATCACACCAGACAACTTCTCACCGCCACGAACGCCCGTAATCAGCAGCGCGAAACAGTAGTGGATATCGCCGCTGGTTGAGAGGGCCGGCAAGCGAATCTCCCCGTCATCCATCACGACAACCGCCAACGACAAGACAGTACTACGAGTCAAACCCTGCACATATCACTCCCCCACTCTTCAACAGTTAAGGTCGAGCAATGATTGCGCCTGCGGCGCCCGCTGCGCGACATCCATCTCCGCTCAAACACCGGCGGGAAGATCCTCGAACCGGTCGCCATAACGCGGACCGCCGCACCCCGGCGCCCCAGGGCTCCACCGCGCAGCGGGCGCCGCAGGCGCAAGGCCACTTGCACCGGTCAACACCTTCACAATTTTCATCAAGCAATGCGGCGAAGCCGCGAGCGCCCCGCCCACGAGGCGGGTTCGAGGCGAAGCCGAGAACCCCTGAGAAGCACTATCCACACAACAGCCCAACAGTGCAGTACAAGGGGCGGAGCGCACAGCGACCAGACACCGGCTCCGCCCGGGGAACCTTGATGAGAAAACAAAAATGTCCGACTAGAAGGAGCCTCGGAGCACTATCTCGAACCTGAATCGTTGATATTCCGCCATTTTGTGGGTGTCACAAACGGGCAGCTCAACAACTTTTATTCGCCCCGTACAGGTGGGGGCATGAGAAGCTTCAAGCCCGCTGGCGCCTGGCGCCTGACCCGTACGTCCGCCATCGCCGAGTTGAGTGACTACACCGCTCAGTCGGAGTCGTTCGCCGCCACTTTGAAAGGCCCCTGCGCGCTCCTAATCCGCCGTGAGGGAGACGAGCTCGTCGACTATCTGCTGACTCGGCAGAGCGATCGGGTTCCCGCTGACGCGCTCGCGGTGGCGACCGGTGCCGCTGCTGTTCAAGTGGATGTCCCTCAGCCTTTGCTCGGGGTGCGGGCTGTGGCGGTGGTTCACGGTGACGGTGTGACCGGGAGGTCAACTTTGGCCGGCGTGGATCCCGCCAACGCGTCTCGCGTCCTTGACCGCGTCATGGGCGATGACGAAGAGGTCATGGTGGTACTGGCGCGTATGACCCCTCGCCAGCGACGTCGATGGGCCGACTACGCCCATGACATGGAGGGCAACACCGAGCATCATTCAACCAAGAGTCATGTCCCGTTGTGGGCAACCGTGGTGACCACTGCTGCGAACGAGGAGCGCGCCACGGATCTGCGCGCGCACGTGGTCGATGCACTGCCCGGCTGGGATACGGCAACACGCGCCGACACCGGAGATCGGAGTCGCACAGTTCAGGCGTTGGGCGGTTTGGCCTTCGGAGCCGTGATCGTCTCCTTTCTTCTACCAGTGACCTGGCCTTCACTGCTGGTTGCCGCGTTGCGCTGGTTGGCGACCGGACTCGCGCTGGCCGCTGCAGTACGACACCTGGTTCCCAGTGCGGCGATGCGCGCCGCCCGCACCTGCGCACGCGGTCTCATACCCGTACCCAATCCAGCCAAGCGCCGATTCACCGATCGCACAACATGGCCGGCAGGACGCTTGGTGATCCCCATGAGCGCTCCCGTCGTATGCTCTCTGGCAGCTCCCCAAGCGGGCGCTGCCACCGGATCGACATCAACCCGTGAGCGGACGGTGCCGCCTCAACTGATGACCACACGCGGGCCGTGCATCGGCACCGATCCTGCCGACCGCACAGTGCGTTTGGATCAACGACATCTGTGGGGCGGTGTTGCTGCAGTAGGCGCAGCAGGCACCGGCAAATCGGTACTGCTGCGCGCGCTGTTCGGTTGGCTGCTTGTGCACCGCGAACACCACTCCACTACTGCCGCCTTAGTAGTCGAAACCAAACCCGATGGACTGGCCAGCTACGAGTCCGTCGCCCAGGCTGCCGAACATCTTGATGAGGTTCTCATCATCGAAGCAGCAGACCCGAACTCGCCCGCAATCGACATATTCGCCCGCCCCGGCGACGACCCGATCAGGCGAGCGGCATTCGTAGCCGATACGTGGGCGGCGGCCTTCGGCGATGGCGCCATCATGGGCCGCTCGCGCGAGGTGATCTCCGCCGTCGTCGCCGCCGGCCTGGTGCTCGACACTCAAGCCTTCGACGACTACGACCGCGCGCGCGCCGAGGGCAACGATGTCGAGCCTCTGCCAGAGCGCTCGTGGTTCTGGGCGGGAGCCGTGCTGACCGGACGCATGGGGGAAACCAGCGGCCAAACGCTCGCAGCCTGCTTGCACGAGCAGGCAGTACGTCAAGGTGAGGATTCATGGGCGGCACGCGTCTATGCGGGGCTGGGTATCATCTGGGGTCCGCAGGTGACTCCGGCGGGGCGTCGTACTCTGACCGAGGCGGCACGCAACAAGTTCGATCAGCTCGGAGAGATGGCGAGCTTCCTAGCTCCAGTGGGCCGCGGGGCCGTCACCTGGGATGAATCGATCAGCGGTTTCCATGTCACAATCCTGGGCACAGGACCCTCCCGCAGCAGCGGCAGGCAGTTGACGGGGGCAATGACTCGATGGCTGACCGCCATGGCCGGCTACACGATGCGCTCGGCGGTGGAGCGAACATGCTTCGGCTGGGGTGCCGCCGGACGCGAAGTGGCGGTGATGTGTGATGAGTTCAAGTCCTTCGCAGGCTGGGCCCCCGACGTAGCACGGTGGTGGAAGGATGACGGGCGCTCCTACGGCGTGCTTCCATGGTTCGCCACCCAGTACCTGGAGCAGCTGCGGGCCATCGATCCGGCACTGCTGAGCAGCTTCCTGTCGTATCAGACCTTCATCTCATTGCGTCAGGACGATGTGACGGCCGCCGAGGCGATCGCACGTCAGATGGGGCGCGATGGCGCCCAATGGTCAGCAACCGATGTCACAACGCTCGCCCAGTTCGTTGCAGCGGTCACAACCATGAGTGAGGGGCGCCCCCTTCCCGCTTTCACAATGTCGACTCTCGACGTCGAGGGCGACCCGGAGGCGTTCATCACCGCAGTACGAGGTACTGCATGATCAGATTCGCGGAAATGACCGCACCCGCCGGCGTGATGGTGCCCGAACAAAGGTCCGACATGTTCTGGGAAGGCATGTGGCGTGCCAGTGCGACGACGAGCTGGCTCACAGTCCCGAGCATACGTAAGGCTGTATCAGCAGGAGCGCTGCGCATGCCCGCCGACATGACCCCGTCCAACGAACGCCCATTGCGCAACGCGGGATCAGCGCAACGCCGATGCGCCCTATTGGCAGCAGCACGCATGTGGGGATCGCTCACTCTCGAACAGGCGTCCACCATCACCGGCTGGCCGGTGTCGACATTGACGCGAGACGCCAAGTGCCTGCTGCGGGCGGGGCTGATCGATGTCGGTGCACCTGAGGTGACATCCGTTCGCGGCTGGTCCTGGAAGCCCACCACTCTGGTGACTGCGGGCAGGGAGAGTGATGTACGGGAGCATGTGGCTGACTTGACGTGGCCGATGCGCTTGGCCGTCACCGCTGATCGTCCATGGGAGAAAGCGAGTGCATCGGCCCGTCACAATGCTCTGACCACTGAACTATGTTTGCGCGCCGCCACTTGGCTGGAGGTTCCATTCGTGGCCGGCGAAATGCTGTCTGGCGCAGATGATCTATTCGGGACCGGTGTGGGCGAAACGGCTGTAGCGTGGACGAAATGCGCTGATGCCACCGTCATGCGCGCCGACGGCGTAAGGATCGCGGTCGAGACGACTGCCTCGGCCGGCCCGTCGCTGGATCGCAAGGCTAGCGGATGGGCTCAGCTGCTCGCTTCTCGCCCGACTGCCGGGGTCATCGTGCTGTTCCTGGTCGCACAGCCGGTGGACGCCTCGACAACCGGCCTGATCCGCAAAGTTCGCAGAGCGGTCTCTGAAGCAGTACGCACCCACCCCGGCCCGATCAGCGCCCCTGTCGCCAACCGCATGACTGTGGCCAACTGGACTGACTGGTTCCCACAGCGTTGCACGCTCTCTCGGGACTTCCTCGCGCTGCGCGCTATGCGCTGGAGTTATGGTGCACAGCGGTGGACACCGGTCGATCTCATGACCATGCAGTGCCGTGGAGGCTGCACGTCCGCAATCGAGGCTTCTGGCCTGTTAGCGGGCGTGCCATGGTGGCTGCGTCGCGATTGGCTCGATCCGATGGCTCCATTGATGCGGTCCTATGGAGCGAGTCTGGAGCATGCTGAGACGAGGTTCGGAACGTCCGACTATCCAGAGCTCTTGCGCACTGCGGCTAGCGCATTCGCCTCCCGCCGGCTCTCGCGGTCTGAGCAGCGTGCCGCACACCACTGAAGGCATGAACCCACTCTCATCATGTACCGACGCCGCGATGGAGCTTGCCCGTTTAATCGGGCGCTATGGCACCGATGTCGACGACGACACGGTTGAGGCCGAACTATGTCTTCCACGTAGAGAGCGCGCCCGCTGCACCTACACGTCTGGAGCCATGAGTCTGCGTCACACAGCCTGGACGAAGCTGATTGGTTGTTGTGATCGGGTGAAAATACTCTTGTATGATTCTCGTGATATCGACTGTGGAACGATTGTGGTGAACACCGACTACATCACGGTCGTCAACATCCTCACCTGGACCGCAAGAGGGCGCTGGTGCCTAGCGATCAAAATGCCCGAAGAGGTAGTGTCATGATCCTCTTCGATCTTCTGTGCCAGGCATTCGACGCCAACACTCCCGCCCGATCGGGCAATTCAGTGATCCTGAGCGTCCAGGACGGCGGATTTGTGCGGCTCACCCCTAGACCTGGAGGCTTCATCGCACTGGAGGTCAATACTCCGGATGAGCAGTGGTCTGAGACGGCGGACGGCTTGTACGACGCGGTCGTGTTTCTTCAGTTGGCCGGCGTCGCTCCCAAAACGGGCAGCGGTTGGGCGCCGGCATTCATTGCGATCGAGGGTTCTGTCGTTGAGCTGAAGCGACGTGGATACGACGTGACAGCCACCCATGCCGTCACTTCATCGGCCATAGCCCGTCGAGGCGGTGCAGTCATCGAAATCCTGGTTGATGACGTTAGGCATGTGATGGCCCGATGCGGAGAGACGGTCGAGTGTGGCGCTGATGCGCTCGACGCAGTCATGCGTATTGAGGAGCGTCTAACGGAACAGACCTGAAGCGTGACAGAAAGGGAGATTTTGCGCACCTGACCGGTTTCTAGCGCCGCCAGTAGCGGGCATGAGCAACAACGACGCGAAGCCCAGTGAACATCTTCAACGAATCAGGTCCCTGTTGGAGTCCCCTGGAGGATCTCTGTTCGCAGGACTCCTCACAGCGGCCTCTGTCATCGGTGGAGCCCTCCTCATCATCAGGGGGCTCCTGTGAGCGGTGGGGCCAGTTACGGGCAGGCGGGTCGAAGCCTAGGGGGCTTCGTCGGTCACGCGGGCCGCATCGGTCAAGCCCACGGCCTCAAAGCCGAACGGGCGACCGCCGAGCTACTAGACAGGCTGACGACCCACGGATTCACGGTTTTTCACTCCGTCAGCGTTCGGGGTGGTGCCGCCGACATCGACCACGTTCTGGTCGGTTCCACGGGCGTCGTTCTGATCGACACCAAGAGCTGGAAAGCAGGCACCTACGTGCGCCTCGGCTCCCGAACCTACCGACGATGCGGTTCCGAGCTGCTTCCCAGACGCTTCGCTCCTGGTGAATCGTCCTCGTTGGCGCGTTCGGTGACGCAAATGCGTCAGGCGGGGATTCCGGTGGCGGGTGCAGTTGTCGCCGTCTGGCCGTCCGGAAGCGGAGGAAGAATCGGCCTGAAGCTAATGAGGTACACGGGCGCCAGGCGAATCGCGCATGCTCGCAGAGCCGTGCGCGCTGCGAGGCGCATGGCCGGCTCACGAGGGGCAGATCCGAGCGTGGTGGCTCAGGTAGCTCGTTGGGTGCAGAGCAACCAGGAGCGTCACTAATGCCAGTGCGCCAGCAACAGGCGGGCCCGAGCCGCCTGCCATTCAATCTCGCGCTGCTTGTGGCCTTCGTCGGCGGGCCGGTCGCTCTGTGGGCGCACCTGCCCGGCCTGGGGCTCACAGCGGTCGCGCTCACGATCGCCGGAGCGGTGCACCCCTCCCCTCTGCTCACCGGCAGCCAGGGGACGGGAGCTTCCCGCAAGGCCGTGCCCGCCACGCCCGCAGAGAAACGCGCCCTGTCCAGGCACACCCGTTTGAAAGCCCTTCGGACGATCCCTCTGCCCATCGGACTGTGGCCCGTACGCGTCTGCGCGCTCGCGGGCGCGGGCGCGGGACTAGCGGCCCACGGTTTGGCCGTGGTACCGCCGAACGGCTGGCCCACCTGGTTGGCTTCGTGGGGCCCATGGGTCAACGCGGTTGGCACGGCCATGCTGGTGACCGGCGTCGGGCGCATATGGCGAACGACGCTCAGTGCTGATGAGCCGGGTCCTGGCATCCTCCTGATCCGTATGGGCGAGGCTCCACGCTGGGGGTTCGGGCTGGTGTTGCTGGGGAGCGCAGCCGGCTGGGTAGCGGCCTCGGCCATCGCATCTGCTGCCCGGCCTTGGATAGCGGGAGTCGCCCAGGTCTACTTCGGTGGAGCCCTGATGGGCGCCGCGTTCGCCATATGGGCACTGTGCCGCCGATCCTCGTGGGAAGGCTGGTATCAACGCGAAAGGGGCCGTCGTCAGTGGGAGCCGCGGTGGGTCATGATGCCCAAGGAGGAACAGCCACCAGCGCTAGTGGACCGCCTGGTCGATGGACCGTTGACGGTTGACACCTTCCGCCCTCGTCCGGGCAGGGATCTGGCCTACTACGTCAAGGCATCCGGACAGCTGGCAAGTGCCGTTGGCGACAGCTCAACCGTACGGGTTTTGCCGGCACCGGACACGGATAGTGCTGGTGCGCCAATACCCGGCACCAGCAGTTCGTCATTGTTCCGCGTGGCCGTTCTGAGCGCGAATGCTGACATTGATGAGGTGACCGACACCAATCTACTGGCCACCTTCCAATGGGCGGGACGTTGGGCACAGGTGCCGAAGATGACCCCGGCTCCCGTGCTCGTGGAACGCAAGAACATCGGCCCTTACACAGTCGATCTCTTTGATGCGCCGGGCAAGCCGACCACTGAGATGTTGCGGATGAGCGACAAGATCGCCGTCGGCGTCGGAGCCGGGACATCCGCCGTGGTGATCCCCGAACATGAGGACGGTGCTCCTGGCAGCATCCATCCGACACGCTTCCGCGTCGCCGCATGCGATCCCGAGACTCGTGTGGATGTTGCCACCGCGAGTGCGGAGGAGGTGGCGGTGTGTCTGGAGCGATTCCTCACCGAGGCCGCCGACTACCTGCATCAGGATGTGGCTACTTTGTGCGGTCTCGAGCTTCTTACCGCACAAGGACCGCAGGTGTGGCGCATCAACATTGCCGGCGATGTCGGTCAGCTTGCTGGCCTCATGGAGCAGATCGCTCCGACGCTACTGGATGACACCGCGGTGATTCTCGGACGTACCGAGGACGTTTTCTGGAAAGACGCGCTCATGACAGAGCGTGTCCGCACCCTGAAGATGGCAGGCGAGTGGGGCGCTCACTTCAGAGAGGTCATCAAAATGGGTGACACTCCACCTGTGCCTCAGCTGGCGCACCTTGATGAACTCGATGTGGGCGGAGTGGTGCTGCACCGCTTGCCGTTCGCCTCTCCTCAGGGCAAGGACATTGCCCGCGATTACCTCCCTCTGGGGCAGCGATTGCGTACCACTATGCCGCAGGCCCCGTTCCTACTGGTGACGGCCATTGCGCCGACTGAAGGCGCCAGCGCGCCTGGAGCTCGATCAGACAAGTTCTTCGAAGTTGTCTGGTCCGAATATCCGGTTGCACCGGGGCCTGCCGAGTTGCCCCCTTCGCGCAACAGCCCCTCGCGCAGCCGGATTGATTCGCGAGACGGTCCCGCGCTCGTTCTAGCGGGCATGGTGGACCACGCATTCCGATCCGTGTTCAAGGGCGACAGGGTTCCTCAAACAGTAGACGCCGAATGTCTGACCGTTTCGGCGCCGTGGATCTGGCGTGTCAGACTTCGCCTGTACGGAGGGCTCAGCCTCATTGATCTGCGCGCGAAGGCCGACAAGCTCTCCGCCCTCATGCGCGCCGAGTGGATTCGTCTGCGCAGTAAGGGGGAGCTGGTCGATATTTTTGTTGGTGCGCACCCCGTTTCGGCAACAGTGGCGGAGGAGTATCGGCGCACGGTTGCTGAGCTCGATTTTGAGCAGGCGTGGGTGAGCGCGCGAACGGTCACCTCCGCTGGTGAGGTGCCAGCGATGATGTCGCTGGAGCCCCTGGAGACGGGCAGTGCGGTGACTGTCTACACTTTCGCCCTTCCCGCTGGGTTGAGTAGCGCAGATGTTAAAGAGGGGCTTGACAAGGTTGCTTCAACGACCCGGGCGGGCTTCCTGCGAATAGTGTCGCAGCCAGACCCCTCCAGGGTGGTTCTCATGTCGGCTCGAGAGAATCCGATCCCCACGCGTGCGGCCTATGACTTCGCGGCTGCTGATTCTCTGGTGGCTGAGACCGGGGGGTCGGGCACGGCGCTGCGCGTCCCGTGGGGCACCGGTGTGGATGGGCGTCCCGTGGTCTGGGAGGTTGGGGGCACCCCGCACGTCTTGGTTCTGGGTATCACCGGAACCGGGAAGTCGGTGGCCCTGTTGACTGCCATTTACGCGACTTTGCTGGCCGGGTGGGATGTCGCCGTCATCGATCCGGTCAAGGACGGTGCCGATTTCGCCGCCTTGGCCCCGTGGCTGCGAGGCCTGGGTGGACGGCATATAGCTCAGGCGGAGGCGATGATGCGAAGCGTTTATGCCGAAGTCGATCGCCGCAAGGCGTTGGCCGCCGATCATGGCGTGTCCGGCATCGACCAGCTGCCATCTGAGGTGCGCCCACCGCACATGCTGGTCGTCATAGATGAGTTCACTTCACTGATGCTGGTCGAGACCGTTCGCAAGACCAAGACAACCGACCCGGACGTGCTGGCCGGTTACGAGCGCACAGAGCGCGAAAATGCTCAACGGGCTTCTATTGGCTCACTAGTGAGTCGCGTTGCACGAGAGGCCCGCAGTGCCGGGGTTCATCTGATGCTCGGTACCCAGGTGCTCAAGGCGGACACGATCGCCAAGATTCCTGGCGGCGACCTGAAGAACAACCTGGGGCGAATGCTGCTCGGCATGTCCACTCCGGGTGAGCGGATGAGCGGCTTGCGTCAGCCTGAGCTTGCGCCCGCTCTGGTGCAGGCGCCGATCGGGCGCGGCGTCTGGGAAGCGCAGACCAGCTCTGCCATCGAGGTGCAGACGTGGTTTGCCACAGCGGACGAGTACGCTGCGCAGCTCGCCGGCCGCGACATACTGCCCCGGGACGACTGGGATGTGAACGCCTTCATGCCGAAGGAGGAGTCGGCCGCCTATGCCGAGGTAGAGATCGTCGAGACCAACGATGTCGAGATGCTCGACGAAATCGTGCTGGACGACTTGGGCGAGTCTGAGCAGCCGCCGGTCTGCCCTCCGCAAAACGGGGCGCCCGCCGGGCCGGCGGTCACGCAGGAAGTCGTCACCCCCACCGGCACCGTCTTGTGGGAGGCCGAGGAGTTCTAAGCCTCTTCGTATGCATCTGCCCTCAGTGAGAGGGCCCGACCCACGGGCCCGGTCTGACTGGGGGCAGACATGGAGCACACCCTTTCACTCGACCCTTCACCGGGCACCGGGCTGTTCATGCCTGGCCTGTGGGCAGCGACGGGCGGTGAAGAGTCCTCGCTGCTGGCCGTCGGTGAACGCCATCGCAGGCTCGTCGCGGCAACTAGTCTGCCTATAGGCGCTGTCGCCTGCCCTCTATGGGCGTCATGCGCCATCCCCCTGGTAGGTCCTGAACGCGCCCGTGTGATCCCTGTTGACGACTCCCTTATTGGTCATCCCCTGTTCTGGATGCCGCAGCGGCTCCTGGGCCGATTCGAGCTGGTCTCCTCCGATGGGACCACGCAGCAGGAGGGGCAGGACGTATGGGTGGCCCGCGTACTCCTGGAGGCGATTGCCGCGGGCTGGTACGAGCGAAGTACCGGCAAGTGGATCGACGTCCTCAGCGAGGCGGATAGGGAGCCTGACCATGTCCGCTCCTGGATGACCGGGATCCTTGAGGACCCGGTACTCGACACCCTAGAAGCGCCGGTCTCCGCAGATGCCCAGTGGGCGATTGAGGCCGCCCAGGGGTTGGTCGGTCATCTGCGTTCGGCTTCTGACGCTCTTGCCGCCGCCGAAATTGCCGCAGCCGTACGCAGCGGTGATCCCGAAACGGTGCGCTCCGGCGCGCTGGCCGCTGGGGTGATCGGTGTTGTTGACGGGGCCGGCTGCCACCCATTCGGCGGGTGGGAGCGTCTAGCGTCCGCTCCGGACGATACGGAGCTGGTTGCAAGCGCCCTCGACCGCCTCGACGAGCTGCGCGAGGCCGGCGAGGAATCTCTCGAACAGCTCGCGCAGGTGTTCCTCGGCCCCGGCGGCATCGACTCATGAGGACGGCGACGCCGGCCACTAGAGGGGGCATGAATCCCCCTCTCCCACAGACCCCCGTATCGGTACGAGATAAAGTCGATTTTCAAGCGGCTGAGCTCTGTTCTGATACGGGGGTCTTGGACGCTGATCTCCCGCAGAAACTTGTGCCACTGATCCTCACTGCGAACTTGGCCAACGATCTGGCCGGCCTGTGGAGCGCTCGTCATCATCGAGATCGATCCTTGCAGGGAGACTACGCCTCCGCGATGCTCATAGAGCTCATCGGTCACCTTCATCAGGTTGATCGACGGCGGATCGCTGACGGCGCCTCCTTCTGCGGATGGATGCGCAATTGGGGCATAGCCGTCCTCCACAAAGTAGAGCGCGAGATCGACAACACTACTAGGCGCTCGTCCGTGCCGATCAGCGGTTGTGTCAGCCTGGACGCCTTGGCGGAGGAAGCGGGCGTAACCGATGTCGGCAACCTGGAGCACGTGCGCCGGAACGCCCCACCGCTGTCCAATACTGAACCAGATCTGGTGGAATCGGCACAGGTTCGGGCTGCGCTGGCGCGCAAACGCGGGGCAGGACGTCAAGAGGCGGTTTCGCGAATCGTGCGCGACACCCTGGCGATCACTCCGTTGATCCGCCCCCCGGATCCGGTCGAGACTCAGCTGGTGCGATCGCTGATCGCGACCGAGCCGCGTCTGGCTCGTCTCAGCCTGGACTCCTTTTGCGCCCTAGTGGACAACGACCGGCGCCCGGTGAGCAGAGAGCTTGTTCCCGAGGCCATGATCGCCATGTGGGACTCCACCACCGCTCAGGACCGCCTGCGCCTGAACGACATGCCCGACCGGATTCCGGCCCTTCTCGTCGAAGACGCCGTACGTCTCGCACCCCGGCCTCGCCCTCGCGTGCGACGTACCGTGCGCAATGCTCTGCGTGTGGCCGCCTCGCAGGCGCCCACCGATTTACTCGATGAGCTGACGGACTCCTTCTGGGATGAATCCACCGAGGCCGTCTCTGATCATCGAACCGACATTTCTGAGACCGAACGTCAGCAGATTCGCCACCGGGCGGCCCTGAAAGCCAGACGATTCCCCGATCTTGCCCGTGCGCTGGCCAGAATTCCACAGGCTCACGCAGGGCGGGACGTCGCAGAGGTGAGGACTTTTCTGTGCCAGGCGTGGGCGATGGCGGAAGCGACGCTGCCACCGCTCAAGCGCCGGCGCCGCGCACCAGCGGAGTCATGAGGCTTACCGACGAGCAGAAAGCCGTGATTACCGCATTCGCGGTCAGTGACGATCAGGCAGTCACCGCCGGCGCGGGTACAGGAAAAACCTCCACACTCCGGGCGTGCGCAGCCTCCCAGCGCGAATTGACGGGGCTGTACGTCACCTATTCACGTGCTCTGGCCAATGAGGCTCGTCGGGCTTTTCGTGGGCTGCCGGTGAAGGTGGCAACTGCCCACTCTCTGGCCTGGAAGCAGACTCCCGGCAGTTTCCGGCAGCGCGCCACTGCAACTGGACGCGTACCCTATCGGAAGATCGCCTCGCATCTCGGCCTGCCGGGGCGGAGCGTCATGGCGGGAGGCCGCAAGTTGACGGCATCCGCCTTGGCGTGGATGACGCGTCAAACGGTCGGGCGCTGGAACCTGTCGATGGATAGTCAAGTTGGTCCTCAGCATCTTGAAGCCCGCTACCGCAATACCGAGGTCGAACCGCTGCTGCTGGAAGCGGCGACCGTGTGGGCTCGTGACTTGGCCGACCCGCACGGGGTGCTGCCCTACACCCATGACGACTATCTGGCGGCCTGGGCGCGCACCCGGCCACAGCTGGATGCCGACTATGTGATGCTGGACGAGGCTCAGGATGCCGACCCGGCAATAGCCTCGGTGTTCGCATGCCAGCAGATCCCCCGTATCGCCGTCGGCGACACCTGTCAGGCGATCTACTCCTGGCGCGGAGCCGTGAACGCCATGAGCATGATGGATGGGGCCGTGGAGTTGCCCCTGTCCGAGTCGTTCCGTTTTGGTCCCGCCGTTGCTGATGTTGCCAACCGCTACCTGTCTGCCCTGGGCTCCTCACTGACCTTGAGCGGCGTGGGGCCGCAATCGCTGGTATTGCGCTCCTCGCGACTCGACGGCGTTGACGCGATCCTGACCCGCAGCAATGTCGGCGCCGTCGAAGTCGCCATCGAGTCGATGAATGCCGGCAGATCCGTACACATGGTGGGAGGGGCCAGCGACGTCAGCTCCCTGGTGGAGGCGGGCTGGCGTATGGCTCAGGGCATGCACGCCAGGCACCGGGCGTTCGCCGGATTCGATGCCTGGCAGAACGTGGTCGACTACGCCTTGACCGACCCCGATCCCGGGGATCTGGGCATCGTCGTGCGCCTGGACAGAAAGTTCGGTCTGCCCCGGGTCGTCGAAGCGCTGTCGCATCTGGTGGATGCCACAAGCGCCGACGTTGTCGTTTCCACCGCACATAAGGCCAAGGGGCGTCAGTGGGATCGGGTCGCTGTCGCCCACGACTTCCCGCCTGTGCACCTGAACGCCGACGGGCGCGTGTGCGAGGCCGATCGTGAGGAAGCGATGCTCGCCTACGTCACCGCCACCCGGGCCCGCACCGAGCTGCGCGACGCCGGACTGGTCCTTACGAATGCGAAAAGGGGGATCAGCGATGAGCGGCGACGGACAGCTCCGGAGCTTCAGTGAACGACGCCCCGTACAGGTCGTGTCATGAGTGAAAACGAGGCAGCGCGCAAGGCCGAAGAGGCCTACCAGAACGGCGAAGCGATACGCGAGGTCGCTGAGGGCGCCATGACGGGAGGCGTCAAGGGCGCCGCGGTGGCGGGCGGCAAGGCTCTGCTGAAGAACAAGAAGGCGCGGCGTCTGGGGCGCAGGGCCGTTGCCGTGGTGACAGCCCTGGCCGCGGTCGGAATGCTGCTGGTCGCGGGTACGTTCGGCTCTTCTCCCACCACGTCCGGTGTCTCCCACGTCAATGATGTGGCGCTCAAAGGCTCGAACACGTCCGGCTTCGAGGGCGCGGCTCAGGCTTCCGGCCTGAATGACGAGGCCTCGAGAATCGCCGAGGACGCCGATTCCCAGGGGGTACCTGCCGAGATCGTTTTGGCGCTGGTGGACAAATCGACCGGCCCGTGGCGCGCCACCGGTGATGATGTCACGGAAAATGCCCGTACGGTGGCCTCCGCCCTGGCAACGGCTAAGGACGCCATCACGGCGCAGGCGGGCTGGGACATGCTGGCAGGCACAATGGCCTGTAACGGAGATGTCTTGGTCGTCCAGGGGCAGAGCTGCCCAGACGGGACCGAGACCGAACAGGGTGATGGCGCCCGTCAGGCGCGTCTGGTCCGTGAAGCCTGGGTGGCCGCTTTGATGACTATGGAGGGGCCGAGCGCTCCGAACGCCTCCACGGGGTCGGCTGGCGGCTCCGAAACCGCTCAGGCGGCTCCGGATGAGCTGACGGGCGAGCCGTCCGAGATGATTACGACGCTGGCGACCTCCACGTACGGACTCGCAGACTCCGCAGTGAGTGCCGACAGCGCTCCCATCACGGTCTCCACCTCTGATCCCCTGCCGCTGGCGACGACGATCACCACTCGCTACGAGCAGATCCGAGTCTCCCGCCTCGAGGCTGCCGGTCAGTCATGGGACCCTGTCAACGGCTGGCAGGCTATCCAGCCCGAAGCGGACGCCACCACTGAGGATCCTACCGCGGCCAGTCATGTGCGCGTATGGACTTGCGACTCGGGTACCGGCCCCGACTGCACCACGGAGACGGCCCAGGCTTCGACCACCCATCTCACCCGGGAGCAGGCGGACCGGGTCTACTCCACCGCGCTGTCCTGGCGACTGGGCAGGAAGACTTCCACGTGCTCCACGGCGAAGGCGACATCAGCGTCGTCAGCATCTGCCTCCTCCTCGGTTGAGTCCGTATCCTCCTCCACCTCTGGGGAGACGATCGAGATCACCCCCGCTCGAGCAGGCTATGTCAGTGATGTCATTACCAAGGGCAAGCAGGCGGGCATCAACGATGACGGCATCCTTGCCGCGCTCATGACCATTCTTCAAGAGTCGCGATTGAACATGTATGCCAACTCGGGCAACCCCGAGTCCCTGGAGCTGCCGCACGACGCCGTCGGCTCCGACCACGACTCGGTCGGGTTGTTCCAGCAGCGCGATTTCTGGGGGTCCACCGTAGACCGAATGAACGCCCAGACAAGTGCCGGAATGTTCTTCGACCGGTTGGGCCCCTGGATGGCGGATCACCCCGGCGCCTCCCTCGGCGAGGCGGCGCAAGGGGTGCAGGGCAGCAATTTTCCTGATGCCTACGACCAGTGGGAGGAGGCGGCCCGGCAGCTGGCCGGAGGCGTGAGCGGCACCTCCGGCGCCGCCGGCCCGGCGGCCTGCACCCAGGCTGTGAACGGGGCGGGGTGGAAGTACCCGATTGTATCGGTGGGCACCATCACCTCCGACTGGGATCCACAGCGCATGCACCCGGTACTGGGCTACGCGCGCCCCCACTGGGGGACAGATATCGGTGGTCTGCCGATCGGCACCGAGTTGGTCGCAGTGGCAGCCGGCACCGTCAGCTATGCGGACTGCGACTCCGAGGGCCTGTGCCAGGTCGACTACGACACCGATGACGGCTGGCGCATCCGCTACCTGCACATCGTCTCCGGGTCGTGGACCGTAGCCAAGGGGGACCGCGTCGAGGCCGGTCAGGTGATTGCTCAGCTCGGTAACACCGGCGTGGGCACCGGCGCACACCTGCATGTGGAAACCAGCCCTTTGGACAAGATCGGGAGTGATCAGTGGTGCGCCTTCGATCCCTCCTGGGCGGATCGGTGCACCAACCCCGTGGAGACGTTCAAGGCTCACGGCGTCGATCTGGCTACCGGAGAGGTCACTGCTGTGGCCGATTCTGCAGGCGGCTTGAGCGGCGTCGTGGACTTCGCCCGCTCCAAGATCGGCGGCCCTTACGTGTGGGGCGGCGAGGGGCCCACGGGCTACGACTGCTCCGGCTTGGTGCAGGCCGCTTACCAGACCATCCAGGTCTCCCTGGAGCACTCGGCGGCCGCCCAATGCTCGGCGGGCACGGCGGTCAACCAGGACCAGGCCAAGGCCGGGGACATCGTGTGCTGGGGCTCCCCCGCCTACCACGTGGCCATCTACAACGGCGACGGCGGGATCATCGGCGCTCAGACCTATTCGGTCGGAATCGTGGAGACCCCGCTGTACGGCGACTACTACCTGCGCAAACTGTCTGATTGAAAGGAAACCATCATGATCGCATGGTCTACCCGTGCAACCCTGCTGACCGCATCTGCCGCCCTGTGTCTTGCCGCATCCGGGTGCGGGGGCGCGCCGGACGCGACCTCGACACCGAGCGGATACGCCTCGTCCGGCCCTGAATCAGCCGACGAATCGCCCACGCCGACACCCACGGCCTCCCCGAGCGCCACGGCGCCGACAACCGATATTGAGGTTGATATGGCCCCGGCTCGCGTCGTCGCCATAGCTTTGGCCACTGGCAACTTCTCGGACGTCGATATCGATCAGTACCTGACGGGCGAGGCTGTGAACAGGGCCGACGAGATCATCGCCTCCGGGGCAGATGCCAACGCCAGCAGCATCGCCCGCTTCGGTACCGTCCACCACGCCACCACTTTGAATTCCTTCGAGAAGGCGGAGTACTCCCGGGAAAACGGGCGAACCATGCTGACCGTCATCACGTTCGGCTGGGATGCGCCGCCCGACTCCTCCGATCTGCCGGAATTCACCGGGGCCAGTATGGTCCCGGGGTCTCCGGGCACACTGGCCTGGTACATGACCATCGACGATACAGGCCTGATCGACGGCATCTGGACCGAGAGTGAAGTCGGCGACTACGACTAAGGGGCTTTACTTGCGCCTCTTTGTTGATGAGGTTAGGGCTGAATCCCACAGGTCGTCCGCCAACTCGGGGTGGGTTGACAGCATGCGGCACACCGAGTCGCGTCCGTCTTCATCGACATCTCCGAACGGGGCGAACAAAGCGATCGTCCCCTCATCCTCCTGGGCCTGATTCCACCTGTCGACCGCCCCCATGACCCCGCCGGGGTAATCGTCGAGGGTGGCTCGGCACCAGGCCGCCGCCTGAGAGGAGTGAGTGGGGGCCAGCACCCTGGGGACGCGCTCGTTGCCTTCGGCCTCGCGCAGTTCAGCTAGGGCGTCCCAGGCGCGGCGGCGGGCCAGGCGGGTTTTGCGCGCGTTGATCGCTTCCTCGGCCTGGCCCACCGCCGTGTTCGGGGCTGCTGAGTGGGATTCGCTGCTCTCCCAGGGGTTGATGCCCTCCACGATGGAGCCGTCCTCCCGGTAGATCTTGCCGGTACGGGCCAGGCGTGCCCGCTGAAGGAAGTTGGTCGAGGGCCGATGGCGCTTGTCGGGCCAGGTGGCCCGCACTTCCTGGGCGAGAGCGTTCTCTTCCCGCTGGCTCAGGGGTCTGCCCAGTTTCTCTTCGCGGTCCTCGCGCAGGTCGGCGAAGGCTCTCATGGCTCGCCGGTCGGTGGAGCCGAGGTTGGCGTGCCCCTGGGCCTTGGAGATGGTGGTGGACACGACCTGTCGGATCGGCGCCAAGGGGATGCGGTCGGTGCCGTAGGTCTTGCAGATCTCCAGGCACGCGTTCTGGACGATGTCGTCGAACCGGTCCTCGCCACTGATGCGGATTCGCCCCTGTTGGCGGCCGACCATGGCGGAGACCACCTTGATCAGGTCCTGACCGCTGATCGTCTTGAATTTTTCTGGCTCCTCCAGGGCGGCGGCTGGAGCGCCGGATGCTTTGAAGTCGAAGCGCCCGTCGCTGGCCCGGTTGATCTGTGTTTCATCGAAGCTGCTCATGGCTGGTTCTGTACGGGGCCCCGTACAGGACCAGCCATGAGCAGCTTCAGCCAGTCTTGTCCCGATGACAGATCGGCCAGACGCCGCGGACACCCGGATGCGGTCTCCAGGGCGCTGCGCCTGGCCGAGCGGTGCCCGCAGGCGGCCATGAGCGACCCGGACGTGATCGCCCTTGTGCGCGCCCTCAGGGCCCCCGCGCAGGCGTCCGTACAGAGGCGGGTGAAAGGCCTCAATCGGAGGCCCCTGTCTGAGGAGGAGCCCCATGATCCCCATTGCCAGTGACGTCAATTTCAAAGGCGGATGGGACACGCTGATCGCCGCGATCGAGGCGTCGGCCGGCTCAACCGCGCTGTTCACCGTCCTCGCCGTCGCCGGGGCTGTCCTCGTCATCGGGGCGGTGGCGGCTCATTTGATCGCCAAACGCCGCGGAGGCAACCTTTTCGGCGGCCAGGACACCACCAAGGTCGGTGGCGCTATCATCGCCGGGTCTCTCCTGGCGGCGCCGAAGGTCGTCATCCCCGGTGTCCTGTGGCTCGTGGATCTGATCGCCAACGCCGTCATCCAGGTTCTGCGTAACGGCGGGGTGTCGATCTGATGGCCGCCATGTTCGACCTGACGGAGCTGACCGGGGTGAGGGCCGATCGAGCCAGGAGCTCGACGGTGGGCGTGTGGCAGGTGCCCGCCTCGTGGATGTGGCCCGGTTTGTGGGGGCTGGTCGCGGGGCTGTTCTCGACCCTGCCGCTCGTGCCCCTGGTGGGGCCCGGGGTGTTGGCCGCCACTTTTCTGGGGGCCCCCATCTCGATCGCCCTGACCGTCGGAGGCGACGAGGCGCCGTGGAAGAAGGCGGCTCACAAGGTGCGATCGGCCGACCGCACCTTCATGTTCTGCGGGCGTCCTTTGCAGATGTGCCCCGACATCTTCTACCAGTGTGTGCCCTCGGCGATGCCGGTCGATGGGGGTGAAGCCGGTGATGACTAAGCTCGGAAGGCTCGTACTGGCCGGAGTCCTCGTCCTGATGGCGATGATGGGGTCGACGGCCTATGCGGTTCCCGGCATCCCCGGGGCTGATGACGACGGCGGCGAAACGGCGGCGACGAGCACGTGCGGCACCTCCGCCACGGACAGGTCCTCCGACTACCTGCCGGTCAACCGGTGGGCGGAATCCACCACCTTCTTCCATTCGCGTCTGGACGCCGATACCTGGAACGACATGGCGGAGAAGGTGGACCGCAACGGCCGGGACGCGACGTTCATGCAGATCGGCAACGCGAGCTGGCGGCTCAGCACTGATGCGCTGTACGCCTCCTCGACGTTCTGTCCGATAGACGTGCTGGGATATCCGCTGGACAACCTGGTGGGCACCATCGGCAAGGCCTTGACCTCCACGGGTCTGCTGGCGGGGCTGGCGGTGGTTACGCTCGGTGCGGCGTTGTTGGCCATGCGCCGGGGGCGCGATCTCGCCTACGTGCTCAAGGAGGCTTTCAAGACCGGGGCGATCCTGGGGCTGTTGACCGCGATGATCCTGGGGGGAGCCGCCTCGACCCAGGACAAGCCGGGCGCGGGCAGCCCCTGGTGGTGGGTGACTCAGGCCAACACAGTGGTCAACACGGTCTCGGGGGCGATCGCCTCTACGGCCGTCAAGAGTTCTGAGAACCTGATGGGTTACCAGAATCTGTCTTCTGACGCGGGCACCGCCGAGGATTGGCCGATCACCTGCACCACTACGGGGGATGCGACGGGCTACGTGGACTATCTGCACAAGTCCTACAACGAGTCCTACACCCAGGACGGGTCGGCCAATGCCCGGGCGGCCGGCTTGCCGGAGATGGTCTCCACCATATGGGAGGCGGAGGTGTTGCCGGTGTACGCCTCGGCCCAGTTCGGGTCGTCCAATCCGTACACCGATCACGTCTACTGCTTCTTCCTGGAGGCGAAGTCGCATTCGGTGGTGTCGTCCAACTCGCAGATGACGAGCTACCTGACTGATCGGCTGGGCGCCAGCGCCGATGAGTCCTGGGCGTGGGGGGATGCGACGAATTCGATGATCTCCTCGGGCGGTAATGCTGAGGATCAGTCTTTGTTGGGGTGGGCCGCCTGCACTCCGGCGGATGTGTCTTCGGCCACGGTGCGCGGCGACTGGGCGAACGTCTCAAAAGCGCCCGCTGAACAAGACTGCACCACATGGTGGGCCGGCGGCAACGCTCTGGACGGAACCAATCTGGACTGGGACGAGAAGTCGGTGGGCGACAACGCCAAGGGCTCCGAGGCGGTCTACAACTACGTGGCCTCCGTCCACGGCATTCTGAAACAGACTGCACCACATGGTGGGCCGGCGGCGGCCCTCTGGACGGAACTAGCCTGGATTGGGACGAGAAGTCCGTGGGCGATAACGCCAAGGGCTCCGAGGCGGTCTACAACTACGTGGCCTCCGTCCACGGCAAGGGCGGCACCCGGGTGGGGTCGATCTTGTTCGCCTACCTGGTCGGCTCCCTGGTCGATGGCGCGATCCTGGTGCTGCTGTCCCTGCTTCAGCTGGGCTCCAAACTGGTGGTGGCCTTCATGGTCGCGGGCCTGTTCGCCGCCCTGGCCCGGGCCCTGGTGCCCGGCGACGATTGGAGGCTGTTCAAGAGGACGGGTCTGCAGCTGATCGGCGCCTCGTTCGTCTCCTCGTGCGCAGGACTGATGATCGCCATCATCATGATGGTGGCCGGGGCCGTCACCAAGGTCGGGGCCGAGACCTTCTCCCCCGGCACCACCGGAGCGGTCCTGGCCACCTGCCTGGGGCCGGTCGTGGGGGTCTTCCTGCTGCACTGGCTGTTCACCTCCGTACTGCATGTTCCCAGCCCCTTCACCCTCAAGGGCGCCATGGCGTGGGGCCGGGGCATCACCTCCGGGGTCGTCGGCGGCGGCGCCCTGGCGGGCGTGGCGGGCCGGGCCTCCAATGCGCGCGAGACCGCCCGAGGGGCGCGGGGCGGCCTCCAATGCGCGCGAGACCGCCCGAGGGGCGCTGGGCCGCCCGGGTGTCCGTCCCCGTCCCGGGGACGGCAGGCGCCGTCCCGGCGAGATCGATCGGAACAAGGTGTCCAAGGGCGAGGGCCGTCACGTCTTCACCCACCGCTCCGCCACCGAGCAGCTGCGCGCCTCCAAGCGCAACAAGCGCAACAAGGAGCAGGAGGACTCCCCCAGCGTGCTCGAGCAGGCCCGCGCCGAGCGCGACGAGCGCAGGAAGAAGGTCAAGAAGGAGGCCGAGCGCCTGGCCACCAATGACGGGCACCTGGGCTCCGACGACGCCTGGAAGGGCTACACCCGCAAGGCCCGCGCCAATCTGGCCAAGGCCCGGGCCGGCGAGATTAAGGACGCTTTCACCAGTGCGGCCGCGTCCGTGCCCGGCCGGGTGCGCGCCGGTGTCAGCGGTCTGGGGGCCCGCGGCGTCCAGGGGGCGCGTCATGCCGCGACCAGTCTCCGCGCCGGGGTCGTCGAAGGCGCGGACGCTGCGCACGCCCTGGCCGGCTGGGCCGCCCACCATCCGGCTCGGGCCGCCGCAGCGGTGGGAACCGCCGGATGGCGCACGGCCGCCACCGGCGCGAGGGCCGCGGCCTCCGGGGCCTCGGCGCTGCGTCACATGCCCGCCAAGAAGGCTGTTGCCGCAGGCGCCGGAGCGGCCCTGGCGGTCGGGGCCGCCCCAGTCGCTGCAGGGATCGTCGCCACCGCCTCGGGCGCAGGGTGGGCGCGCGCCCGCTCCGCACGTGCACCCGAGACGGCATCGCCGAGGCGCGTGCACGTGCCGCCGGCCGCACCGGCGCCGGCCATGCCGGCGGAGCCGTCTTCGGTGCAGGTGCCGGCGCCTGCCTCCCCGGAGGTGGTACCAGTACCGATGCCGGCGCCCGAGGGGTCCGCCCAGCAGCCCGTCGAGCCTGAGCCGCAGCACAGCGCCCTGGAGCGCGCTCGCGGCTCCGTGACTGCGGTACAGGCTCAGAGCGCCGAGCAGGCCCGCCAGCGGGCTGATGACTACGCGCGCGCCGCGCTGGAGCGAGTCCGCAACGCCTCACTGGCGCACAGGCCGCCGCAGTAGCACTGCACCAACCGGGGCCGGGTGGGCTATCCTGATGCCTGCCCGGCCCCCTGAACCTCAACCGGAGAAGTTCGATGAAGATCACCCCTGCCGCTGCCGCGCTCTTGGCCCTGACCCTGTTGGTGCCGGTCGCCGCCTGCAACCGCCACTCGGCACCCGCGCCCGACGCCACCGGCCCTGTTGAGGCCGACCAGGACGTCCAGGCCAGCCCCGAGGACCTGATCGTCGAGATCCTGCGCCTGCGCGAGCAGGGCAAGGCCGACCAGGCCGCCCAGTACTTCATCAGCAACGACGTTCACAAAAAAGAACGCGAATCCCTGACCGAGGTCGACGCCACCATCCTGTGCAGCTCACAAAACGCAAAATGCGACACAGACTATAAACTTTACAAAAACAGCACCAGGTGCTCAGAAACCACATCAGAAGAAGTCAAAAGAAATGGCGTAGACGTAGACAAAAACGGAATTGTGGCGGTGAGAGGAACGCGCGAAACAAAATCCTCACAGCACTCTAGCTACAGCAGCGTCGGATGCTCTTTCGGCATGCAGCAGATCGGCGGTAGCTGGTGGATCAACGGCGGCTGAGGAGGAAGAAGTTCGATGAAGATCACCCCTGCCGCTGCCGCGCTCTTGGCCCTGACCCTGTTGGTGCCGGTCGCCGCCTGCAACCGCCACTCGGCACCCGCGCCCGACGCCACCGGCCCTGTTGAGGCCGACCAGGACGTCCAGGCCAGCCCCGAGGACCTGATCGTCGAGATCCTGCGCCTGCGCGAGCAGGGCAAGGCCGACCAGGCCGCCCAGTACTTCATCAGCAACGACGTTCACAAAAAAGAACGCGAATCCCTGACCGAGGTCGACGCCACCATCCTGTGCAGCTCACAAAACGCAAAATGCGACAGCGAATATAAGCGCTACAAAAATAACGTTGAATGCCCAGAAACCACATCAGAAGAAGCCAAAAGAAATGGTGTAGACGTGGACAAATTTGGTGTAGTCCAAGTGAAAGGCGAACAAGCCACTAAATCTTCTCAAGACTCCACTTACAGTAGTGTCGGATGCTCTTTCGGCATGCAGAAGATCGGCGATAGCTGGTGGATCAACGGCGGCTGAGGCGGAGAAGATCGATGAAGATCGCTCCCCGCGGCCGCTGAGTTTTTGGCCCTGACCCTGTTGCGGGACCGCCCCCCCCGTTTGTTGTCGCATGTTGGAGAAGCAGATCACTGTTAAACAACAGGAATAGAGGAGTTCATGGCTTACGAACAGTTGCCCATTGTGGAGGTTGAGCTGGACCGACTCCTGCTCGACTTGGAGAACTATCGCATTCCGACTCGCCGTGATGACGAGGCCGGCGCCTTGAAGTATCTCTTCGCCTCTGAAGACGTCCTCGGCGCAGCGCGGCTGATCCTGCGCAACGGATACTTCGACAACGAAGTGCCGATCGTAATCACAACATCGTCGCAAGACGAATCGTACACTGTTCTCGAGGGCAATCGGCGCGTCAGTGCGCTGAAAGCTCTCCATGAACCGGGAATCGTCCCCGGTCATGAAGCAGAGATTCGCTCTCTGCTCAAACGGTATGCGCTAGAGGCGGACAGCCTCCCCGACCGAATCCGTGTCATCGTGGTAGAGGCGGACAGCCTCCCCGACCGAATCCGTGTCATCGTGGCACCCGATCGGGCGACGGCTGCGCCTCACATCGCCCGACTGCATACGGGGATTTCTAAGAAGCGGTGGAGTCGCGATCAACAGGCGACATTCTACTATTCGCTGTTGGATGACCAGACGACTATCGACGACGTGAAAGCGCAGTACCCCGACGTCGACGTAGCACGGTTCATGAAAATGGCGGTGATGCGACGCTTTCTCGCTGCCGCCCCGTTCCCTGATCGTAGCCTCCGGCAGTATGCCGCCAGCGATGATCTG
>RBWB01581271.1_pt1 | contig 29662 bp, 40 predicted proteins | sample 2014201 | NCBI WGS metagenome assembly RBWB01 (sample SAMN10133834, study PRJNA383868) | Human oral metagenome, whole genome shotgun sequencing project. | isolation source: supragingival plaque isolated from 88 juvenile twins | host: Homo sapiens | place: Australia
CCCTGCCGCCTGGGGGGGACTGCCCATTGGGTGGGGGAGTCCGGCGCATTTGTTGTTGTTGTTTCGTAGGACTTGTTGTCTGAGTTTGTTCCAGTTGTTTGGCAGTCGTTGTCTGCGTGTGCTGGTGGTCCATGCCATGTGTCTATCCTAGGTGGGGTGGTGGGGGTGGGGGTGAGTGGGTGTCTCCTGTCTGCGTGGGGGGTGTTTGGGTTGTGGGTTTCCGGTGTTTGGTTTTCCCCGGGGTGGGTCTTTAGTCCTCCCCTGTGTGTTGGGTCATGTGGGTAACTCTGTGGATATCCTTGTGGATTGGTTGTGGATATCTTGTGGGTAAGTGGTTGTGCATACAAGCAATCCACTGCACCTCCCGGGTTGTCCACGGGGGGGTGTGGATTGTGGACGTGTTGGGGTCAGGGCGAAGCGGGGGGTTATCCACATATCCACAGGGCCCTACTATCTACTACCTAGATATCTCTTGTTCGGTGTCATAGCCCCAACGGGGCGCGGGCGCGGGAATGAGATGCCCGGTCTGCCTGGGTACAAGGTCCCCGTCGGTGTTGTGTGGCGCGGTGAGAGCAAGGAGATAGGCGGATCCCCCGAGGCTGCGTCGGCGTCGGGGGATCTGTGGTGTCAACGGCGGTGGAAGCCGGGGTGGCTGCCGTGTTTGCGGGCCCAGCGGATGGGGCGCAGAGACGCAAGGCAGACGGCGGCGACAACAGTCCAGAGCAGAGCAGTGGAGATGTCGAGCTCTCCGGCCGAGAGGCCGGCACACCAGAGGAGTGCGGCGTGGACGGCGGAGAGCGCGCCGGCGATGGCGGCTACGGCGTAGAGGGTGCGGGTCATGTGCGGTCTCCTTATCGGCGAGTGCGGCTGTTCCTATGGTACCTATCCCGCCTGTCTACACGGAGGCCGTGTAAGCCACGCTGACGGCCTAATGGACGCCCCCCTCACCCACGTACCGGGTGAGGGGGGTTTGTCTGCCCACGGGGCTGTTAATGGCCTTCTCGGGTCGGTTCTGCGAGGACGGCCAGGGCGGGCTGGCGGATGAGCTCCGCGTCGCCGGTCGCCCCGTGTCGGTTCTTGGCCACAGACACGGCGAGCCGCGTCCGGTCCGGCACGCCGTTGCGGACAGGCAGGCTGAGCAGGGTGACGGTGTCTGCATCCTGCTCGATGCTGCCTGACTCGCGGAGGTCGGCAAGCTTCGGGGCGAGGTCATCCCTCATCTCGGAGGCGCGGGACAGCTGCGACAGGGCGAATGCCGGGATGTCCAGCTCGAGAGCCAGTTCCTTCAACGCCCGAGATTGGTAGGTGACCATCTCTCTGAGCGAGGAACCGGGCACGCCGCGAGACGGGGCGAGGAGCTGCATATGGTCGATGACCATGGCGCCGAGCTTCTTCTTGTGGTGGAGGGTGCGTGCGAGGGCGGCGACTTGTTCGACGGACATGCCGGCCTTGTCGCTGATGTGGATGGGCAGGGCGGCGACTTGGGCGGCCGCCCTGTTGAGGGTGGCGGCAGTGTCTGCTGGCGCCTGCTCCTCCCGGGTCGTGTACTTGAGTGCGATGCCGGTGGCCTGGGACAGGAGTCTAGGGAGGAGTTCGCGGGCTGGCATTTCCATGGACACGTAGAGGACGTGCCTGCCGTTGCGGGCGGCGCAGGATGCGAGGTAGAGCCCATAGAGGGTCTTGCCCACTGCGGGGCGTGCGCCGATGACGTGGAGGCCGCCGTCGCGGTGGAGGCCGACGATGCCGTTGACTGACACCCATGGTGTGTGGACGCCGGTGGCTTTCTTCGCCGTGTACCACCGGTCAACGAGGGCTGGCATGGAGACGGTGTCGCCGTCTGGCGCAGTGTTGCCGATGTGCGACTGCGCCCAGGAGGCGACCTCGGCTGCGGTGGAGTCGCCTCGGAGGAGCTGCTCGGCGCGGGTGAGTACGTCGTGGACGTCTCTTTTGGCGGAGGCTTCCTGGACGAGCCGGGCGTAGTGGTCGGCGTCGGCGGGGTTCACGGACGCGTGCACGCAGTCGAGGATGTCTTCGCCGGTGGCTGGCCTCTGGACTTCGGCGAGGACAGAGGCCGGCGTGGGGATTCTTCCCATTGCCCAGTGGTCGCGGACGATGCCCCAGAGGACTGCGTACCTGGTGTTGGCGATCATGTCCGGGCTGACGGCCCAGGTGGTGTCAGTCTGTGCTTCGTTGCCGGCGAGGGCGGAGCCGATGAGGCATTGTTCGATGGTGGTGGTTTCCATTGGTGTTCCTTTTCTAGTGGTTCAGCCGTTGGTTGCGTTGTCCCACATGGTTGCGATGTTGGCCATGAGTTCGGGGGTGGCTTCTGCGTTGACGAGGTCCGCGCTGTCGATGCGCGGGTTGCCGAGGAGGTCGTCGCTGCTGGTCGGCGCTTGTGGCTGGTAGTTCTCCCAGTCGTGGTCTTCGAGCCAGCGTCGGGCGGTTCGGATGTAGCGGGCGGGGGTTTCCCGTCGGCGGCACTGGTCTGCGTAGGTCTTGGCGCCGTCGGTGATTTCCTGGGCTGTGGCGTACTGTCGGGCCTTCCGCCAGTCTCGGGTGGTCGCCTTGGTGCCCGGGTACACCTCGTTGAATTCGGCTCGCTCCTGGGCCTCCTGCGCCTTCTGTGCTTGTTTCTCGGCTGCGGCCTTGTCGTGCTTGGCGCGGGCGCGGGCGATGTCGTCGGCGGTGACGCGGTCGGCGACAGGGGTGAGTGGCCTGTAGGTGCGCGGGGGCTCGCTGGCGCGGTCGTGGCTGGCGGCGCCTGCCGCTACGACACCGTCGTGGTTGAGGAGGGCGTCGAGGTGGATGGCGTATTCGCTGGTGGCGCCGGGGGTGCGGCGAGTTTCTATGATGCCGAGCTCGGCGAGGTGGTTGAGGGAGTTTGCGACTGTGCGGCGTGACTGCCCTGATCGCTGTTCGATGGCAGCCCACGACGGGTAGATATGTTCGCAGTTCCACCATGTACAGAGCGCGGTGAGGACGGCAATGTCTCCGCCGGTGAGGTCGATTTGCTGCTTCCAGTAGGGGCGGATGTTGATGGCGCCGACGACTTGGGTGTTGTAGTACTCCATGTCTTCCTCTTGTTGTGTTGGTCGTTGTGTTGTTGGCCTGTTGGTTGGGGCCCGGGGAGCTTCGTGGCTCGACCCGAGCCCCGGCCAGCCGGGAGGAACACAACAAAAACCCTGGCTGGCTGTCAACCAACGGGTCAACAGTAGCAGGTGGGTCCGGGCTTGCCCGACTGCTGTCCACGGCTGTCCGCCCCCGGCGCCACCTGCGCGGGTGGTGCCCTGCGGTGCCGGACCTGTGCAACGGGGGGGAAGGGGGGGAGTTGTTCTCTTGGATAAGGTTTGGGTGCAACTTTGGCACCCCCCCCTCGTGCAACTTTGGCACCCCTTCCCGCCTCACTACATCGTGACCAACGTCACCGCGGCGCGGGTTGACTGGCGTGTCGACACGCCGTAGATTGATCCCATCAAGTCAATCGCCCCCCACCGAGGAGGAACCCAATGAACGCCACCGCCCAGCTCCCCAGCCGCGCAGCCACCGCCCTGATCACCTGGGTCGCCACCCTTGCGATCGTCGCCACGCTCGGCGCGGTCGCCGGGATGGTCGCCGGCTGTGTCGGCCCAGCCACCATCCCGGCCCTGGTCGTCGGCCTGCCTGTCGCCATCAAGGCCACCAGGTCCAGCAACCGCCGGAAGGCCGCTCTCCGCCGCGCTGACGCCATCTCGGCCCAGGCCCGGTACCAGGCACCGGCCGCCTGGTGAACGTCTCCCAGAAGCGCCCACACAGCCCAGAAAGGAACACCTCATGTACTTGTCAACCGCCGCACAGAACGACACCGCATCCCTCATTGTGAAGTGGGTCCGAGAGAACATGGCCGGCTACGGCGCCATCGCCACCGAGGTCAACCGGCCCAGCTACTGCGCCACCGCAGTCGTGGCCATCGTCAGGAACGGCAGCACCACATGCACCGCTAAGGTCGCCGTCCACCACAACCGGATCACGTACGTGTCGAAGCTCGGCACCCACATCTCCTACCCGATCGCACCCGAGGACGCCGGTCGAATCGTCGGAGGCTTCCTCTCCCTCGAGGAGAACTGATGTTCGGCCGAAACAAAAAGAAGGATCCGTGGTCGATGGCCAACGACATCGCCAGGGAAGTCAGTCGCCGCGGATTCCCGGCCGAAGCGAAACCTGTCACCGTAATGTCCGCGATGGGCAACGTCCAGAAGAGCGCAATCGTAGTTCCAGGGCGCGGTGTCGCGGTCATAAACAACGACCGCAACATCGTTGTTGCCTCGTCCAATAAGCCTCTCCCGCAGGCCCCGGTATTCGAATATGAGAATGCTGAAGCCGCCGCGGAAAACATTCTGAGAAACCTGCCACTGCCATGAGGATCCCCCAGAACACAGCAATGAAAAACCGGTCCGAGTCGGCGAGGGCGGCAGCCGCCAGATACCGCCGGCGCGTCGAGCGAGCTGAGATGGCCGACTGGAAGCGCGTCACTTACACAGACCCTGCCACCGGCCGCACTCAGGCGATCCACATCCGCCACAGCTGAAAGGAACGTAGATGGAGCTCTCCGACATCGAAGACCTGGTCCGCTCTCACCTCATTGAGGGGGAGACCCTGACCGAGCAGCCGTCCAACTACTTCGGCAACCGCATGTACTCTATCGCTACAGCAGGGGCACCCGCCTACGTGTACGCCATCACCGCGGAGAGCCTGTACGGCATCGCCGCGCTCGACGCCCTCGAGGTGTGGGCCCCTGGCGAGGACGTCGCCGATCGGACGATTGATGCGGTACTCGGCCACGCGCGACGCAACGGACAGCCGCTTCCTCCGCCGGACCCGGAGGAAGTCTTCGCCGACGCGATCGCCTACCTGCGCCCCCTCCTGCGGGAAGGGGAAACCCTGGCAACAAGCACGGGCCGCAACGGGGAACCCTTCCTCCACATCTCCGGGCCCGCGGGCGGCAGCAACATATGGGACGGCGGCGGCCGGTTCTGCCGCACCGACCCCTTCGAGCGCGGGCACATCCTGGACGCCGTCGGGAAGGCCGACAAGGAGGCCATGCTTCGCGCCGTCCTCGACGAAGCCCGCAACCCCACTGACGTAGGCGCCTACTACCTCGGCAACCGGTAAACCAAACAACAGCACGGAAGGAACTACCAATGTCACCTCTCTCCCAGGCCCGCCTCCTCATGCCGCTCCTCGAAGCGATCCGTAACCACCTCGGCGCCGGCGAGTACGCCGCCTTCGGGCGCACCACGCACGGGTCCCCGTACATCGAGGCCCGCACCGAGCGCGGCAATATGGTCGCCGGGGTGAACGAGGATGGCCTGTACACCCTCGACGCGGCCGGCAGCCGCTACGTCTGCGATCCGAACGCCCCCAAGAAATCCATCTACAACGCGATCCGTCGCGCCCTCAACGACGCCCGCGAGGAGTGGCTATGATCGGCCGTTATGCCGGCGCCGCAGACCGGGTCGCCATGGCCAAGTCCGTAGCCGACGTCTGCCTCCGCGGCCGTCCTGGCCTCGACCACCTCGTCGAGGAACCGATGGTTGACAGCGAGGCCGCAACCCTGTACATTTACTGGGGTGACCGAGACCTCATGACCGTCCACGTAGGACGCGCTGGAGTCACCATGCACGCCGGTCGCTCAACCGTGGACATGCCATACCAATGCGACGCGCACCCGGCGGACGTAGCCAACCAACTCCTCGGCACAGTGATGAAAGGAACAGTCCGATGACAGACCGTATCGAGCACGCGAAGATCGTCGCCCAGTCCTCGCTGATCCCCGCCGAATACCGGGGCAAGCCTGCCGATATCGTGTGGGCCATGGACATCGGCGACGCCCTGGGTGTCCCGTACACGCAGGTGATGCAGTCGATGGTCGTGGCCCGCGGCAAGATGACAATGTCCGCCGACCTGATGGGCGCCGTCGTTCGCCGGGCAGGCCACAAGTTACGCCTCCGCGAACAGGGCGACTCCGTGACCGCCGACCTGATCCGTGCCGACGACCCCGACTATGTGTTCACTGTCACCTGGGATAAGGCGAAGGCGCAGGCCGCCGGCCTGTGGGGTAGCCGTGGCCCGTGGCAGCAGTATCCGAGGCAGATGCTTCGCGCCCGCGCCATCACCGAAGTGTGCCGCCAGGGCGCATCGGACGCCCTCGCAGGCACCGTTTACACACCAGAGGAGCTGGAGGCGGCCCCCTCGCAGAACGCCCCGCAGAAGCCCGCGCAGCAGGCGCAGGAGGACCACACGCAGCGGGACATGACCCGCACCATCCTCATGGACTACTGCCGCGAGTCCGGCAGGGACGCCAACGAGGTGTGGCAGCAGGCGCAGGCCGCCGGCGCAACCATGGATGACCCGGATTCCCTGTCCGCCGTCATCGATAAGTGGGAGGCGACCGCCAATCCGGAGCCGCAGGAGGAACAGTGAAACTCCGCACCGTCACCCCGATCGGAGTGCAGCGGCGGATCCTATCGCTCATGTGGATCGGCCACTCCGAGCAGCGGATCGCCGACATGGCCGGCGTGAAGCTGAAGTCCATACGGAAAGGCCGAGCGGGCGAGTACGTGCCGGCAGAGGACAGGCTCCTCATCGCATGCGCCTGGTCCCGCAACCAGTGCAATCTCGCGCCGGTGAACTACGGGTCGCGGGCGGCCCACAAGACCGCCGTCGCCTCCGGAGCCCACTCCCCGCTCGCATGGGACGAAGACGAAATTGACAAGTACCGCGCCGAGCCGCACGATTTGACCGGGGGCCGAGACCGGTCCCCGTGGAACAGGAGGTGACACACATGGGTAACAACAAGGCCTTGATGGCCACCGCGCTGACCAAAGATCCCACACGGCTTGTCGAGCAGCACGGAGACCTGCCGGCGATGGTGGGCTCGGGCCACACTCCGACAGCACCGACCCATCCGAAAGTCATGAGAGTAGTCCGGGAGGAGCACGCGAAGACGTCGTTCATGTGCTACCCCCAACCCCTGAATGACTTCAGCACGACACCCGCCCTCCACCTCAATTGACATCCGCAGCGATGCGAGGCATACTAGGGTCATCAGCCAACCGAAGGAACACTCATGGAAGTTACGTATCAGAAGACGATGAACGTGCCGTCCCCGACTCGGGCGCACGCCACGGACGCCGGCCTGGACCTCTACATACCCGACGGGCAGTCTTGCCTGGTCCGCACCGACGCCGTGTACGTGATCGACCTCGGCATCCGGGTCGCCATCCCTGACGGCCACTACGGGCAGCTGACTCTCCGGTCCTCTGCGGGCGCGAAGGGTCTGTCGATCCCCAATGGTGTCGGCGTTATTGACTCCGGCTACCGCGGCAACATCAGACTCACCGTGACCGCTCTCGCCGATCCGGTGTTGGTCACCGCCGGAGAACGCATCTGCCAGCTGATCGTCCTGCCGCTGCCTCCTGTCCAGTGGAAGTCTGGCGTCGTGGGCGCGAACACTGCCCGCGGGACGGGCGCGTTTGGGTCCACCGGCAGGGGGACCGCGGTCAGCGACTACGCCGCTCAGGCCACCAGCTCCCTCACCATCGGACGGCTGATGGGGCAGCTACGGGATGCCGCGTTCCGGTATGGCAACGACATTCCCGTGGCCGTACGCGCCGGCGGGGTCGGCTACGAGCAGGCGGGCGCTCTCTCTGTCGTTGACGTCACCAAGACCGGCCGTGTTGGCGGCTGGGACCAGTATCAGGCCAACTCCGCCGGCGCCCCCGTGGCGGTGATCGCATGAGCGACAGCGTAAACCATCCGCCCCACTACACACGGTGGCCCGTCGAAGTTATCGACCTGACCGAGCGGGAAACATTCCTGATCGGCAACGTCCTGAAGTACGCGCTCCGCGCCGGCGCCAAGGCCGGTAGTGCGTACGAGGAAGACATGGCAAAGGCCCGTTGGTACGCACGCCGGCACGTAGACAACATCGCCGCGCGTGACTCCTGGCAGTCCGGCCTCGACTCGCTGCAGGTGCACTTCGCCGACGCCGCCGCATACCTGACCTCCAGGCCGGAAGACACCACGGAGATGCGCGGCTACCTGCAGGACCAGCTGGGCGCTATCTACGGCCAGGTCGAGAAGGAGCTGTGTGAAGCATGGGACGCGGCCTGAAGTCGGCCAAGGCTGCCGGTGCAAGGTTCGAGCGTCTCATCGCCGACCACCTCGACGACCGGTTGTACGGCCTCCACGTCGACCGGCAAGTCAAGACCGGGGCGCACGACTCCGGGGACATCGCCGGCGTCCACCTCGCCGGGAAGCGCATCGCCATTGAATGCAAAAACGTTACCCGGATGGACTTGCCTAAGTGGACACGGGAAGCGCATACTGAAGCCGGCAACATCGGAGGCGCCGCCGGCGTCGTCATTCACAAGAGACACGGCAACGGTAAACCCGAAGACCAATGGGTGACCATGACCGTCACCGACCTCGTCACCATCATCAACCTCTTCAACGAAAGGAACGCAAATGGCAGCTGAGATCACCGTCACCGGGACGCTCACCAGGGACCCGGAGCTCAGGTACGCGAAGTCCGGCACCCCCATGCTGAAGCTCGCCCTGGTCGCCACCCGGAGACAGCAGAACCGGGACACGAAGCAGTGGGAGGACGGCGGCGACCCGCTGTACATCGACGTCACGTTCTTCGGCGACCGGGAGAACTACCTCGGCGACATCCTCCATAAGGGCGACCAGGTGTCCGTGGCCGGCACGCTCGTCCGCCGCAACTGGGAGTCCGGCACCAAGTCCGGCGTCTCCCTGGCGGTGTGGTTCCCCCGCCTCCTCGGCTACGTCAAGAAGTCCGACAAGGCCGGCGGCGTGCAGGCCCTCGCCCCGACCACGTCCAACACGTTCAACGTCCCGTTCTGACGGGCGCCACGGGTGGGGGGAAACCAGCCGGGGAGTACCCCCGCCCGCCTCACTACACATAGACCCTCATAAAGCGAAAGGTACAAGCAGATGGCTTCATTCGAGATCATGATCGCTTCCCAGCCGTCCTGTCAGCAGTGCCGTTCCTCGAAGCGGTACCTCACGAAGAACGGCACGCCCTATCTGGAGACGAAATACAAGGACGACGCCGTCGCCCAGGCGATCGCCGCCGACAACGGCTACACGGCCGCCCCCATCTGCTACGTGGTCGATAAGCGCTCCGGCAGCATCCTCGCCCACTGGGCCGGGTTCAACATGTTCAAGCTCCGCCTGTGGGTGAACGACTACAAGGAAGAGGTGGGCGAGTGACTCCTCTGGACGAGGCGATCATTGAGAATGACGCCCTGCCGCAGCACCAGCGGCGCACCAACCAGGCTATCGCCGACGAGTACGGAACCTCGGAGGCCGCCGTCAGGAGGCACAGGAAGGCCCTGAAGCGGCGCAGCGAGATGGGCAAGGGGGGGATTGACGAGTACTTCGGCGTCCCCGTTGAGGCCATCACGGCGCGCGGGAAGACGGTGCGCCTGGCTGACGGATCGTACGAGAAGATCACATACAAGCCTGGCGTTGCCGAGCGCGGTGAGGTACAGGCGAAGCGGTTCGAGGACCTGGCCCCGATCTTCGCGGAGCCGGTCGCCGAGGCGGCCTCCGCGGACAGGCAGGCCACCCTCGTGGTGGTCGTGTCTGACCTGCAGATCGGGAAGACGGACCGTGCTGGCGGCACGGAGGAGACCGTCCGCCGCGTCCGCGCCGCGGTCGCCCGGATCGCCGACCACATCGCCGGGCAGTACAGGAGGGTCATACTCGTCGACTGTGGCGACTCCACCGAGGGGTTCTGCAACACGGTGTCGCAGGCGCAGACTAACGACCTGCCGCTCACCTACCAGATCCGCGCCGCCCAGGCGCTGCTCGCCGACACGCTTCGCGCGTTGGCGCCCGCGGCCCCGGAGGTCACCTACGTGGCGGTCCCGTCGAACCATTGTCAGGTCCGTACCGGTGTCGGGAGGTCCAACCGGGCGTCAATCCCTGGGGATGACTACGGGCTGCTGATCGCCGATAATATCCGGCAGATCGTCGCCGGGCGGGCGGACTACAAGCACGTCCAGTTTGAGATGCCGGAGAAGCGCCTGGAGTCACTGACCGTGCGCGCCGCCGACGGGACAGTCATGGGCGTCACTCACGGGCACGCGGCCGGGTCGAAGAACAGGGTCGCGGACTGGTTCCGCGGGCAGGCGTTCGGCTGTGTCGCAGGCATGCAGGACGCCAGGGTGCTACTGCACGGCCACTGGCATTCCTTCTCAGTGCAGACTGTCGGCGACAGTCGGCAGATCATCTGCGCGCCGACAGCGGATCCGGGCAGCAGCTGGTTCCAGAACGCCAGCGGGGAGTCGTCTCAGCCGCGCCTGCTGACGTTCGAACTGGGGCAGGGGACGTCGTCCGGTTGGCGGCTCTGGTCCTGAAGTATCCTATGGCTGCGGCCCGCGACATCCCTGCGCCTGGCCTCCCACTTATCGAAATGTGGGGGGCCAGGCCTTCCTTTAGTGGCGGACACAACAGCGCCCGGGGTTGACTGCTGCGGGCAGCAGGGGCAACATTGTTCCTGTCGGGCCAACCAGAAAGGAACAGGCCATGAACGCCGCCACCATCGCCCGGATCGCCGCCTGGCAGGTCATCGCCGACCAGGAGTTGCCCGCCGGCACCAAGGTCACCGTCGAGGATGGGTGGGTCACTATCCTCCCTCGCGGCGGCCAGCCGGCCCGCGTCCCCTACGGCCCCGCAGACACCCCCGGGAGCCTCTGCGGGGCCATCAAAACCGCCACCCAGGCAGCCATACGGGACGCCCACTGACGGGCCGTCAGAACGCCTCCCGCAACCTCAGAAAGGAACGCCAAATGATGTGCCCTCACCAGCCGACCAAGCCGACACCCATCGAGAACGTCTCCGCCGGCTCCCTCGTCATCCGAGAGGGAGCCACCTGGAGGGTCGAAGCCAACCAGCCGACCCCCGGCCGTCCCGCCTACCGGACCCTCACCCTCCGCGGCGGCCACGCGGGCGCCCAGAAAGGCTCCTACGCCACCGCCCCCGCCGGCAGTATCGTCATCGTCCGCACCGACTGAAAGGAAATCCCAATGCGCCACGCCGCCCCCCACGGCAACAGCCTCAACCGTGCAGGCGAGCTCGTCTTTGCTGGCATCGCCTACGCCATCGCAGGCCTCGCCACCGCCCTCACCACCCTCGGCTCCGCCCTCGCCATCTGGGGGCTCTGGCAGTGGCTGGGGGTGGACTGAAATGACCCCCGCAGGAGTCGTCAGCGAAGCCCTCACCATCATCGACGCGTGCGGCCTCGACCGGGCCCAACTGAAAGTGGCGACCGGCCCCCGCGAGGCCATCGTCCGCAGAGGCCGGCGCCCGTCAGGAACCCGAGTGACCCTCTCCAGGCGTGGCATCACCTGGCACGTGACCGGAGGCGGCGTCCACTGGAAAGGCACCAGCCGCCACGCTGCCGCCACGCAGATCGCCCACATCCTCGAAACCGGTTGGCGGTGATGGCGGCGCCGGCGGGCGCATCTCCGGGGTGATCATCCGGATCAGCGAAACCCCCCAGCGGACCAACGCCGCCGCGTACTCCTCCAACCTGAACACCTGCACCCTGAGGCGGTGCGCTTCCTCCTCCGCGAGGTCGCGCGCCGCCTCAGCCCTATCCCTCGAATCCTCCAACGTCGCCACCCTCGCAGTCAGCGACTTCGTGCACGCCTCCAGCGCCTCAACCCGCCGGTCGGAAGTCCTCTCCGCACGAGCGAAAAGCCAGCCGATCCACGACGCCACGACAGTGAACGCGGCGCCGATCAACTCGGCGGGGAGGGGCGGGAAGTCGAGCTCATGCATGAGGCCAGTATGAGCGACAAGGAGTGCGTCGACACTCACGCCAACGGGGCGTACATCATCGGCATGACCCGCTTCCCGCTGCCGCCCGCAGGTATGTTTGTGACCACCGTCTTGTTCGGCCACACCTCGACAGTCGCCCCGTCCGACGTGCCATCCGTCTTCAACAGCGGGTAAGCGGTGCGCTGAGGCTTCGCGTCGCCCAGCACTGCCGCCGGGATCGTCGCGGCCCGCTTCTGCCCGACATTCGGCACCGTCACTGTGCCCCATTCCGAACGGGGACCCACACACAAGGCATGCCCGGAGAGGGCCGCGATGAACGTGTCGCTCGGGGTCGCGTCCCCCGGGAAGGTCACCCACTCTGGTGGCGTAGCTGCACCGCCGCCGGCGCCAGGACCTGCAGGCCGGCGGCCGCTCACGGCGTCAACCACCTGCAGCCACGCCGCCGCAGACTTTGGGGCAGCGTCGGGCCGCACGTCGAAGTCGCTGTACTGGCCGATATTCCACAAACCGACACCGTTCAGCCCGGACATGAACGCCACCTGCGCGAACGCAGCCAGCTTCGCCGCTTTCGCGTCGTCCGTCTTGTCGCTGTAGCCGACCTCCTCCAAAATGAACGGCTTCCCCGCCTGAGTGGCAATCTGGCTGAGGTTGCGGAACGCGTCGCCGGTCGGACTGTCGTACCCGTGGGCGGTGAATACGTCCACCTCGGGCAGACGGGCCACCTGGTCGAACAGGTCGCCGTGCGCATCCCTGCCGCGGCCGTCTGAACCGAGGTGGATGAACCCGCCCGCGGCGATGGGGCCGTCATAGCCGAGGCGCCGGACCGCCTCTACTTGCTGCAGAAGCGACCACACATACCGGTCCGCGGAGCCGGCCTGCTGGACTGGGTTGTCGGCACCCCATAGCACCAGCGGCTCCCCTGCCAGGGCGACGCAATCCATGGTCGGATAGTCCTGGTAGCGGATGTCCGTGTCGGGGAAGTGACGCCACAGCACCTCGCGGAAGTAGGGCAGCCAGTCCTGCCAGCCCAGGTAGTACGGGTTCGCTTTCTCTTTGATGAGCAGGTTCCGCACGTAGGACAAGTCCAGCCAGAAGCGGACGTTCGCGTCGCGGGCCCACCGCACCTTCGCGTCAAGTTCGCCGAGCTTGTCGCCGCCGTTGTGCAGCGCCTGCGCGGTGCTGTCGCCGAACAGGTCCGTGATCCGCATGTGGGTGACGCCGAGCTGCCGGGCGCGCTGTGCCCACAGCTTCCCGTCCGGTGCCCCATTCGCGGACGCGATCACACAACCTCGCAGCGCCTCCGTGCGCCGCTTCCTTTCCTCTGTCGGCCCCATAGTGGCCATACGAAGCACTCCTCTGTCGGGTAGTAGTTACCTGCCGCACCCATGATCTCACGGGTGCGGCAGGTAACAGACGTAGGGTCAGCGGGCGGCGCCGAGGCTGATCACCCGGAAACGAGTGCCCGGGTAGACGCCGCCGTCGTAGTGCCAGAACGGGTCCGTCCCATACGAGCCGCAGGTACTGTATGCGGCAGAGTGCGTGCCTGCCGGCACTTCCTGCTTCCACGACAAGTGGTGGGTCATGAACGTCCGGTTGTACTGAATCTCCGTCTGCCATAGGCCTGCGTTGTCCAAGATGAACCCGAAATAGTAGCTCCCGTTCGCCTTGTCTTTAGCTTCTTCGGACTGGAAGTCGCTGTGGACGATGCTTACGCACACGTCCAGGCTGAACTCCAGCATCGAGCGGATCGGCAGATTGAAGCCGGTCTCCGCCCACCTGCGCGTCGTGTGGTCGCTGGTGGGTCGCCCGCGGCCGTTGGACGCGTCAGTCTTGTCGACCAACACGTCGCAGAACCCGGCCACAGGCTGCAGCACGAACTGGTTGTCGGACCGCGTCCCGTCCGCCGAATACAACACGCCAGCGATCAGGAACATAGCCGGGTGTGCGGCCGACACGACGCCGGCCGGCGCCTGCGACAGGCGGGCTTGCGCCTCCGCCTGCGACGCGCACCGGATGAACGTGCCGACACTGTCGGCGTAGTCGCCCCACGCTGACAGGATCGGGTCGGACGCAGTAGGGACCTTCGCCCCGTCCCAACGGGTAGTACTCATAGCCTCATCCTACTCAGTTCGTGATGTACATGGCCGACAAGCGGAAGCGCCTGTAGATCAGGTTCCCCAGGGCGCCATCATTGGCCTGCGGTGACTTGATCGCGAACCTCCACGCCAGGAGGCTCGACGTCCGCATCTGCAGCATCCCAGCGCAAGACACGGCGATCCCCTGCGCCCCCGGTTCCACCGCCGCGGTACCGCCGATCGCCAGATCCCAGTTGTACGACGGCGACAGCTGCAGCGAGGCAGTCACCCACTTGGACGCATACGTGTTGTCAACATAAGCTGTCGCCGCCACCCAGTACAGCCCGTTGTAGTAGGTGTGAGGTATCCCCTGGGCGTCCGTCCAGAAATCCTGGGCGTCGATCTGCAGCCACGTCCTAGGGTTGTCAAGCTTCCCCGGCCACCATTCCCAGTTTATCCAGGACAGGTGGCGCACCTGGTCGGACGTGCCAATGAAGTGCGGCGGCATCACCAGTGTGCGCAGCGGCTTCTGATACTCGAGAGACTCGGACTGGGAGGCGTACAGGCCGCCGACAGACATGGTCAGCCGGTTCGACAGATTCGAGGTCGCATCCACTCGGCGGAGGAGCAGCGACCCGTTAGACATTTCCACCGCCGTCGTATCGAAGCCCCGCCGGTACGACAGCTTCATGTTCTTGATGTATATGTTCGTAGGGGAGTACAGGGGGAAAATCCGAAGGAAGTACTCGCGGTTGCCGCTCCGATCGGCCGGCCACTGCCCAAGGAAAATATGCTGATACCCCTGCAGCGACCTGTCCTTAGACTTGAATCGCCCGTCCCGCAGGAGGTTGAACTGCAACTCGGTGCTACCCACCGGCTTCCCGGACTCATCCCCGTGGTACACCTGGAACGACAGCACCGGGTCGAACACGTTCCCTGACGGCAAGGTGAAGTTAATCTCCCAGCAGGCGCCGTACGAGAAATCCAGGTCCGACTTGAATCGCCCATGCACCTCCCGGGCCGTCGCGGACTCGATCGTGCACTTGCCGTCGCTGTCCGTGCTGTACTGGTTGGTCCACGTCAGCGACAGGTCGACCCACTGGTCGGCCCACTCGGCCGTGTTACCGTCGGACGCATTCCACCCGGGGTGCGCCTTGCCGAGCGACTCGGCCGACTCCAGGAACGTAGACAGGGAGGCGCCAACGATTTGCGACCCCCAGATCTTGTTGCCCTTCAGCTCGCCGACAACCGCCGTGCCGGTGATGGTCGCCTTCCCAGCGGTCAGCATGTCCGTGGTCACGGACGCGAACGCAGCCAGCTTCGCCCACAGTTCCTTGCTCGCGTAGATCGCATCTGACGTGACACTGCCCGGGGCGAGCTTCGTGGCGCCCACGGCCTCCGTCAACGACACGAACGCCACCTCCGCGCTGCAGCCCGCCGTCGCAGACAGTTGGAACATGGTAGACGCGACACCAGTGCCTGGCGTCCACGACCACTCCTCAGTCCGCCAGCCGTAATCGTTGGCCTTGTATACGGGGCGACAGATCTCCTGCGCCGCCGCCGTCGCCACGAGCGTGCCGGAGTTGCCGGAGTTGTACCGGTACGTCATCCGCAACACCCAACGCTTCCCCGCGGGGAACGTGATCTTCTGCGTCACCTGCGCCCACACCGGCGCTCCGGCCGGGTTCGCGAACCGGACGCCAGTCACCAGCGCGCCGGGCGCGCCAGACACAGTAGCCGCCAACGTGACCGCTTTCACGTCTGACGCTGTCCATGCGGAAGACGGCGAGGACGCGAACAGCGGCTCCCGCACCATGTTCTCCGGGTCCACCGACACGGAGTGCGCAGCCACGGCCCCGAGGAATGCCGAATCCGACGTGATCACATCGATCACCGCCTGCGGCATCTTCGCGCCGCCAGTCACCATGAGCTTCGACACGGACAGGCCGCCGATCTTCGCGTCGGTGATGGACGCGTCCGCGATCTGCGCGCTACCGATCGCAGCGTCGCCGATCTGCGCGCTACCGATCGCTTTGTCGCCGATGAAGTTCGTGCCGGCCTGGCTGAGTCTCCACACGGTCCCGTTCCACACGAACGCTTGGCCGAGCTTCCCGTCGGCGCCCTGCACCCACCACAACGAACCGGCGGCCTTGCCCTGCCCGTCGGCGGGCAGAGGCGCCCTGGCGGCGATCGTCACCTTCCCGTCCAGAGACGACATCTTCGCCGATGCCTGGTCGGCAGCGTTGCGGGCGCCCAGAGCGTCAGCCGCGGCCTTATCAGCCTTCTCGGCGGCGCCCCGGGCCGCGGCGGCAGCGCCGTCGGCCTTCTGCTTCGCGGCGAGAATGTCGGTCGCGGACGCATCCTGCTTCGCTTTCAACGCCGAGTAGTCAGCCTGCGCTTTCTGCGCGTCGGCCTGCGCGGCCTTCGCCGCGGCCTGCGCCCCGTCGGCGGCCGCCTTCACGGCGGAGGCGTTCGCGTCGGCTTTCTTTGCCGCCGTGTCAGCGTCGGCGGCCTTCTGCGCGGCAGTAGCGGCAGCCGTTGCGGCGTCCTGCGCTTTCGCGTTCGCCTGGCCGGCGAGCGTCTGAGCGGCCTGCGACAGGGACTTCGCTTCCTCGGCTAGGGCTACCGCTTTCGCATTATCTCCGGACTGCTTGATCGCGTCCTCGGCGCGCTTTGCGGTCGCTGCGGCCTGCTGGGCGGTCGTCTTAGCGGCGTCCGCCACGGAAGCGGCATCCTTCGCTGCCTTGTCAGCGGCGGTAATCCGCCCGTCCAGGCCCTTCACTGAGTCCTGCACGGTTCCGACATTGGCGGCGGCGGCCTCGGCTTTCGCTCGGGCGGTCTGCGCGTCGCGGGCTGCAGCGGCAGCGTCCTTCGCCGCGTTGTCCGCGCGGGTCTTCACCTCCGCGGCAGCTTTCTTCGCGTCGACCGCGTCGTTCATGGCGTCCGCGATTTCCTTGCCGGCGGGGCCGAGACGCTCGATCTGCGTGCGCTCGTCCCCGGGCTCGTCCTGCCCGTCTGTGATCGCCAGCAGCGTCCCGTCGGGGTGCAGGCGGACGGTCACCATCGCGCCCTGCCACGTGTACAGGCCGGGCGTCTCCCCAGCCACATACGTTTCAGGCCTGTCATACGGCATGCCGACACGCACCCACCCGGCCGGCAGGGTCGGGTCGGTCTTGGCCGTGTCGACAACGCGGCCTTTCACCCAACGGATCGTCGTATCGCGACGCTGGGACGCCTGGCTGCCCTCGCGGAGCGCCAGGTACAGGCTGCCATCACTCATGCGGTCTCCTCCTTTACAGGTGGCGGCGAGCCTCCCGTCCGATCACCGTCATCGTGCGCGACACGTCCGACAGCGAGCACGAGTAGCTCGTGACAATGATAGCAATCCACTCGCCCTCTTTGATCTCGAAGGCGAGGAGGTCGCCGATCTCGATGCGCGGGTCGAACGCCATCTCGACCTTCCAGGAGGGGAGCCGGTCCCGGGCGTGGAACGCGTCGTTGTTCGCCTGCTCCACCATCTTCGACCATGACTTATCCGACGACAGGTCAGTGACCTTCGTGACCCGACCGTAGTGCTTCGGGTCATACGGGGCGCCGTAGTACTGCATGCCGATGTGGAAGTCGTACGTGTAGTTCGACTTCCACCCGGTCGTCTTCCCCTTGTCGTCAACCTCGCGCTCCCAGCCAGGCCACAGGTTGTGCCTCCACTGCCAGGCGGTGTTCCGCGCGTTCTGATACAGCTCGTCCTTCTGCCCCCACGCCGGCGTCGTGGGCCTACTCTCCCACAGCAGGTTCAGGGCCTCGTCAACCTCGGTGTCATGCTCGGACCGCTTGATCGCGTCAGCCCACGACTTGTTGCCGGACAGGGAGTAGGACTTCGTGCCTTCGCCCTTTGCGTTGATTTCGATCATGTTCGGCAGGCGGCCGGACGGATCCTCCGTCCGCTGCGCGTCCACGAGCAACCCAGACGACAGCGGGTACGTCTCGTCAGGCGTCTGCCAGTCCGCCCGTCGCGCGTACGCCTCGATCTTCCCGCCATACCCCATGCGCACGTCGGCGCCGCACGAGTCCGCCAACATGATCACCGACGCCAGCCGGTTCGGCGGCATCTGCAAGGACGCCATCGGGGCAACGTCCCGCACCTTCGGGTCCACCCAAACGTACGTGTGCTCCGGAACCGGGTTCAGGCGGCGCATCTCCGACAGCAGAGTGCCGCCCAGCCACGGCGAATGAGGGAACGGGAGCGGGTTCTCCTCCAGGTCCAGCAGCATGTCCTTCGCGGAAACGGTCGCCTCCTCCGGGTTTGCCGGTGACTCCACGATCCGGAAATGCCCGAACGGGATATCCCGCCCCGCGCCCTCGCGGGGGCGGATCTCCAGGACGGGGCACAACTCCTGCCCGTAGTTCGCCAACGGGTCAGTCGGATCCTTCGCCGCCAACTGCCTGGGGGCGTTCAGTGTAAGCCTGGCCGGCGCAGACGGGTTCGAGTCGGCCTTCGTGCCGAGCTTCCCCCAGTCCAGCTGCACGTTGTAGACAGGGAGGTCCCGCCACTCGATCTTTCCGCCGTAGCGGACGTCCACGCGGACACGCCACCGGGCCGGCCGCGCCATGTCGAACAGGCTAGGGCCGGGCCTCATGACGGCATCCCCGCCACGTAGCGGCACACGTCATCGTACGTGCGCGCAGTGATGTCTGGAATGCCGGACACTGACAGGTCTGCGACACCGACCTCGGCGAACTCGACCGTGGGCAACGGGTCTGAGTCGAGCAGCAGGCACGGAGCAACCCAGTCTGCGCCGGCTTGAATTGTGGTCGTCGCTTTCATGAGCACCCAGCGGTTGGCGTCGGGTTTCCCGCGAGACTGCCGGTCGGGGTGGTCGAAGGAACGTTTCGTGGAGTCGGAGCCCCGGCCGTTCGACAACCACAGGCCAACCGACACGTTCGACAGGTCCGGGTCACTGCCGATACGCCGCACATAGGCGGACACCTCCACAGTGTGACCGACCGGCACCTGCCGGAAACTGGCCGTGCCCGCCGTCGGAGTGACAGTGCGGACACCGCCGCCACGAGTCGGCCGGCCGTGCGGCGACCAGTTCTCAGAGATATCCCCGCCGAGCAGCTTGTCATCCTCCGGATGGGTAGTCCCACCCCACAGGTAAGCGACGTCCCGCTTGATGTCGCCGGCCGCGAGCTTCGCCTCCCAGTCAAGCCACTCACCCCAGGTGACGCACGGCGCCCAGGACCCCATCCGGGTGCCGTACATGCCGAGCCACTGCTCGGTGTGACGGACCATTTCTGACGGCCGCTCTGTGACAGACAGCTCCCACTGGACGGTACCGGCCAATCGTGACTCGGTCTGCTGGGCAGTAGCCTTCTGCACGGCAACCACGCGGATCGGACGGATCGTGCACGACGGGATCCTGCACGCGTCACCGTCATGGGCGACGATCAAGTAGCCGGGGCGTTGCGTCAGCTCGCGAAGTGTCTCATAGTCGGCTTTACCTTTCGTTCGGTATGTGATCGTGTACGAAAGGGGCTCCGCGGACTGGCCCCACCGGTCGAGGGTCCCTGCCGCCGTGGACAAGGTCGTCAAGCCGGCCGAGAATGTCTCCTCGTTCGCTTCGACAATATGACCTTTGACGGCGACGTGGCCGGTCTCGTCGGAGATGATGTCAGCCCCGATAGACGTGCGAACCGCGGTCGTGTCCGCCGCCCCAACCTGGGAGTACGTGGTTTCCTCGCCGATCGGCGCCAGCGGGTCGCTGACGCACTCCGAGTCGGTCGGATGCCAGATCAGCACCCGGTCATTGTCGGACTTCACGTAGACGGGGATCGCGGCCGCCCCTTCGGGGGACGGGTTCGGCTGCAGCGACAGCATCCCCGTGTGCTGTGCCGTGAAAGCTTTCATCGTTGCCATGCGGTCATCTTCCCATCATCCGGTTCGCGGTGACGATGCGCCCGTCTGCGACGGACTTCATCCTGGTGGTCAGGGTAGTCTGCCCGTCCACGGTGAGTTCTAGGTTCATTCCGTCCATGGCCTTGCGGAGTTGTTTCACTGACACGCCTCCGCCGCCGGCGATGGACGGCGAGGACGCGGACAGGGCACCCCCGTCCGCGAAGCGGCGAGCCTCCATGTAGTTGCGAATGTCGCCGTCGCGGATCAGCTTCCGCAGCCGGTACACGGCGTCCTGGCCGCCCGCGGCGGCGACCTCAGCGGCAGTGAGGACGTGCTCCCCGTTCGATAGCCAGGCGGGGATCCAGTCGTCCCGGCCGCCGCCAGGGCCGTGCACAGCTCCCGCGTTTGCGTACCCCTTGATCGGGGTGATCGGGCCGCCGTCCGCGCGCAGCCAGGAGCCTTTCGGCATGTGGTCACCGATCCAGTGGCCGACGGACGTGAAGATCTGCTTGATCCGCGTGGTGATCGTTACCTCTTTGTCGTGGAGCTGGTCGACGTTGTACTTAACGGTGCGGACTTTGCCGCTGGCCTGGTCGTTACCCGAGATCGTCACTGTCCCGGTCGTGTTGTCAATCTCCGTGTGGACGGAGTCCTTCTCCCAGCGGGCGCCGGTGGCGTCACCGAGAATGGACACAGTGCCGTCACTGTTGTCGATCGTCTGCACGGTCTCCTGCAAGCCAGCCAGCCCCTGGTCGTTGTCCGCGTCGATTTCAACCACGCCTGTCGTGCCATTGATCGAGTCGGCGGTCACGGTCAGGGTGTAGTCCGCGTTTGCTGCGTCACCGGAAATGCTGATAGTGCCCGTCATGCCGTTGATCTCAGCCGTGGCACCATCAGCGGCTTCGGTCGCCTGCGTCGTGTCGGCAGTGACCTCAGTGTTGATCTTGTCTGGGATGAGCCCGTACTTGTCGGCGAGTTCAACCGCCTCGTCCTCGGTCAGCCCCATAGACTCTGCGGCTTCGATGAACGCATCCCTACCGGTTTGCATCTTGGATTGCAGCTCGTCCTGCCCCGCGCCAGCGGCCTGCGCGGCCTGCACCTGTGCGAAAGTAGCGGAAGCCAAGTCGTTCAGGGCGGATTGGTTCTTCCTGCCCTTCTCTGTGGTGATATCCAACGTGGCGCCGTTCTCCTTGACGGCATCGTTCACATTCTTCAGTGCCTCCTGGAACTTAATGTCGGCGTTGCTGTTGGCGATCACCGTGTCGCCGTAGGTCTTGATGCCCTTAATGACTTCCTCAATGGACGGAACGATCTGGTCAGTCCCCTCCTTTGCTTTGCGAATAGCAGCGTCAAGCTGTGACGTGCCGCCGGCAGCGGCTTGGGCGTTCGGGTCGATCTGACCGAGCGCAATTGCAAGCCGTGTATTGTCGTCGGCGGTCAGCCCCATTTGCTTTGCAACCTCGTTCAGGTGGGACTTGAAATCGGGCATGGAGTTGATCAAGTCGATCATCGACTTGTTCGTGCCGTTCGTCATCTCCGACGACAGTTTCTTGAACTGAGCCACCGCGTCGTCTGTGGACATGCCGGACAAGGCCTTGCCGGTCGTCTCCAGAGCATCCTTCGTGCGCTGCAGATCAGAACGAGTATCTGCGCCAAAAGCGCCGGAAATGCCGTCCGCAAACGACGCCAAGTGCTGCTGCACGGAAGACCACACGGACGGGCGGCTAATGTCAGCCAGGGCCTGCGAGTACTCCTGAAGGCTGTACTTGCCCTTATCGAAGTCCAGGTTGTTCATCACGGACCCGCCATGGGCAAGCGCCGTAGACATCTCGTCCACGGACACGCCGGTACGCCGCACCTCGTCGCCGTAGTGCTTGACGCCTTCGATCAGGGCGGCGGTGATCATCATCCGGCCGGCCCGGCCGAACCCGGTCATACCAGTAGCGACCTCGCCGAGCTTGCCCTTCAGTCCGGCGGCCGTCCAATTCAAGGTGTTCATGGCATCCTTGATCTCGACGATCTTCGGGGCCATCACCATCAGCCCGCCGACCGCGGTCAGGGCGGCGCCCCCGAATGCGGCGAAGTTCATGATCATGGACTGGGTTCCGCTGCCGAGCTCCCCCAGTTTATCCACCAGGGACGTGATGTGCTGGACGACGGACCGGACCGGCGCCTGCGAGGAAGAGCCGATCTTGATCATGGCGGTCTCCCAGGAACCGCCGAGCTTTTCGATGTCACCTTTCAGGTTGTCTTGCTTCAGGCGGGCAGTCTCGGCGGCATACCCAGCGTCGTTGACCTTATCGATCCACCCTTGAATGCCCTCGCCGCCTTCGTTGTAGAGCACGTTCGCGGCGCGGATAGCGTCCGACCCGAAGATCGTGCTCATCGCCGTGTTGCGTTCCTCTTCGCCGAGGTCCTTCATGCCGTTGCGCAGCTGCTCGGCGACGGCGGTGATGCCGATGAAATGCCCCTGCGCGTCGTAAATGTGGATGCCGAGGTCGTCCATCGCGTTTTTCGCACCCTTGGATGGGTTCTCCAAACGCTGAAGCATCGTCTTGAAGCTCGTACCAGCGTCCTGGCCGATCAGGCCGGCCGACGCGAACGCGGCAATCGAACCGGTCGTCTCCTCAATGCTCAAGCCTGCCTGGGAGGCAACCAAGCCGGATTGCTTCAAGGCGTACGCCATGTCATGCACGCCACCCTGCGCCTTGCCGGCGCCAGCCGCGAGCAAGTCGGCGACGTGCGTCACTTTGTCGCCGCTAAGGTTGAACTGCACCATTGCCGTGGCCGCGGTCTCCGCCGCCTCGGACACACTGATCTCACCTGCCGCGGCAAGGTCGAGGGCGCCGCTCAAACCGCCGGCAAGAATGTCCTTCGTGGACACGCCGGCCTTGGCGAGCTCCTCGATGCCGGAGGCCGCCTCCGTCGCCGAGAAAGCGGTGTCTGCGCCGGCCTGAATCGCCGCCTCACGCAGCTGTGACATCTCGTCCGCAGACGAGTGAGTGGCCGCCTGCACGGACGACATGGACGCATCGAAATCGGCGGACATCTTCCCGGCCATGCCGGCGAAACCGAGCAGGCCTGCGCCTACACCGGCAACGGCCGTGCCTACCGTAGTCCAAGCCGCGCCGTTCTGACGTGCGGAATCGGCGAGACCGGCGAGCCCACTCTTGCCGCGCTCGCCCGCGTTGCCCATCTGGTCGCCCGCACCCTGTGCTGCCTGGCCCGCCTGCGACATCGCGTCGGCGGCGCCCTTGGTGGCAGACGACGCCTCCTGCATGCCGGCTTTTACGCCGGACGCGTCGGCGGTCAGCTTGACAACTACAGTTCTATCGGCCACAGCAACTCCTCACTCCTGTTCGGATTCTACCTTGGCATCCGCGACGTACAGGAGCGACCCCTCCTTCGGGGGGGAGATCAAGTCGCCGTGCTTGTTGCGCTCCGAGTGGTCTTTCTCCCACCGTTCGCGGGCGGCTTTCGCGTAGCAGACCACCTCCCGCGCCTCGAACCATCCGTCCATGAACTCATCCCAGGCAACGTCGCGCGGGTACCCGCACCCGCACGGGCACAGGGACGCCTCGTACATGGAGTAGGCGTTCGCCAGGTCGTAGTCCTGAGGAACCCAATCCCCGGACCGGCGCAGAATCCCCGTCGGGGGACGCCCCCACCCCATGGCGGCTTTCGCCATGGACCGCAGCCAGGCCCCGTTCGGGGCGGTCAGGACCTGGACGAGAAAGGGGCTGTGATGGTCGGGCTTTCCGTGTCGACGGCGCGGATGCAACGAGACAGCTTCTCGACCTGCTGCGGCGACGCCTGGTACAGGCCGGCGATGTCCTCGCCGGTCACGCCGGTCGGCTCCACGATGTGCGCGGCAATGAACGCGCACTCCATCTCGTGGGTGACAGGGTCGTCCTTCGTGTGATGACCGAGCGACTCCATGAGCTCCTTCTGCGCGTACACGGACATCGTCTGCACAACGAACTCCACTGCCGATCCCTTCAGCTCGGCGAGCGTCGCGTTGGCCTTATCGAGGAGCTCCTTCTTCCGCTCGTCAGACAGGCCGGGCAGGCGGGCCTCCTCGTCCAGCCGGTCGATCACGGCGAGCAGGTCGGTGCGCCCGTACAGCATGCACGACTTCCTGGTCGGCTGAAACCCGGCCATCCACGCGGCGAAATCAAACTTCTCCGGCGCGTCTGCACCGTCAGTGCGGTCCTCAAAGTTGTCGGCGGCAACGTCAACACGGTCGCTCATCGGCGTCCCCTGTCTGCGGTCTCGGGCGGTCTATGTGCGGTGTTGCCCCCGCCGCCAGAGACCGCACATGGCAGCGGGGGCAACAGGCCCAGTGTACAGGGCGTCGGCGGATCAGGCGCCGACCGAGTAAGACTTGCCGGCGGACTGGCCCTTCGCGTTCGCGACAATGAAGTTGCCGGTCTGGACACCGGCGGGCAGGACCGCGCTAATAGCGGTCGGGGACAGCACCCGGTAGGAAGCGACGGGCGCCGTCCTGCCGGAGACGGTGCAGGTGACGGAGGTGACGCCAATGAAGTTCGTACCGGAGATCAGGACGGTTTCGCCGGCCTTCTTCCCGGACGGGTCGATCGACGTGATCGTGGGGGCAGCCTGAACCTTGCCGCCGCCGACAGTGATCTCGTTCTCCAGCGCGTCGGAGATGAACAGGGACACAGTGCGCTTCGTGTACGTGGTCCTGTCGTCAGGCTTCTGCGGCTGCCCGGGGGCGACGTGGTACCAGTCAACGTCGTCACCGTTGGCGAACGGCTCCTCGGGCTTCTTGCCCTCCCGCTCGTACAGTTCGAACTCGCGGCCCGTCTGCTTCAGCAGCTCCCAGACGGCGTTGTCGCCGCCCTGCACCTTCTGGCCGTCATCGTCGAAGAACCAGTACACGGAGACCTGACCTTCGTACTCGGCGGGGCCGGGCACGGTACCCTTGCCGGCGGCACCGAGGACAGGCTCCTCGACGCTAGTGCTGCCCTTGGAGCCGAGCTTGTAGTCGGACTTCATGACGGACATCTCGAAGTGGAGGCCCTTGTTCAGCTCGTCCGCAGTCGGCGCTTTCCTGTTCGCGACCGGGGCAGAGTCGGTGCCCAAGGCGACGAGCGTGATGCGGCCGTCGCCGAGCGTCCGGATTGATGAAGCCATATCGGCTTTCTCCTCTCTCCGACGCCGCGTCAGCGTCGGACAACGTACGTTTCCAGGTCAGTTTAACTCAGGCGAATCTTTTGAACGCCGTTACCTGCCACATGTCTACCGAGTAGAACAGGTGCCCGTAGGAGGGGATGTCTACTTGGTCGTCGCGGAGCAGTCCGGACGAGTAGGAAAGACGTAGGGGCTCCACGTGGCAGCCGCCGACTTTCAGCTCATAGCCGTCGAGCACCCCGCGGACGTCGTCTGTCACGGTCAAGAGCCTGTCTGCGGTGGAGGCAACAACGGTGAGCGGCTGCAGGAACGCGATCTCGTCCGCGGCGTTACCGAGCGTGCCGGCCTTGCCAGCCCCGGCGGCGGGAAGCTTCACAAGCACGTACGGGACGTTGGGCCTGGCCTTCGTCACTTCGCCGAGGTACACGTCGTACTTGCAGCGCTCACGACAAGCCCTCTCCATGGCCTTCACGAACGGGCCGATCTTGATCATGACAGCTTATCCAGTATCTCGTCGAGGGTGGAGGCGATCTCGTCGGTCACCTTGTCATCCATGTAGTCAGCCGGGTGCGGCATGCCGCCACCGCCCTTCGGCGTGCCCCAGATGGCGATGTTGGCGAGCGCGCCCCGCGGCTTGGCCGGTCCGAACTCGGCGGTGACGACCGCACCGGACGGCTTCGTGTCGTAGGAGAACGTGTCCCCCACCTTAGCGATTCCTTTGTTTGGGAACGCCCGGTAGTCCTGCCGCGCCCGCTCTTTCGCCGAGTCTAAGGCGTTACGCACGCCGACCTGCACCGCAGACCCGGCCTCCTGGGCGGAAGCGAAGTCGGCGGCGAGGGCGCGCAGCTGCGTCACGTCGGCTGGCATTAGTCGGTCTCCGCATCTACGAGCATCCGCGTGGCGGTCCGGTGTGTTTGGTTGATCAGGCCGCGCACACGGAAGGGGTACGCGTAGCCGGTTACGGTGGCGACGTCGCCGACATGCGGCTCGTACGACGCGCCGCGGGGGATGTGCAGCTCGGTCTGCTGCAGTTCGTACGTGTGCCCGCCGGTGGTTGGTGCGGTGCCGTACGACGTCTGCTGCCGCAATCGGCACTTGCCTTCGTACATGCGGCTCATGGACGGCTCGTCGTGGCCGGCCTGCGGGTTCCAGTTCATGGACCTTTCGGGCCGGTCGATCACGCACGAGTCCACCATCAGCCATTCGGCCCGCCGGCGCCGGGCGTGCGGGTGACTCACGGCTTACTCCTGATCGCATCGATCCACCCGGAGTCGCCGTACCGGTTCGTTGCTGGCGGCCACACTTCACGGTAGGTCCCCATGACGCCCATGCCGCGGGCGGGAGCGTCCTCGATGTACAGGAGCAGCGATTTCTTCTCGGTGGGTGTCAGGTACAGGCCGTCCTCGGGGACGGGCTTGCCGCCGCCCATCCAGTCGTCAAGGCGTTCGTAATTCCAGGATTCGGGGTTGACGTAGGCTCGCGCCGCGCAGGACAAGATGATTTCCTGCACGCCGCCAGGCACGTCAGCCGGCGTCCATGGGCGGGCGACACGCCCACAGGTCTCCAGGACGAGGGACGTGGCTCGCCGCAGCAGCCACTTGGCACGGCGGACGTCACCGTCCTCGGTGATGCTCTCTCCGAGCCAGTCCCCGAGGTCGGTGACGTCCGCCAGCGCCGTGGTGGGCATTGCGATCAGGCCAGCCCGAAAGCGGTGGCGCGCTGAGCGTCCATGATCGCGGCGCCGAAGAACGCGTCGACAACGGCGCGGTCCTCAGCCTGGTCGGGGTCGTAGTCGCAGATCAGGCGAAGAGCGAAGCCATCCTCGGCGTGGTTGGCGCCGTAAGAAGCGCCGAGCGGCACGGCAGCGGCACGCAGAGCCATCGTGAACGCGTCGCGCTGGTAGGCGATACCGAACCCCTCCGGGAGGCGCGGGTCCTCAATGATGGTGAAGCCCTTAAGGCGGCTGATGACGGCCTCGTGGAGGCTGTCGCCATCGTCGGCCTGATAGGCGGCGTTCGCCAGGTCACGGTTCTTCTGGATGACCTCGGCGATGCCGGGGCCGACGGCGATCGTCCGGTCGGAGGTAGGAACCTCGCGGCTGTTGAGGACGCGGGCGAGGCGGGCGACGACCTCGAGCACGTTCGAGGAGTCGGCCTTCAGCTTCAGGGCCTTGGCGTCGGTGTGGGCGACGCCGGCGGCGCTCGCGTCCCCGGCCTGCGAAGCCTTGATCGTAGTCATGATCGCGGCGAGCTTCTTGGGGAGCTCGTCCACGACGGCCTCGGCGGTAGGCTTGGCGACCTCGTCCTCGAAGGACTGGAGGGTCCAGGTGTACCAATCGGAGGGCAGGCGGACCGCGGAGTAGATCTGGTCGGTGAGCTCGACGGGCACGTACTGGCGGGTCAGGTCGGTGTAGTTGATGGCGTTGCGGGCGGCGCGCTGCGCCTTGGTGCGGGTCGCGGCGGTCGCCTTGACGGGCATGGGCACGTTGACCGTGCTGCCGTAGCCGGCCTCGTAACCGGCCTCGGCGTCACGGTTGATGGTGCGCGGCAGGGCGGACAGGTAGCGGAGAGCGGCGACTGAGCTCTTGGTGACCTTCATCGCCGGGGTTGCAAAGTTAGCCATGGGGCTTCCTTTCTATCAGCGGCGACCGAAGATCCGGTTGCCAATGGTGGTGATGTTCTCGTCGGTGTCGTCGTCTCCGACCGGGGCGAACGGGGCCTGGGTCGGCTGGGGGGCGATGATCGCGGCGAGCTTCTGGGCATCCTCGGGGGTGTTGAGGGTGACGTAGTCGGCGAGCTCAGGGGCGAGGCCGGCCGACTTGAGGGATTCCTGGGTGGCGAGCTTCGCCTTCAGGTTGTCAAGCTCGGCGCGGGCAGCCTCAGCAAGAGCCTTGTAGTCAACGGCGGGCTGCTCCGGGGCGGGCTCGGCGTCACCGGTGTCGGCCGGGGCGGGCTCGGCGTCACCGGTGTCGGCCGGGGCGGCCTCGGGGGTAGCGGCGGCCTTTGCAGAGGCGTCACCGGCGGGGGCGTCCTCGGCGGGCTTGCCCGCGTTGTCCCCGGCGGGCCGCTCCGGGGCGACGTCCTCGGGCTTCTCGGCGGGCTTCTCGACGCCCGTCACCGACTTCGGGTCGGCCTTGGCGTCGCTGTCGGTGGATGCCGCAGACGCGGACGCGTCCGGGCGGGGCTTCGAATCAGCCATTAGCTCCTCCTTTTGGTGTGCCGCATGCAGTATATATCAGCGGGTCTTCCAGCCGTCAGAGAACAGCTCCGGGGCGACACGCCGCATTTCCATGGTGATGTTGTGGCGTCCGGTCCGGCCCGACAGAGCCTCGTCGGACGCATGGATGTTCGCGGCGGCTTCCCGGTAGGCGGCGTTGACGCGTAGTTCGCGAGACGTGGCGGACCGCTTCAGCCATTCGTTGGGGGTTTCCTTGCAGATCTCCCAGGTGCAGTCGCAGCAGCGGTGCGCTCGGAACGTGACGGTGTCTTCGGTGTAGACAGGGCCGCGGGCAGCGAGCATGGAGCAGAACGCGCAGGTCTTCCCGACCGTGACGCGCCGACACTTCAGCCTGGTCCGTCTCGCGGATTGGATGACGTAGTCGCGGGACGCGGACTCGACTCGGGTGCGCCCCCATTGGGCGGCCCAGTCGCGCATTTCGGCGACGGCCTGTTCGCCGCTGATCCCGCGGCGGATGAGGGTTTTCGCGCGGACGGGGCCGGAGTAGAACGCGGTGCGGACGGCGTCTTGGCGTCCGACAGGTCGGATGGCGGGGAGTGCCGGCAGGTCTATGTCTTCGGCGCGGGCGTACCTGTTGAGGTACTGGGCGGTCAGGGCTCGCCCTTGCCGCGTGCCGGCTTGGATGGCGTCGGCGGCTTTCTTCACCGCGTACTGGCGGGCGCCGCCGATGTCGTCCGGATCGATGTCGTCCATGGCGTCAGCCACGGCGAGACCGGTGGCGGCGGCCGTCGCGGAGATGTGCCGCTGATATCCGGCGGTGAGGGCGGCGCCGGCGGCGGTGAGCGCCACTGGTCAGGACTCCTCGACGGGCGGTGGAGTGCCTTCGCCGTCGGCGGTGAGGGCCCGGGCGTACGCCTCCAGCTCGGACGGGTGGGCGTCCGCGTACTCCTGCCATTCCTGCGCTTCTGCGGGCGACACGCCGGGGATCCGCTGCCACAGAAGCTGGGCGGGCACGCCGAGCGACTGGGACAGTTTCCCGAGGGCGTCTGCGGCCTGCGACAGGGACCGCGCCTCGGTGTCGCGCCAGTCAACGCGGAGCGTGTAGTCGTTCGCGTCGCCGAGGCGGCGCTCCAGCTGGGCGGCCGCGCGAAGCACGTTCAGGAGTGGCCGGCCGAGGGCCCGTTGGATCGCGGTGATGTGCGCCCGCTCTGCGGACTTTGCCTCAGCGAGCGCGTCGGCGGACAGGTTCACGAGCTGCGAGCCGGACAGTGACCACGATGGGACGGACGCGAGCGCAGCGAGAGTGCCGAGGTCGGCCCGCTCGGCGTCGAGGACGGACTGCATGCTGGTCTCCGGCAGCGACCCGAACTGAACGCCGTCACCGCCGGTAAGGATCGACGAGTTCGACAGGTGCGCTTTCAGCCGCTCGGCGTCCTCGATGCTGCCAGGGTCGTCCAGCCCAGTGACGGTCTTCACCCTCCACGAGTTGGAGTGCTGGATGAGGAGCCGG
>RBWB01581287.1_pt1 | contig 29181 bp, 36 predicted proteins | sample 2014201 | NCBI WGS metagenome assembly RBWB01 (sample SAMN10133834, study PRJNA383868) | Human oral metagenome, whole genome shotgun sequencing project. | isolation source: supragingival plaque isolated from 88 juvenile twins | host: Homo sapiens | place: Australia
TATTTAAACGAGAAATTCCATGACTTAATTCATGAGCTAAATTCACTAATGTATTTAAATCATTTTGGTAATAAATTTTGATTCCATCAGAATTAAGAACACATCTTTGATTATCACTTGGTTTGTTTTCATCATACTTTATAAACTTTGTCTTAGATAATAATAATTCTAGCTTTTTATAATATTCAGGATTAACTTGATTAAAAAAATCTATAACTATTTTTTTCATTCTTTCTATATCAATATTTGGTATTTCATAATCTCTCATTGATTTTCTATCAACAAAATCCCCATCAGTTTTTCTAGAGATATCTTTTGCAACATTTAATAAAATATCATTTTCTAATATTTTATATTCTTTATTCTTTATACTTATATTATATAATCTATTATAATCCCAGTATTTATTATTTTTTACAAATTGATATTTATAATCTAAATAATTTATTTTATCTTCTAAACTCATTTATAATTATCTCCTTACAAATAATGTTTATTATTTTTAACTATTAGTTTTTTAAAATTATTCTCGTTGGTCATTAATCTTATTCACATTTATCTATTAAATTTTAAAATAAAAATTTTTCAGTGCAAAAACATATCAACTTGATTTTCTTTATTTCTAAAAGTTAATTCTTAAAATAATTTTATCATATTCTTAATAAAAATAGGTAGTTATATAACTACTTATTTTTATTAAGTTTACTACTAATATTTAAATTTTTAGTAATTAATAGCAATATAAATTTTCTTGTCTTAAATTTAAAAATTAATTATCCAAATATAACATAACTATAATAAGCTATAAATGCTAGTAAAAAGAATATTCCTTCTTTTCTAGAAATTTTATGATCATTATATGAAAATATAAATAAGAATAATGCTGATAAAATCATAACTACTATATCTATATAACTAAAGTTAATTTTAGATATTCCTCCAAATATAGCTACTGGTATACCAATAACAATACCTATATTGAATATATTACTTCCTACTACATTTCCTATTGCAATATCATATTCACCTTTTCTAGTTGCAGCAACACTTGTAACAAGTTCTGGAAGTGAAGTTCCAATTGCAACTATAGTTAAAGATATCATTCTTTCACTAATTCCAATTATTTTAGCAATACCACTAGCACCATCTACTACAAAGTTACTACCAAGTACTATTCCTATAAGTCCTAAAATAGTTAAAAAACAAGCTTTTTTCATAGATGGATAAGTATCTTTACTATCTTCATCTATCTTGTTTCTAGACATGCTTATTAAATAGTACATAAACACACTAAAGAATAATAAAAGTACTATACCGTCTCCCCTAGTAAAAGAATTAGTTACATTTTTTGTAAAAATACTATCTGATAAAAGTACTGCAAAAGCTGTAGTAATCATTAGAGTTATAGGAAGTTCTTTTTTAACAGTATTATTTTTAACTGTTAAAGAATGAAATATTGCAGATATACCTAATATTAATAAAATATTTAAAATATTACTACCAATAACATTTCCTAAAACCATATCTCCACTACCAGATATTAATGATTTTATACTAACTGCTAATTCAGGTGCACTTGTACCAAAAGCTACTATTGTAAGCCCTATTAACATCTTAGATACTTTAAAATTACCTGCTACTGCACTAGCACCATCTACAAAAATATCAGCTCCTTTAATTAAAATAATAAAACCTACTATTAAAAATACTAAATTTAATATCATAATTCCTCCATATTCTTATTTTTCCAACTAATTATAGCATGTTCCAAATAAAAAAAGATTATATCTAGGTATAATCTTTTAAATTTTTATAAAAAAATTAATTTCTTTATAATATTAATTATAATCTTTTAACTGATATTTCTAAATTATATTTTGTACATAATTCTTCTATATCTATTAAACCTTTTGCATATTCTTTTACTTTTTCTTGTGCATTATCTAATTGAATACTATCTTTTAATTTTTCATCTTCAGATAAATCTTCATATGGAACTGCTAAATTTGGATCTCCATATTCACTATCAAACACCCAATCATTTCTTTTTAACCATTCATCATGAACAACTGAAGCCATTTGTTCTTTTTCTTCTGATGTAATATCTTCCCCTGCAAGAGTTTTATCATAAACTAAATCTATTGCAACTTTTGCAGCTTCTAAATTTTCATACTGCCAATTTGATGGAAGTTCATCAAAAGTACAGTTAGCAATATCAACTTCATCTGTACCATGATTTATATTCCAATCTTCATCTTTAGATTTTTTTATTCTTGGTTCATATGTTCCATCTTCTTTTTTTCTTGTAAGTCTCCAAGCTTCATGTAAGTCAGAACCTAATGAATAAGAAAGTGCATTTTTTATAACTATATCATCCATATTTATATCTCCATCCTTATTTTAGCATAATCTTTTATTTTTATAAATTACATACAAATTTTTCTAAATCAAAACCATCTTCTTCTAATATATATTTTCCTTTTTTAGTTAAAGATGGTCTTGTAGCTTCTGGAGAAGCATTTTCATCTTTAAAACTAGGTAAATAAGAAACATAATCATACTTATAATCTTTTATAGTAAATAATACTTTTTTATATGGTATTTTAGCAAAATTTTTAACAGTTTCTTCACTTGCTATACTAGCAGGATAAGTAAGTATATTTCTATCATTTGCTATTACTATTATATTATCATAATTAACTCTTTTCTTTCTTTCATTCCATTTAGTAATTATTCTTTCATAAGAATCATTAGTATGAGAAAAACCTGCTATTAAATCTCCAATTTGACAAAAAAAGAAATTATTTAGATTATCTCTTTTAAAATTTGGAAGTGGTATTAATTCACAATTTAAATAATATTTTAAATTACAACAAAACTTAATAAAACTATCTACTTCCATAAAAAAATCTATTGTTGGAGATAAAAATTTTTGATGATAATCATGATATATTCTTCCTCCAAGACAAACATTAGATAATATAGTTAAATCAGATGGAAAAGAGCCAAAATTAATTATTTTTTGCCTCTCATTATATAAATCTAATTTTTTACCATACAACCTATACGACGACATTATCCACCTATACTATGAATCCATATAAAGAATCTTTTACTATCGACATTTTTTATTATCTCTTAAACTTTCTATGCTTTCTTCAAATTCCGGATATATTTCAAGTAATCTATCTATTGAACCTTTTAAACCTTGTCTTTCAAATCTAATGAATTTTTCTATTAAATCACTATTATCTATAGGCATATCTTTAGGTCTATTTGGATACCTATAAATTATTAAATTTCCTTTTTTCTCTTCCTCTTCTAAAGCTGTTAAAATATTAGAATAATATATCTTTTTTAATGGTTTAATTTCTTTTTCAAAAGATATTACTTCTAAAGACCATAAATAATCATAATGATTAAAAGTACTTCCATCTAATTCATATAAATAACCTTCTTTATTATATAAATCATCAAATACTCCTGCTCTTCTTTCTACTACTTCAGGTTTTTTATCTATACTTCTAAGCCTAGTATCTAAATCTCCTTTTCCTCTACCCATATAAAGAAGTGCTACTGCTTTATTGTCAGTTGCATATATACAATCTTTTTGATGAGTGCTTTTATGAGATTTCAATACTTCAATATCTCCTCTTGGACTTCCGTGATATACTATTTCTTTCATCTACTTATCCTCTAAATAATTTACTTTTTTACCAGTTTTAATAGCATATTCTATTTCTGATTTTGTACTATCTCCTATATAACCATTAACATTAATAACAAATATTTCATCAGACATATCTATTTTTCTTTTATGCATATCATCTAGCATTTCTTTAGTTTTTATCAAAGTTCCTTCATCCATATTTTCCCATACTTCAGAATCTCCACTATGCCCAAATAAACCTACTGAAATAACAATATTTCCCTTTAATGTTAAATCTTTTTGAGCTTTCAAAAACTCATCTTTAAACTTAGTAGATCCACATAATGTAATTACTTTATACTTTCCAACCATAATTATTCACTAACCTTAATTTTTACTCCATCTATTGTTTTATAAACTCTTTTTTCATTTATTTTTACTTTGTTTTCTATTTCTTTTTCTAAATCAAAACCTAATATTTCTGATATTCCAAGTAAATATATTGCAATATCTGCAAGTTCTTCATTTAAATCAGGTTTCTTTTTTCTATATGCTTCATAAGCTTCACTTACTTCTCCATAAAGTAAACAAAATTCTTTAGCAATATCAGTAGTATTAAAACCTTTATTTATTTTATTTTGATATATCTTTTTTTGAAGTTCTTTTAATTTCATTTCTTACATCCTCCTAAATCATTAAAATAATTTATTATCTCATTAACATTGTAGGTTAAAAATTTTTTTAATTCAAATGGAGATAACATTTTGTTATTTTTTATAGTATATACTGGAATTTTTATATTATTTATTAAAATAAAACCTCTGTTATCTGATAATTGATTATAAGCAAATATATCATAACCATATACTTTATTCATTGTATCTTCTGAGACAAAATGTCCTCCATTTTGATATCGTATATAATTTCTTATTTTTCTAACATTTAAGTCTGATGTAATATTTATTATTAATAAATTATTTCTTTCTTTTAAAGCATTTATAATTGCTAGAATACTTCTATTATATACATCATGTCCAAATTCTTTTTCATATAATTCATCATAACCTCTTGAAAATTGAATTATATTATTTCTACTTTTATCTTTTTCTACGGATTTTTTTAAAATTATATCCCACAAAATAGGTTTAATAATATCATGCCCATCTCCACTTAAAGATTTTCTTGAATAATGATCTATACTATTATAATTATTTAAATATTGTTGAAATATATCATTCATATACTTTATGTCTTTTTTTATGCTAATCAAATCATTTATATTACCACTTCTAGATATATCATCAAGTTTAAACATTTCTAGCAATGGAGCAAGATCGTCAATATCAGAATATATATTAAATTTTTCTTTGAAAATTTTAATAAATGTACTTTTTCCAGCACATGAATTTCCAATAACAATTATATTTTTAGGTAGCTTTTGAGGTTGATTATTTTTTATTTTTGCTTTTCTTTTTACAGGACCAAAATTTTGCAAGGATAAATTTGAAATACTTATTCCATAATTTATACTTTCATTTATATTATTATTTTCACTTAATGCTCCTAAAAAGCCACCAATAAATGAATCTCCTGCACCAGTTGATGAAACAATATTTTTTGATGGAACAACATTAAAAAAATAATTTGAATCACCATCAATTAGAATAACCGGTTTATCTTCATTTGTAATTATAATCTTAGGAATTGAATAAATATATTTTCTAAGTAATAAATATTCTTTCATATTACAAAATAATGTATCAATTTTATCTATATATTTTTCAATGTATGGAATAAAATTTTCTACACTATGTATCATTACATCAATTGTTAATTTTTTGTATTTAATTTTAGGATTTGTTATTATTTTTTCAATATCAACACCTTTTCTAAATGAAATATGAAGATGATTTATTTCTAATAGTTCACTTATTTCAATTGACTTTTCTACTTTTTCTAAAAAATTGCAAGTTCTATTTTCTTCATTTATAGAAAATTCATTTATTTTGGGCAATATATTACCTATATAATTTATATTTTTTGAGATTAATACTTTTTCTATTTCTTTATTGATATTACTTATTATTGTAATATTCTTACTAGTTATAGTTCTACTTGCTATAGAACTATATATAGCACTTCCACCAATAGTTTTTTTAAATCCATTTTTTGTTTTTATATAATCAATAGAACAATTTCCAACATAACATATATCTATCATTTTAATATTCTTCTTTTAACTTTCCTTTGTACTTCTTCACTACTATTGAGTGAAGTATCTAATTTCAAAACATCTATAAAATCCATACTATAACTCATTACTTTATCATATTGTAAATTTAATTTATCATAAAATTTTTGTATCATTTCAAAATCTGTTAAATCTTTTTCTCTTCTTTTTAATAATATTTCTTTAGGCGCTGTAAGATATATAATTGAAGTTCTACTTTTTTTATATTCTAATAATAATCTTTTAAATTGTTCTAATTCTAATTTGCTTTTTCCTCTAATTACGGGACCATATACCATTTCACTTATAAATGATCTATCTAGAACTTTATTTAAATTAGAAGAATTTAATACTCTCATATATTTTTTATATAAATCCATATTCTTCTCATCATAATCAAAATGATGTTTTTCCAATCCTTGTTCGACAATGTAATCCACTAATGTGGTTTTACCTACTCCATCAATTCCTTCTACTATTATCATTAAAAATTCTCCATTTCACATACTTTATTTTTTACATAAACATTTTATTTTAGTTTTATTTATTAAAGGACAATTTTTAGGATTATGCTTATTGCAATAATGCCTTTTAAAATAAATTAAAACCAAATGAGCCCACCACGTAGCATTAGAATAGTCAGGTATATTCAAATTTTCATAACCATTACTAACAATAATTTCTTTCAAATCATTATTTTCAATTAATAGCTGAAGTTGTTTTCTTAAGTTATCATGTCCTATTGCATTATTGTATTTTTCAAATCCTATACATGGTAATTCTATATCTTTCATTCCACTATCAACTGGCATAATTCCACAATAATATCCTCTCATATAAAGTACACAACATTGTGCAACTTTATATGACGCACCATTAACATTTTTAGCTATTTTTTCTATCAAAACATCATTTGATTCTTTTTTTAAAGTTAATTTATTATTTTCAATAAATTCAATCATCGAACTTAAAAATTTATATCTTGTATTAAATAAGCCTAATCCTTTTATTATATTAACTAATTCTACTCTACTCATGTTTTTTATTTCTTCATATGTATATGTATTCAAATCATCAATTACTTTTCTATATTTATTTATCATATTATAAGAAATTCTAGTTGATAGACCTGCAATAAGTAACCTTTTTCTGTAATCTGTTACTTCTAAAGGCCACCACATATTATTATCATGATTTTTAAATATATCTTCTTTAACTTCATTCATACTACTACAAATATCTAAAATCTGTTTAATCTCTTCTTTAGTCATTATATTTTCCTTTTATATTTTTGACAATTTGTTCAAACATACTAGAGTTACTTGAAATTATTTTAATTCCTAATTTCTTTTCTAATTCTTCTATTACTGATATTGTTGGTAAATTTGTACATGAAAGTACAATATTACAATCATCAAATTTATAATTTTGTAATATAAAATCCTTTAATTTATTAATTCCAAAGTCAAAATACTCTTCGGTATTAATTAGATTAAGATTCAAAACTCTTGTAACAACGATGTTTGATTTAATTAATTCACTTTTTATTTTTTTACCCAATTCTTCATTGTAAGGAGTTATTAACAAACATTTATTTATATTGTTATTCTTTATATTGCTTATCAATGAATTCATAGGATTTTTACTAATTACCATTTGTTCATTTATAACTGAAGATGAAGTACAAAAAAAATAAGCCTCATCAATTCCTATATATTTCATATCATTTATTTTTTTTATACTATCCTCAGCAATTTCTTTTAAATATTTAATCTTATCTGTTTTATAATTAGTTTTATAATCTAATTTAAAAATATAATATACACCATTTCTAATGTTAGAATAATTTTTAGAAATCAAATATTGTAATTCATATTCAACAGTTAAATTTGTTTTAGGAACTAGCAATCCTATCTTTTTCATACAAGTGCTCCTAATATTGTTCTATTTCCAATATAACCAATAACTTTAATTTTATAAAATTTATCTAATTCTAACTTTGTATTCTTAATAACTACTCTAATTGGACACGTTGCCATTTGCCTTAATATAGAATTACCATCTTTAAACATTTCCATTCTTAAATCAGAAATTTCAAGACCAATTGGAAATACTTCTTTTAACATTGGAATAATAAATTTCTCTTCTATTTTAGAACTCCATTTTTTAAATTCATTTAATTCTTCTTCTGTATATTTATCAAATTGCTCCCCATAAGGAGATGTTAATTTTCTAACAAATACTCTTCTAACCCAATTACCTGATTTAAGTATTTTATCAAAGTTTTCCAAATTATATTTTAATGTTTTATCAGTTTGACCATCTAATCCAAATATTATGTTTATACCTGGTAATAATTTTGGTAAACCATTCATTCCTCTTTCTTTTCCATATTTATTGATAATTGCTATAGATTTATGTATATCATCTAAATTTCCATTTAAATTACATTTTTCTCTTATAGTTGGATCAAATGATTCTATACCAAATGGTGTAATATTTCCCTCTGTAGTATATTTAGCTACTATTTCTGTTATTTTCTCTCCTATTGCGGTATTAACATTATGAGGACTTACATTATCAATATGTAATGTTTTTATATTTGGACAAGAATCCCATATTTTTTTAAATAATTCTTCAATCTTTTTAGGATTACAATTCATATATGCATAAAAATTAGGTTGTCTTCCTAATCTAAAATATAATGCACCTTTATCGTATAAAGCTTTAATTTCAGAAACAATATCATCAATTTTTCTAAAGCTTAAAGGTAATCCTCTCATACCTTCAATACAAAATGTACAACCTGGTTTTCTATTACAACCAGTTGATGTTTCTATTTCAATAACAACGGGTCTTGCTAAATGTTTTAAAATTGAAGCAGAATTTACTCCAATACTCTTCAACTTATCATAATTTGGTTTAAATTTATTTTGTTTTTCATTAATAAAATAATTATATGTATTACCAAAAATAATTTCTTCAAAGACTCCTCTAGGAACTATTCTACGAATATTTTCTCTCGTTAATTCACTCCCTCCTAATGAATAAAACAAAAATTTTTTACTTTTATATTTATTTAACAATTTTGTGACTTCTAAAAATGATGGTGGTTCAGCTGAAATATAGTCATATTTAACAAAACATCCCATAACAACATAAATATTATCTGAATTTTCTAAAATTTTATTTACACTATTTTTATTTAAAGTTGTATTTATTATTCTTTTGTTAAATGAATTTCTAAAATTTCTTTCTCCATTTGCATATCTTAAATCATCTATTGTTAAATAATAATATTTAATGTTTTTTTGATTTAATGCTCCGGCTATATAACGTGAATGAACACTTAAAAATGGTGGCACCCCTAATCCAGATGGTTCATCTGTATAGCAATCTACTATTACGTCATATTTCATATTTTTTCTCCTTTAATCAATAAGTGTTATAACATGCATTGGGATAAAAGATTCTCCCAATTGCTGTTGCGCTAAAAACAAAATATCATGTGTGTCATCAATTAAAATTGTTAATGTGTCTTTAGTTGAATTCATGTATTCTTTTATTTTATCTATCTTTAATTGTTTTCTTGATTCAAAATCATTTGCTATTACATAAATTCTATTTTCATGTTTAAAAAAACTTACATATTTATCCAACCAAATATTTTTCTCTTCTACTTGTTTTTTAAATAAACATGAGCTGATTATATATAATTCAATGTCTAAATTATTAGATAATCGTCTTAAATTTTCTATTGTAGTTTTTATTGGACGTTTATTAAGATAGACTCCAGACTCATTTGATTTTATTTTTAAACCTTCTCCAAACCTATAATCTGCTATAACTCCATCCATATCAACAAAAATTGTTATTTTCTTTTTTCTTTTTTTCAATTTTATTTTCTCAATTTCTCTTAAAAAATACATTTATAATCTCCTAATTAAGTTAAGTTTATATATTTTACGTATTAAAAAGAAGGGGACAAAAATAATGCCTCCTCCTCCAAAATGATTAAAAATATATAAATACTAAAATTCGTCTTTATTTTATAATTTAAAATTCTATAAGTCAACTAATTTACAATTTATGGAATTTATTTTTATATTTTTATGTTTTTTGAATAATATTTATTTTTTAATGTATTTAATTTAAATTATCTATATATTTTATTTTTAAAATAATTATAGCAAAATTATAAGAAAGCCATTCTATATCAAGATGATTTCCGTTAAAAATATTTAATGATTTATATTCTGGATACTTAAAATATTCTGTATTATTACCTTCAATATTATTACAATAAAATGAGCAAAAACTTTCAAAAGATTCTAAATTATTGTCTTTTAAATCATCTAAATTATATAAGCGAGAAACTTCTTTAGCTAATATTCCTAAATTGTGTTCTTTTTTTACTACATTACTCTTTTTAATAATTAAATATTTTAATCCTAATTCAATAGCATGTCTTCCAATATATACTGTTACTATTGATTTTGGTAAAACTTCTGTCATTTTATTAAAAGAATTTATATATTCATCAAAATAACATTTCCATAATTCTAATTTATCTTTTTTAGAATATCTTTTGGTTGTACCTCTATAACTATCATCTTCAAAATTTTTTTTATGTATTATAAATTCATTTTTTAATATATTAAAATTAAAATCTGAAAGTTTTTTTCCATTAAATAATGGATTTTGATCATAATTTCTATGAAATTTTTCAAAAGCTGCATCCAATTGAATACAATCAATAGTATGATATGGCTCTTTATTTTCGAATTTATCTATTATTCCCATCTATTTACTTATCCTCTAAATAATTTACTTTTTTACCAGTTTTAATAGCATATTCTATTTCTGATTTTGTACTATCTCCTATATAACCATTAACATTAATAACAAATATTTCATCAGACATATCTATTTTTCTTTTATGCATATCATCTAGCATTTCTTTAGTTTTTATCAAAGTTCCTTCATCCATATTTTCCCATACTTCAGAATCTCCACTATGCCCAAATAAACCTACTGAAATAACAATATTTCCCTTTAATGTTAAATCTTTTTGAGCTTTCAAAAACTCATCTTTAAACTTAGTAGATCCACATAATGTAATTACTTTATACTTTCCAACCATAATTATTCACTAACCTTAATTTTTACTCCATCTATTGTTTTATAAACTCTTTTTTCATTTATTTTTACTTTGTTTTCTATTTCTTTTTCTAAATCAAAACCTAATATTTCTGATATTCCAAGTAAATATATTGCAATATCTGCAAGTTCTTCATTTAAATCAGGTTTCTTTTTTCTATATGCTTCATAAGCTTCACTTACTTCTCCATAAAGTAAACAAAATTCTTTAGCAATATCAGTAGTATTAAAACCTTTATTTATTTTATTTTGATATATCTTTTTTTGAAGTTCTTTTAATTTCATTTCTTCTACCTCACTAACTTTATTATAACATTAAAATAATTTAAAGCTTTCTTGTTTTAATATTAGTTTTTCTTCTTTCTTTTTATTATTCCAAAAGATTTTATATTTTAGATTATATTTATTACAAATATCTTCTATTTTTAAACTTAAATCTTTCCAATAACTCATATTATTATTAAAATATATATCTATGTACTTAGGATATAATTCTTTATAATTATAGTTAATATAATTTAAAATAGGTTTTTTATAATCTCCTCTTAACTTAAGATTTTCAAACCAATATTCATCTATATAGTCTTTTGATATTTCAATTATTTTTTGAACTTCACTAATATATGGAAATATAGGTGAAACAAAAGCTATAGTATAAATATTGTTATCATGTAAAGTTTTTAAAGTATTTAATCTTTCTTTTATTGTACTAGCTTTATCCATATCACTCTTAAATTTTTCATCTATCGTATTAATTGATATACATACTCTTAAATTTTTAAACTCTTTTAATATATCTATATCTCTTAATATCAAACTAGATTTAGTAGATATAGTTAAATTGCAATGAGAGTTTTTTAATTCTTCTAGAATATTTCTAGTGATTAAATAATCTTTTTCTTTTATGTTATAACAATCTGTTACTGAAGACATAAAAATATTTTTATATTCTATTTTCTTTATATCAATAGCTTTAGTAGTTAATTTTATATCAACAAATTCTCCCCAGTTTTCTTTATGATTTGAAAATTTTTTCATAAAAGAAGCATAACAATATTTACATGCATGAGAACATCCAATATATGGATTAATAACAAAATCAAAACCTGGTAAATTAGACTTAGTTAAATAATTAGATACTTTAATTTCTTTTACTTTCATTTAAATATTAATAACTATCATTTCATGTTTAGAATATGGAATTAATTTATCTACTAAGTCTTTCATTTTTATTTTCATATAAGAAGTTCTAGTTCCATCACTACATCCATAATATTCTTCTTTTAATACATCACTATCTATAACTAAATTAACTTTTAAATCTTTATCATTTAAAATACTAAATATCGTAGTAGCACCTATTTTAGTACCTAACATATCAAATACTGTTTCTTCTTTAGCAAAAGAAACTCTAGATATATTTAAAGCTTTACCAAAGTTCTTACATTCAAACTTTTTATCTCCTGGAGTAATAAACATATAAAACATAGTTTCTTGTCTATTATTTAAAAATAAAGTTTTAACTGTTTTCATATTTAATTTTTTATCTATTTCTATACAATCTTCCATAGTAATAGCACAAGAATTATCTACTCTTTCAAATTCTATATTTAACTCTTTTAATACTTTATATGCTAACTCTTGTATTTTATTTTCATATATTTTTGGTTCTGTCTTTTTTACTTCACTTACTTTTATCATTATTTACTCCTAAATCCTTCTTGTACTATAGATTCTATATTAATTTTTTTATTAGTAGATATTTTATTAGATAAATATACTAAATATTCTATATTACCATCTCCTCCTGATATTGGAGAAAAAGTAAAATCTTTTATATAAAAATCTAAATTATTAAAATATTTAAATAATTCTTTTATGATTTTTATATGTACTTTCTTATTTAAAATAATACCCTTATATTTATATGCTAATTCTTTACCACATTCAAACTGAGGTTTAATTAAAAAAATACCTTCTACTTTAATATTTTCTCTAAATATTTTTTCTATAATAGCTTTTATTGATATAAAAGATACATCACATGTAATAATATCAATATCTTTAAAATAACTACTTTCTAAATCTTTAAAATTAGTTTCTTCATGTAATTCTATTAATTTATTGTTTCTTAAACTATCATGAAGCAAATTTCTACCTACATCTATTGCTATTACTTTTTTTATACCATTTTGAATTAAGCAATCACAAAAACCACCTGTACTAGAACCTATATCCATAGCAATTAAATTTTTTACATTAATATTAAAATAATCTAATGCTTTTTCTAATTTTAAACCTCCTCTAGATACATATTTTAATAATTTATTATCTTTAATAATAATTTTATCTTCTTTATTTACTAAAAAATTAGCTTTATCTATTTTTTTATCATTACAAAAAACTACTCCTAAATTAATTAATTCTTGAGCTTTAGATCTAGATGGTGCTAATAATCTTTCAGACATTTCTTTATCTATTCTATTTTTCATATTTTTTTCTCTTCTTGTTATTATAACAAAAAAATCAAACTAAATGTTTGATTTTTTATCTTCTATGTGACTTATAAGATAGTAATTCTTTAACACCTTCTCTTATAGCTATTTTATCTATTGATACTGGAAATAATCCATTAAAAAATCTTTTTAACTTAGAATCTCCTGCTATTTTAGTTAAACCACCTGTTATTATTAAATGACTATTATCTGATATTACTTTATATCCTCTTGCATTATCACAAAATAAATCATTATATGGAGAAATTATACCTTTATTACCTTCTTTATTATCAAATATTTCAGGTACACATCCATTATGCATATGTCCACATAATACTAAGTCATAATCTCTTAATTCTTTTTTTATTTCTTTATCATCTGATAAATATGGTGAATGCATTAATAAAATATTATTTTGTTCATAAAATGGTAATAAATTATCTTCTATATGTTTTCTTATTGTTTTTAATTCTTTTAATTTTTGTAATAGTTTTTCTTTATCTTCTTTTTTATTTTCATTTTCATAGAAATCAAAACCTGGATTAACTCCTACAAAAGTATTTCTAGAATTTAAATTACTTTGTATTGTATTATCTAAAAAGTTAATTTTAGCTTCTTTAGCTAATGTTTCATAAAAGTCTATCGCTTGTTTATCTTCTACCCATTTATCATCTTTTTTACTCATAACATCATGATTACCTAAAATAATATTTATATTATGTTTTTGTGCTAATTCTTTCATAAAGTTTCTTATAATATTTCTATGTTGTTCATCTTCTATTATATTAGCTTCATGAAGTATATCTCCAACAAAACAAACTGTACTTTTATCTTCTTTTATTTCACTAACTATTTGTGATAAGAAACCTTCTTCCATACCTTTTGTATAGTGTAAGTCTCCAATTAAAGTAATATCAGCTTTTACTTTACCTGGCACTACATATTTTTTTAATTCAACATCTCTCATAATAAACCCCCATTTATTAAATATGCCGATATTATATCAAAAAAATTCCAAAAAGTCAATTTTTACTACTTTTTGGAATTTATTGTAATTTTAAATTATTAATTTTGTTCTATTAATAAGATTATTTAAATACTTATATTCTTTTATTAACATAAATATTGCAAATATAAATATTATAGTATCATTTATTGGTAATGCTAACCATACACCTAAAACATTTTTATTTAGAAGTATGGGTATTATTAACACTAATGGTATTACAAGTAAAAATTGTCTTAACATTACAAGAAAGCCTGCTTGTTTTGATTTTCCAATTGCTTGAAAATAAGTGACTATCATAATTAAAAAGCCATATGTTAAAAACATTAAATACATTAATCTAAAATTTACTAATCCTTCATTTACTATTTTATAATTTGTTATAAAAGTTGATAATATTTGTTTAGAAAATATTTCAATTATAATAAAAAATATACCTGCTAATACAGTTGATCCTATTATAAATACATTAGTAAGTTTTTTTACACGCAAATAATCTTTAGCTCCAAAGTTTGTTCCTATTGCTGGTTGCATTCCCTGACTCATTCCCCAAATTGGCACAAAAGCTAATTGTAATACTCTTTGAGCAGCACCCATAAGAGCTATTTGACTTTTACCACCATATCGTACTGCTGTATTATATACTATAGTCATTTGTATAAGCATCATAATTTGCATAAGCATTGCACTAATACCTACTGAAAATATTTCTTTATTTATATCTCTTGCTATCTTTAGACCATTAAATTTTACAACTGGACTTATTTTCAAAAAATAAATAAGTGTTACTAGAGCTTGAATCAATTGAGAAATAATAGTTGCTAATGCTACTGCCTGTGGCCCTTTAGAAGGAAAAGTAATATAAATATAGGATCTAAAATTATATTTAAAAGCGCTCCTGCTCCCATAATTCCCATCGCTGTTTTCATTCTTCCTTCTGCTCTAATAATCATATTAGCTCCTTGCATAAAATTTACAAATATAGAACCGATATAAATAATTCTAAGATAAGAAACACCCATATTTTGAATATTCCCTTTTGCTCCTGATAAACTAATCAACCATGGCGATAAAATTATCCCCACAATCATAATAAAAGATGAAAGCAATATTACTAAAAAAGTAAAATTTCCCATTATTTTCTTAATTGTTTTTTCATCTTTATCTCCAATTGCTCTTGAAAGAACAGAACCAGAACCAATACCTAAAAGCACTGCTACTGCATTATTAATTAATATAAATGGTGATGCTGCAGAAACTGCACTCATTGCATCTGTTCCTACCATTTGACCAACATAAATAGAATCAACAAAGGCATATAAGCCTACTATAAATTGACCTAAGATAGCTGGTATGCTAAGATTTAGCATTAATTTCCATGGATTTTCTTTAAGTAATTTATCTCTTACATTCATTTTTTATCTCCTTTATTTATATGAAAGTTATAAGACTTTTCCATCCAGCGTTAAAAAATGTCGCGAGTTCTTCAATATATTTTATAGCTTCTTCTCTTTTCATATCATGTACTACAGTCTCAAATGCTGCTGTAAAGTATGCACTTATGATCATATGATGAAGCTCTTTACTAATATTTCCTCTAATTTTGTTTTTAGCTTTAAGAATCTTAAAAAATTCTTCTGTCCATATGATATCTTGTACAACTAAGTCATGAATATAATTATTGTATTTTGTTCCATTCGAACAGCAAAGTATCAATTTAAATACATCAAAATGATCATATACATAATTAACAAAATATTTTAAATAATCAGTTGATAAATTAATAGTTCTTGAGGCTTTATTTTGAAGTATAAGATTAAAATGATCATCTTTTGCTTTTTTAAATTTTTCATTAAATTCATTTATAACTTCAAAAACTAAAGAATCAAAAAGAGATTCTTTAGTTGGATAATATCCATAAAATGCTCCTTTTGTAAATCCAGCTTTTTCCACTATTTCATTTAATGAAGCTTCTTTAAATCCTTTATCTAAAAATTCTTTTTTACCAATTTCTAATATTTTTTCTTGTGTCTTTGATATATTCATACTTTTCTCCATCTATTAATATACCATAGGTATATACCAGTAGTATATTAACATTCTTTTTTCAATATATCAACAAAATAAAAGATATTATTTTTATAATATCTTTTATTTTTCTTTTTGTTTTAAGTTTTCTGTTTCTAAAATACTATCTATTATTTCATCTTTATAGTTATCTATATCGGATATTTTTATATTTCTTTCTAGTAATTCTCTATATATAACATTTGCCAGATAATTAGCATTGTAAGATAAATAATTTTTACCTTTTTGATATCCAATATATTTATTATATGTTGGAAGAGTAAGTGGTAATGATTCAAATTTATTAACTAACTCTTTCTCTTCTTCTATAAAAGATTCTAATACTAATAAATAATCACTTAATGTTTTTTCATCTTTAGCATATAAATGAATTTTATCTTTTAACTGAACAAAAATAGGTTTTGAGATTACATAATTATCTATTTGTTTATTTTCAAACTTAGTAATTAATTTATTTATTACTAAATAAATATCTTCCAAAGAAGGATTTAAAATTAACTGATGTTCATAGTTTTCTACTTTTACTCTATTTAAATCAAGAAACATATTATGTTTATAATATTCTTTCCCATTAGTTACATATCTAGGATACAAAATACTTCCACTTACTTCATATTCAAAGTATTTTTTCATTTTCTTAGGATCTTCTTTTAATTTTAAAGTCTTTTCTTTAATTCTATCAATTACTGATTGTTCATAAGATCTTAAATGTGAAATATCTGTATTAAAAAGAATATTTTGAAAATTATTTGCTAATGTAATATCTAAATTATTTTTATTTTCTATACTTTTTTCTAAGTTAAAACTATCTTCTTTTTCTTTATAAGTATTAATTATATTCAGCATTAAATCTTCTTTTTTAAATATTGAATCTATTTCTTTATATCTATTTTTATATTCTTCAATTATATATTTTAAAACCGAATATGAAAATCTAGGTGATAATTTTTCTTCAAAATCATCTATTGTTATCATCACTTAACCTCTTTTAAAGTAACATCTCCACATATTGAATTCATTTTTAAATATAAAGTACATTTGTAATCGTCAGTATTTTTATTATCTCTATGATCAATAATTGCTGAAAATAAACTAGAACCCTCTACTACTACATTAGTATCTTTTGGTATATATAATATTACTTCACTAAAGTATGAATTTATATCAAGATAAATTTCTTTTTTATTTACTTTTTCTAAATTTACTATAATATTTGAAAATAAAACTTTTATATCATTACTTTTCAATTCCAAATCAAGTTTTTTATTAGAAAAAATAATAGTATTAGAATTATAATTTAAATTAAAAATAAACTTTATACCTATAATTATTAAAAATAAAGGTAAAATAAATTTAAATATTAAAGAAAATTTAATAAGATCATTACTTGATAAAAATAGTAATATTCCTAGTATAAGAAATAATATATTACTTAATTTTATTCTATCTTCTAACATATCAATAATACATGGAATAATGATAAATAATGTCCACCATCCCTTAAAAAATATTTTAAAATTTATTATATTTAAAGACCCTAGTAATGCTAGTACTCCTAATGCTATAAAAATTAAACCTAAAAAAAGGTTAGTTCTTTTCTTTTTCATATTATTAAACAAAAGATAAAGAAAAATATCTTTATCTTTTTGGTCTCCTTTCAATTTCTGCTATTTTTTCTAAAACTTCTTTTGCATTTTTTTCATTTATTTCTGCATATCCAAGTTCTTTTAAAGCTTTAATTTTTGCTGTATTTAATTCTTCAGTTCTACCAATTTGTTCTCTATTTCTCATGTTTATTTCATTTATAAATCTATCGTGACTTTCTTTTAATTTAACACTTGAAAGTCTTGTTTTAGAATCACTTTTATTATGATACATAGTAAGTCCATAATACATAATTGATTCAAAAACAAATTGATCTTCTTTATCATAAACAAATTCATTTGGATCTCTGTTTTTATAAAATTTTGAAAAATATGCCAATGTATATTTTAATTCTGGATATATATTTAACATATCTACAAAATCTCTTAAATATTCTAAAGTATTAACTACTTTATCATCCTTATTAATAGTAAGTCCTGATTTTAGTTTAGTAAATAAATCTATTACTAATTCTTGTTGTTCCCTATTATAACTTCTTATTTTATTAAATATTTCTGAATCTTTACATGTCTTAATATCTTCATTAAGTCTACTTTCGACTTCATTTATATATTTAGTAGAAATAGTAATATCAGATAATTGCATACCATCTTCTATTCCCAAAAGATTTTTAATTTTTATTTTTTTATCTTCTGGCCAATCTTCTAAACTATCTAAAGATAAATAATTGTATAACATTTGTCTTGAAACACCTAAGTACTTTGCAAGTTTTACTTTAGAAATTCCAAGCCCAGTTAAAACTTCATTAAAATAGTTAATCATCTACCATAACCTCCATCTTATCAATAAAATAATACTTCATTTTGCTTTACAGTGTCAAGTGTAAATATTTTATTCACTCATAAAATCTTCTACTTCTTCAAACAAATCTGAATTATTTTTAATAGTCTCTTTATCAGAACTAATTGCTAATACACTTTTATCAAGTCCTTTTTTAAATACTTCACTTTTCTTTCTAAGATCTGTAACTTTCATTTTAAACATAGTATCTAATTCTTTTTGAAGTTCTTTTACATCTATATAAGATAAATAATTATTTATAGCAATATTAGCTTTTGCAAATATAGACTTAGGATTATCTAAATTATTAGTTAAAATCTTATAATTAGTTAATTCTTCCTCTGTTAAATTTAAATTTTTAATAAACTCTGGAAGTTCTTTAAATATCGATAATGTTTCTTTTATCTTAGGATCTCTATATGTAGTTAAAGTTATATAACTTCCTCTATCCGTAGCCCAAGCTCCATAAGCACCATTGTCTATTCTAATTTTCTTCATTAAATATTTATTAGATATTATGTTACATAATAATGAATCTTCTATCTTAGTTCTTAATTTAAATCCTTCTTGAATATAATTGACTTTTTTATCTATAACAAAAGCTTTTGAATTACATGAAATTTTATTATCAATTAAAACTTCTTCATAATGCTTATTATTTATTTTTTCTAAATACTTATCTATATTAGTTTTAAAATGTAAATAATCTTTTTTATTACCAATAAAAGTTATAATCATATTTTCTCTATTAAATACTTTTTCTCTTATTTCTTTCATTTTTTCAAGAAATACTGGGTATTTATCTTCAAAATTATCAAATAAATCTTTTAAAAATTCATATCTTTCTCTAAAAGTAATAGTTTTAAGAATTCTATTAGAAAAATTAAGTTTATAAGAAACAAAATTATTAGTTAAAAACTTACCATCTTTATATAAATTTTCTACATATAATTTTAAATCTTTTATTATATTTTTTATATTATTAATATCTTTAAAATCTTGATTAAATATTATTTCATCAAATATATCTATAAAATTATTAATATTTTCTTCTAAATATTCTGATTTAAAATTCAAATAATGTTTATATTCATCTTCATTTTTTAAATTATTATATAAATCTAAACCAATATTAAAACTACCTAAATCACTATTAATTTTATCTATTAAATCTTTCAATGAATAATTATTAGTTGATATAGATTTTAATAATTGAATATATATAAATAAATAAAAGAACAAATCTTTATCTATATGTTTTACATCAAACATTAATGATATTTGATTTATTCTTAAAGTATCTGCTTCATAGAATAAATATTTTATATCATTTATCATTTCTTCTTCTAATTTTTCATTAGGAATTATTTTAGTGATATCATTAAGCGATAACTTAGGTAAAGATATTATATTTTTATGTTCTATTTTTAATTCTTGATTTATTTTTCTAATATTTTCTATTTCTTCTTTAGTTAAACTAGATTCAATTAATTTTAATTTTTCTTTTAATTTTTCTTCTGAAACTCTAGATAAATCTTCTGTAGGAACACATTTTAAAACTATATAATCTTCATTATTTAAAATGCTATTTTCTATAAATTCACTAAAATCTTTATTTGTAAAACTTCTTTTATTCTTTAAATCTTCTTCGTATCTCAAGTATTTAAAAATATCATCTTTATCAAGTAAAACTCTTGATAAAACTGTTTTAGCTAACATTAAACCTTTATCTGGATAAACTACTAAAGCTTCTTTTTTATCATTAAAACTAATACGTTTTATATAAGCATCTAATTTATCTTTATCAAGACCTTTTTTACTAACTTCTTTTAATGTTTCTTTAAAAATATCTAAAACTTTATCAATATTCTTCTCTTCTATACCAGAAAACATAAATATTATAGAATTAAATTTATCTTCTAATCCTGCAAAGTCAATATTATTTACAAGAGAAGTATCTATTAATCTTTTATGAAGAAGAGATGTTTTATCAGTTAAATATGATAAAAAATGATTTAAAATAGTCTCTACTTTTAATTCTTTTATATTTAATGCTAATACTAAATCTAATTTATTTTCTTTTTCTTTAGGTACTTTTATTGTTATATTTTTATTTTTAATCTTTTCAAATTTACCATAATCTCTTTCGATTTTTTTATATTCATATTTATTAAAATATTCATCTAACTTATTTAAAGATTCATCTATATTTATATCACCATATAAATAAGTAAAGGAATTTGATGGATGATAATTCTTTTGATGGAACTCTTTTAATAATTCATTATCTAAATTAAACATTTCTTCAATATCTCCACCAGAATCATGTTTATATACTGTATTTGGATATAAATTTTTATATATTTCGTTATAAATAATTCTTCCTTTATTTAATGTACCTTTCATTTCATTAAATACTATTCCATTAAAAATTAATTTATCATCTTTATCAAAATCAAGTCTTATACCTTCTTGTTTAAAAGTAAGATCATTTTTATAAATAAGTGGATTAAATACCATATCTAAATAAATATCCATTACTTCTATAAATTTAGAAGAATAATATGTTGAAAAATAAAAATTAGTAAAATTTTTATAAGTCGATGCATTTAAAAGTGAAAGTATTCCTGTTGTTTTTAAATCCGTTAATATTGTTTTAGATGGATATTTTTTACTACCAGAAAAGATAGAATGCTCTAAAACATGAGCTATTCCAGTAGAATCATTTAAAAGTGTAAAAAAATTAATTTCAAATATTAAATTTTTATCTTCATTTTTAATAATTATCACTTTTGCTTTTGTTTTTTCATGTTGATATACATAACCAACACTTTGTATATCTTTAAGTTCTTCTTTTTTTATTAATTTAAAATTCATTAAACCTCCATAAAAAAGAATTATTTCTATATGACATAAGTCATCTCTTTATCATCTTGATAAAGTTTAGAAATAATTCCTCCTCCTATACATATATCATCTTTATATATGGCACATACTTGCCCTGGACATACAGCTTTTGCACTATCATATCTAACAAGTATTTTATTATCATCTAAATATGTAATTTCAGCTTTTATATCATCTTGTCTATATCTAAATTTACATCCTACTTCTTTAGGTCTTAAGTCCGAAGTAAAACTAACATCTTCTACTAAACAAGAGTTAGAGTATAAATATTTTGAATCTTCACTGTAAGTAATATAGAGAATATTTTTTTCTAAATTTTTACCTACTACAAACATTCTATCTTCAGAGCCACCTATATCTAATCCTCTTCTTTGACCAATTGTATAATACATTAATCCATTATGAGTACCTACTACTTTATTGGTAGCAATATCTATTACATTTCCTTTTTTATTAGGAAAATAATTATTTAAAAAGTTTTTAAAGTTTCTTTCACCAATAAAACATATACCTGTAGAATCTTTCTTTTTAGCAGTTATTAAATCATTTTCTAATGCTATTTTTCTAACTTCAGGTTTTTCTATATCTGCTAATGGAAATATTACATTTTCAAGTTGTTCTTTCGATAATTTACATAAAAAATAACTTTGATCCTTATTAGAATCTTTTGCTTTTTTTAAGAAACCATCTTCCATTTTAGCATAGTGTCCTGTTGCTATGTAATCTGCACCTAACTTGAATGCTTCTTTTTTAAATAAATCAAATTTAATATATTTATTACACATAACATCAGGATTTGGAGTTCTACCTTTTTTCAATTCTTCTAAAAAATATGTAAATACATCATCCCAATATTCTTTAACAAAATCTATTCTGTGTAATTTAATACCTAGTTTTTCACAAACTTTTAAAGCATCATTGTAATCTTCTTCTTGAGGACATATATCGTGATTTAACAAATCAGGATTCCCTTTAATATCATTATTTAAAGAAGAATCCCAATTTCTCATAAAAAGTCCTTCAACTTCATATCCTTGTTTAAGTAATAATAGTGCTGCTACTGAAGAATCTACTCCTCCACTAATTCCAACTATTACTTTTTTCATTCTGCTATTACCTTTATAAATGTCTTCTTTCCTTTTTTAATAATTAATTCTTTATCTAATTTAACTTCATAGTCAATATCAGTAATTTTTTCATCATTAATCATTATTCCACCTTGAATTACATTTCTTTTAGCTTCTGCTTTGGATGGAACTAAAGAAGCTTTTACAAGTAAATCTAATATATTAAATGTTCCTTTTTCAAGTTTAATACTAGGCATATTTGTAGATATTCCTTTATTAAATACTTCTTCACTTGTCTTCTCAGCAAGTTTAGCATCTTCTTCTCCTCTTATGAATTTAGTTACTTCATAAGCCATTTCTTTTTTAGCTTTTACTATATCTTTTTCGCATATTTCATCAATATAATCACAATCTAAATCTGTAAAGAAGTAAAATAATTTCTTAACATCTTGATCATCCATATTAATTAATTGTTGATAAAAGTCATATGCTGATATTTTGTTTCTATCTACCCATAAAGCATTTCCAGCACTTTTACCCATTTTCTTACCTTGTGAATCAACTAAAAGTGGTGATGTAAATACATAAGCATCTCCTAAACCAGATTTTTTAATAAGTTCTGTACCTGCTAAAATGTTAGACCATTGATCTGATCCACCTATTTGTACTAAACAATTGTGATTTTTAAATAAATGATAAAAATCATATGCTTGAAGTAAAGAGTAACCCATTTCTAAAAATGTTAAACCACCTGCTTCTAAACGAGTTTTATTAGAATCTGAAGCAAGCATTTGATTAACATTAAATTTAGATCCAACATCTCTCATAAATTCCATGAATTTTAAATCAAGTAACCAATCTGAATTATCTAAAATTTGACATTTATTTTCCCCTTCAAAACTCAAAAACGGCATAAGTGTCTTCTTTAAATTTTCTTTATTTTTATTAACTTGATCAAAAGTTAATGCTACTCTTTCAACTTTTCTTCCAGTAGGATCTCCAACTATTCCAGTAGCACCTCCAATTATTATAATTGGTTTATGTCCCATTTTTTGTAATCTTCTTGCAAGTGTAATTGGAAACAGATGACCTATATGAATAGAATCAGCTGTAGGGTCTACTCCCAAATAAAAAGTAATAGAACTATTGTTAATCAAATCTTCTAATTTTTCCATATTATTGCTTTGATATACATATCCCCTCTTTTTAAGTTCATCAAAATTTTTCATATAATCACCTTCTCTCTTCCTGTTATTATAACATAAAAATATTTAAGCACGTTTAATTTTAATAAGTATTAAAGAAAAAATAAACCAATATAAAAACGATATAACATATAAAATTTTATTTTTAGGTTTTAAAGACATAAAAATCAAAGAAAATATACCACCTATAATACAAAAAATAATAAGTATGTTTTCTTTTAAATCTTTCTTTAATATTTTATTAAAGATAAGTAAAAAGATTAATAATACTATATTAATTATAATAATATAATCTATTAATAAATTAACGAAGTTCATTATCAACACCTTCTATTTTTGTTATAAAAATAAAGTTAATATTAGCTAAAATATAAATCATTAACATAATAAATATTTTAACATTAGAATCTTCATCTATTAACAAAAATAAAGGTGATAAGAACATAATAAAATAATTAAAAAGATTTAAATAAAAGTAATTACTATTCTTTTTTAATCTTTCTAAAATTGAAAATTTATTAATTAAAGATATTAATATATATAATATTAAAACTATACTAATATTAAATTTTAAAATATCTAAAGATATAAATAATGCTATTCCAAGTAATAATAATATAATAGAAATAGCTAGATCTAAGTAATTATATTTATTATTTTCTTTTTTAAGAAACTTAATAAAATTAATAACTGCTATTAAAATTAAAAAGATTCCAAAAACTAATGAAGATAAATTATATATCTTCTTTTCAATTAATAAAAATCCTAAAGCATAAACTATCAAAAAGATATTTATAAATATTTCCCCTATAAATAATTTGTTTAAATTTTTCATATTTCCTCCTAAATAAATTATATCACGATATAATTAAAATATTTTTTCATATAATCTATATCAAAATTTATATTATAAAAATATACTAAATAATAATAATTTTTAACTTTCTTTATTAAAATGACATATTTATCTATTTTTTTAATATAAAAATCTTGATATTTTTCATAGTTATTTTCATCTATTTTTTCTAATATTTTAATAACTATTCTTTTATTATCCTTTTCAAGTCTTATTATATTATCAAGACCTAATACTTCTTTTTCTTGTAAATCGTTTGGTAATATCAATTTAAGATTTAAATCTTTATATATTAAATTACCAACTAATGATTCACCTCTTAGTTCTAATTTATTAAATTTAATATTTTCTTGTGTTTGATAGCTAATAAATTTATTTAATATATTAAAATTAAATGAATATTTTTTACTAATAACTTCTAATACTATATTATTTTTTATTAAAAATGAATGGATATTATCATCTTTATCTATATATGAGTATAATTCTAATCTTTTATAAGTAATAATACCTTTACTTTTATAATTCTTATATTTTTTTATATAATCTTTTAAAACAAAATTATGACTATAGAAAATTTTAATATTAATATCTTCATTATATAAATCTAAATAAAAACTATTTTTTTTATTTTTTAAACCTTTTGGTAAATTAAATGTATATCTTTTATTAATAATAGTATTAAGTTTATACTCTTCAGTTTCTTTATATTTATATAAAGGTTTATTGTTATTTAAATATAGTTCATCATTAATTAAAAAATTCAATGCTAAAAATATTAAAATACTAGATACTATAAAGATTAAAAATATTCCTATTCTTTTCATAATTTAATTATAAATTATATTTTAAAAAAATAACACATTTATTTAATGTGTTATTTTCCTAATTTATTTAATTTTAATTGTAATTTTTGTTTTTGTCTTGCAGCTTTATTTTTGTGAATTAATCCTTTAGATTTAGCTTTATCTATATTTTTAATAGCTGTTTTTACTAGTTCTAAAGATTTTTCATCTGAATTAGCTAGTGCTATGTTAGCTTTTTTATAAGCGCTTTTAGCTGGTGCTAAAACTAATCCATTTCTTTTCTTTTTCTTAGCTGAAGTTTTAATTCTTTTAATTGCACTTTTAATATTTGCCATTATTTTCTCCTTCTTCTAATTAATTTGCTATAGGATAACAACTAGCTTGTTTCTTATCTCTTCCTACTCTTTCAAATTTCACTACACCATTTACTACTGTATATAAAGTATCATCTTTACCTTTTCTTACATTTTCACCAGGTAGTATTCTTGTTCCTCTTTGTCTATAAATAATAGAACCAGCTTTAGCAAATTGTCCATCTGCTACTTTTGCTCCAAGTCTTTTACCAGCTGAATCTCTACCATTTGAAGTTGAACCTCCACCTTTATGATGAGCAAATAATTGGATGTTTAATTTTAACATATTTCCTCCTCTATTTTTAAGTTTCTTGGATATTGTTCTTCTAAATCTCTTAGTAACATAATCATATTAATTAATAAAGTATCTACTATCTTATTGTTATTAATAACATTTATTTCTACTTTATCTTTAGATAATTTTTCTTTTATATCACCTTTAGATAACAATTCTATTCCATTTATTGTAGTAATCATAATACTTGATATTGAACTACAAACGATATCTTTACCTACTTTGTCATACATACTATGACCTACAAATGTAATCTTAGATATCTTTTCTTTTGTTTTTAATACTTTTACTTGAACCATTACTTACTAATTTTTTCTATTACTAATTTAGTATATGGTTGTCTATGTCCTTGAGTCTTTCTAGTAGATCTTTGTTTAGTAACATAAGTAAATATTCTTATTTTCTTCCCTTTACCATGTTTTTCAACTTTTGCTACTACTTTAGCTCCTTTAACATAAGGACTTCCAACTTCGCTATCAAGCATTAATACTTCATCAAAAGTAACTTTTTGACCTGGTTCTACATTAAGCTTTTCAACATAAATCACGTCATTTTCTTTTACGTAGTATTCTTTTCCACCTGTTCTTATTACAGCATTCATTATATTTCCTCCCTATCTTAAGACTCGCTTTTAAGGTGCTAATGCTTAAAACCTTTTCAATGCGGTTTGAAGTAAGAGGCTTCAAACATTTATAATTATATCATAATTTATTTTTTTTACAATAAATAGTAAAGTTTTTATTGAAGTTATTTTTAACTTATGCTATTATTTTAATTGTGATGGACCCTTAGCTCAGTTGGTTAGAGCATCCGGCTCATAACCGGACGGTCATAGGTTCGAGTCCTATAGGGTCCACCATTTTTATTATAAATATTATGTATGCGGGTGTGGCGGAATTGGCAGACGCGCTAGACTTAGGATCTAGTTCCTCGGAGTGCAGGTTCAAGTCCTGTCACCCGCACCATTGTATAAATTAAAGAAATTAGTAAAATGATTTCTTTTTTTATTTTTAAAATGTTAATATATACTTAGGAGGAATATATGAAAAAAGTTTTATTAATTATATCTTTAATATCTATTTTTACACTTACATCTTGTAATAAAGATAATAATACTGAAAAAGTATATAAAAATACTAAAGTTGTAGTAAACATGAAAACATATAATAAAATTAAAACTGGTATGACTGAAGATAAAGTATGGTCTATTCTTGGTGGAAAATGTGAAAAAATAGTATTAGAAGATGCAAGTCCAACAGATATAAAACTTGTTGAATATGGATGTAACGGATACGGAGATAAAGGTGCTAACGTTATATTAAGCTTTGATGAAAATCATAAATTATATATTAAAACACAATACGGATTAAAATAAAAAGAACATTATTCAAAATGTTCTTTTCTATTATTTTGATATTTTTTTCTTTTATAAGTTAATTTCTTTACTTTACCATTTTCTAATTCTTTATCTTTATTATCTCCCAATGAAAGTAATTCTTCTCTTAATACAACTAAACGTTTCTTTAATAAAGTAATATTTTCACATATATAGTACATTTCTCTTTTTATTTCTTTTTCTCTTCTTTTCTCATATTCATCCATCATGATTAGATATATCTCCTTTTTATTTAATGATCTCAAATTCCCCACTTCTTTTTTATATGTTTTTACATATGTACTAAATATAATAATATTAAAAATATATATGTCAATCTTTATTTAAATTATTTTATATACAAATTATAAATTGTTTTAACTCTTTTTAATTATTCTTTATCATTATTTATATTATTACTTACTCTATTTTGAAATTCATCATCAAATTCTTCAATGAATTGTGCTATATCATTTCTTGTTTTTGATGTGTTTTCGTCATTTAAGTATTCCCATAATTTTGTGAATACTTCTTCATCTTTTCCGCATCCACAAGCAAAATCCATTTGACCTCTGCACTGGTCTTCTTCATCAAATTCTAATAGCTTGTGAAATACCTTACTTCTTAATTTATATAGTTCTTCTTCATTCATACTTATCACCATGTTTATTATTACTTATTATAACAAACTAGTTATATACTTTTAATACTTACATAGCTTTTTATCACATATAATCTACTGTCTCACTCCTAATTCTAAAAAGTAATACCAAATATAACGAGAAAGGAGACAAAATTTTTTTAATGAGATTTCCATGAAAAAATACGCTTTATTTAGCGTCTTTAAATTTTAACTTAGATATATTTTTTAAATCACTTGTTACGTTAACGAAATCTATCTGTTCTGTATTTCTGTTATATTTTATTAAAGTATTATCAAAAATAGGCAAATAATTTGAACCTATTTTTTCTGCATAAGAAAATAATACATAATTTTTATTTATGTTTTTTAAATATGCTTTTACTTTGTCTATCATTATTTTCTTATTTTTCTATTATTCATTTTATATTCATAAGATATTGTATCACTCTCAAACTTCAACAAGTATTTCAATTTTTGCTTCTTGGTTTGATATTCATAAGATATTGCATCACTCTCAAACTAAAATACAAATGATATACTTTTTAAAAAGTTTGATATTCATAAGATATTGCATCACTCTCAAACAATCACTATAATT
>RBWB01581289.1_pt1 | contig 29143 bp, 29 predicted proteins | sample 2014201 | NCBI WGS metagenome assembly RBWB01 (sample SAMN10133834, study PRJNA383868) | Human oral metagenome, whole genome shotgun sequencing project. | isolation source: supragingival plaque isolated from 88 juvenile twins | host: Homo sapiens | place: Australia
GCCCCCCCTCGTTTTCTGCTGCAAATAATCCCAGAATTCCTCGCCAGTCGTTTATTCCGGCAGTTCTCCGCCCCAACGGCGCAGCGCCACACCCGGCTCACCATTCAGTTCTTTGATAAAAAATCCTGTATCATCGCCCAAACACATCAATCCAGTTTTTACTGCATATGCCCTCGCTTTAGCAATCGCATTATCTTCAATTGAGTCAATTCCTTCAGGAATTTCCAGCTTTATACCAATATCATCAATACCAAGCACAGTATAATCATCACTCAGGTACAGCTTAAAATCAGCTAATTTTGCTTGGTTACTTGTTGCGATAAGTATTCCGCTCTACTATTACTATTCTTTTCAGTTTCACACACAGCGCCTACTTCTCCCTCGTAATTTTTATAAAACCACTCTCTCGAATGTGTCTCCGTATATTTTCTGTACTACAACAAGAATATACCATACCACATATTCACCTATCACTAGCACAAGCTCATTTACCATAACTCATGGCTGCCTATTAAATTAGCCTGAATATAGTTTCAATTGCCACAACTATACACCCAAACTCGAAAATCTTTCGCCGATTGAGATAGCGTGCAGTGCACTAATTACTCCAGGGATACCGACAGTCTCTAACTCCTTGAGTGTCATAAAACGCAGATCATCCATTTTATCCGGTTCGCAGATACACGGCTTACCCTGCCATGCGGCAATGTTAAAATAAAAATCTATATAGTCAAACTCACCTTCGTGGCGCTGCATAGCGTGTACTAGCTCAGCATCCGCTTCAATTACCCGCAGACCAACTTCTTCTGCAAGTTCGCGCACAGCCGCCGCCCGAGCTGATTCACCATCGTCAACGTGTCCAGCTGGCACAGTATACTGACCATCGCGATAACCGGTATTATGCCGACGTATTACTAGATATTTATCACCCTGCTTTATAAGCATGTATACAGCTGCTCGAAAGTTTTTACGTGTCGTCATCCTATTATCTCCTCTTATACGATGAATGCTCCTTAAACCATTATTATCGCAGTCATTAAATACGTCAATCAGTCTTGCTCATGGTATGCTGTCTGAAAAATGGATAATCTATTAAAAAAATTGCCAAAACTTACGCTGCTAAATCATTATTCATAAACACCCTACCAGCAGTACTACTAGCGTGCTAGCAACTACCAAGCATCTAGCTAATGTATCCACCTTCCAAAAGCTTTCGCGTCATCGGTAATAGTTCCAGTTCAAGCGCTTCGTCACGGCTAAACAATGCAAGATCACGCACAAACACCTCGTCACTGTCCGAAAACTTATCAAGCCCTGGCAATTGCGCAGTGAAACAATAAACAGTCGCTTGCACGTCACCGTATGTGATACGTAGCTCATCAACAAACTGCAGGCCATCATCCGTAGACAGTGTATAATTTACCTCTTCTGCAATTTCACGCCGAATCGCTTCATGCGGCGTCTCGCCCACCTCAATGCCGCCACCAATAAACTCCCACATCGTACCGCCCGTGTCAGCGCGGCGGTTTAGTAGGATTTTATCACCATCACGAAATGCGATAAGCGACACATGAACACATTGTTTTACGTCATTTGCCATCAGTTAGTTATACCATAAAAAATCATACCCGTACAATTGTCTAGAGTTACATTTTAAATAGTCCTATAAGTAACACTGAAAGTGATAAAATGGTTTTCAGTGACCCAATCAAAAAATATTACCGTAGCGATTCAAGGACAAGCCGGCTCATTCCACGAACAAGCAGTGCGCCAGTGGTACGGCGCGCGGGCAACAATCGTGCCGTGCGTAACATTTCGCGACGCATTTGACGCCTACGCTAATGGCGCAGCTGATGCAATTGTAACGGCGGTAGAAAACACGATTTTTGGCAGTATCAACGAAGTGTACCAGCTGATAGAATCATGCGGCGCACCAATTGTCGGCGAAATGAAGCTGGCAATTGACCAAATGCTGATAACACGCCCAGGCGCGAAGCTTACCGGCATCACCGAAGTATACTCGCATCCTGTAGCGCTCGCACAATGTCAATCGTTTTTAAAACAGCACATGCCTCACGCGACCTTGATTGAGTTTTTCGATACCGCTGGTGCAGTTGAATTTATTGCGAGCGGACATGCACTACACCGAGCGGCTATCGCAGGGCGGGCAGCAGCCGAACTATACGGCCTGCCAATTGCCGCAGAATCAATCCAAGACGACAAAGACAACATTACGCGCTTTTTAGTGTTAGAATCAACAGATCCGCCCGTTGATGCAGCACGCGCATCGCTCGTTGTTAGGACAAGCCATCAGCCAGGCGCGCTCGTCGAGGTACTGCAGATTTTTGCTCGCGCCGGCGTCAATCTAACCAAACTCCAATCTCAGCCGATCATGGGTCAGCCGTGGCAATACAAATTTTTCATCGTCGTTGACTGCGCCGGTGCAAAACTCCGCCAGCTTATTAATGAGATTGAACAAAGCAGCCACACAGTGACAGTTCTAGGCGAATACCGAGCAGCGTAATTTATATGCAAAACTACCGAGTCGCCTGGTAACTCATATCTAGCAGGCTAGCGATTTCCTCATCTACTACCAAACCATCCAGCACAATACTCACCCAATGCATTTTGTTCATATGATAACCCGGTGCAAAACCTGATCGCACTCGCAAATCATCAATCAAGTTCGGGTCAAGCTTTAGATTTAATACATCAACCATGCCCTCACCCGTTAATCCAACTGTACCGCGCGGCACATTCATCACGATTGCATACCACTTATGATTGTCATCATGCCGAAACACCGCGTAGTTCGGGTATTTCTGCCATAAAAACTCCGGGTCAGTACCATAGGTTTGTTTAATGTGAATGTATAATTGCGAACGGTTCATCTATTTCTCTAACCACTAGGATAATTTACAAATATACCACGACTAGATGACTAGCTATCGTGTCTTTGCAATAATCTCACGTAATTGTTTGATCGCATCCGCACGGCGCTCGGTCGTCCAGTATTCACCGGACGTCAAGCCTTTATCATCAATGGACGTTTCCGGTAAAAACCGTCCAACAATTTTGCCGTCATGCAATGCCGTGACGTCTGGCACGAAGATACGCGGATTACCATCGCCATCTTTCGCTAGATAATCTTTTAGTTTTTCGACCAGCATTTGGTATGTTACGTCATTATTTGCACGCGCCTGGCGTATGTCCATATAATAAACTTTTGTCAGCCCTTCAGCTTTTGCTGCCTCGTCAATCATTGGCGCTAGTTTTTGGCACCACGGGCATTCTTTGAAGCCTAAAAAGACGAGACCGCTGCCATGTTCGAAAATTTGCTTAATCTCACTAGGCGACACATACACAAAACGGTTATCGTCCGCCACTTGCGAATAGTGTTGCTTAAATTTCGCTGCGTCAGGTAGAGCAACCGTTGACTGTTCATGCTCTTTCGATGATTGACTTACTTTAAGTATGCACCACCACGCGGCAAGCAGAGCAACCGCTGCCACAATAGCCGCGACAATTATCCATTGTTTTCGTTCTCGTGCTTTCGATTTTTTTGCGCTCATAGTCCACCTCCATTTCACCTTTTTATTGTATCACGCCGCTACACGTACACTACTTGATTCCGTTGTGTATCTAATGCTATGGCTCGGTCACTAATTAGACTCTAACTATAGTAGTCGATTATCTTAATTTTTTATCTTTGTTCTATGCTTATTCTTAACTTCTACTCCTACCTTTACTTTCACTTGCTAGGTTCTTGTTCTTATATCTCTACCGTCTATTCATAGTTATTATTCTTTTCTTATATATTTATATATAAGAAGGAGAGAGAAAAAGAATGATGAATAATAGGGGTAGAATAGGTAAAGAATACCGGATATTGATATCCGGTATTCTTTTATAGTGAGAGGGGTAAAAAAGAGGGTGAAAACTATACTAGAAACGTTAAGTTAGCGCTATACTCAGCAGTACTGTGTAGGTTTTAACCTTCGTACGACTCCCATGAAAAACCTGCTTGACCGAAATGACCATAGCGGGCAGTCTGTTCGTATATTGGACGACGCAAATCAAGCGCTTCAATAATGCCGTTCGGCGTCAAATCATATCCAGTGATCTTGCGCAACGCACCATCAACGATCGCTGTAGTTTCAATCGGTTGATCGTAACCAATCGCATATGCTAATCGTACAAGTACTTCGCCTGCATGGAATCGATGCAAATAGTCAATGGCGATTTTGCGCGCCATATACGCAGCACTACGATCCACCTTGCTTGGGTCTTTACCGCTAAATGCCCCGCCGCCAAGCGGTATACGCGGACCATAATTATCTACTGCCAGTTTGCGGCCTGTTAGACCCGCGTCAGCGTCAAACCCACCAATTTTCCAATCGCCTGCTGGATTGATATGCAATATTGGATCGATATTTTGAATCACTGCATTATTCATCTGGTGCTCCGTTTGAGTTTCTGCAAAGTACTTTACCCCCACATATCGTACCGCTTCGTCTCTCACCCAATCTTTCACCGCCTGCTCCAGCTCATCGTATGGCGCATGCTGAAAACTCGCTACAACCGCGACGATATCGCGACCACGCACCGATACTTGCGTCTTGCCGTCATACGGCCAACGCTGATATAGACACTGATTTAAGCGCCGCGCTAACACCACTTCTAGCGGCAACAGCTCCGGCGTCTCATTGCAAGCATAGCCTATCATAATCCCCTGGTCGCCCGCACCGCCCGCGTTGACACCACGCGCAATCTCTGGACTCTGTTCAGCAACCCGCTCAATAACTTCACTATTTTTGCCGGCAATTCGGCGAACAATTTTTGCAATACTTACTTCTACCCGACTTGATACCTCGCCCGTAACGAATACTGCACCATGTCCGCCCGCTACATCAATCGCTACACGCGCCTGCGGATCCTTTGCCAGATATGCATCTACAATTGCATCTGAAATCTGGTCGCATAATTTATCCGGATGCCCCGGTGACACACTCTCAGCTGTGCGTATACTATTTTGATTTTTACTCATAGGTTACTCCTTCCGCACATCTTGCCACACACCGAGTAGAAAGAAGTTCCATGAAAATATCTTCCCATTCGGGCTAGATGGAGCACCTTACCGTAACATGGAATCGTCTCATGCTAAAGCAGGTTGCTGGCGGCTCAACGAGCTAGTTCTCTCGCCGCACTCTTGATATGCTAGTTGTTAATTGTGGGATTATTGTAGCATGAAATGACACGTATTCACAACAGCTACCGGCACGGCGAACGCAATACATAAAGATCAACCAAAACGTATAAACATACGGACTGCATGAAGATTATATATAATAGAATACCCCAATCTTTCCTTGTGAATATCCATACAAATCGTCGTACATAATCGTCCATATCTGTAAGGTCACCACCACGTACATTATTGTCACCATACTGTTCCATGTATTTTCGCGTCACACGACCTTCATACAATTGAGCTCTCTCAATATCGCACAGACCGAGATCTTTCGTATCGTGAATTTTCAGAGGTTTATATTTTTTCGTCCAATTCGCACCGGCAAAACCCCGTTGATGCTCGCGAAACCGCTTTTCGACTGAACGCGAAGTGATACCAATATACCATTTGTCTTGCTCCAGTTTTAAAACATAGAGCTGCCAACGCGACTTTTGCTTATTCACCACTTCCGTTCTTTCATATCACACTTTTTTAGCGCACTCTGCAAATCCCGCACTGGCGCCACATATTCAACTTCAACTTCTACGAAATGCTGTCGTGCAGCCAGGATTTTGCCCCGCTCGCTCGCGCTCAGATGTGAATTGTTGATTTTATTCACTCCTTTTGTCTCTGCAACAAAATAAACTCGTTCGTCGCCATCAAATACCACCGCCCAGTCTGGATTATATGACCCGAGCGGCGTCGGGATCGTGAACCAACCCGGCAGCTTTACATAAAACCGGATGTTGTCTGCTTGCTCTAACGCTTTCATAAACTTATACTCCACCTCTGAATCAACCGTCACGTAATCATATATCGTTTTATCCGGATTATCAACAGCAATCGCTCCGCTTTTCATCGCCGCATCGTACAAATAAGCTTCGAGTTCATGGTTTTCAAACAGACACATATCGTAACTTTCGCCAGTTTTTTGGTAACTAATTCCGTCTACCATCACCTCTTGCTTAGCACGATTGATAGCCCGCGCCGCCTCGTCGATCATCTGTTGTGGATTACGTGCTAATTTACCAAACGCATCTGCCTTATCAAGCACGGCAAAAATCATCGCGCGCGTCAATCCTGTTCGCTTTTCCAGCACGCTCAGAATATCTGGCACATACACCTTCTGGATATTCGCTGCTACACCAGCACCTGGCGTTTCACTGACCGTAAAACCGCGCTCCGCGCCTAACTGTTCAATTCGTACTCTGGTATCAACAATCTGCGGACGGACGACCTCAACCAATACTAGTTGCTTAGTCGCTTGACGTACTAACTCATCTACATCAAACGCCACACGATAAACGGTTTTATGTTTTATCCGCTCCCACAATTCCTTAAAATCGTCGCTCAAAGCCAGGCTTTTTGTCAGCCGTATCTGCCGCCGATCATCGCGATTCTTAATCCGCCCGCTAAATGAAATTCCCGTTTCCTGCTCAATTTCCGTCTGCAACTTGCGGCTAAAATCCGCGTAACTTTCGTTAGCTACCACCGTCAGTATATTAGTATTCTGGTCGTGAACCCGCTCGCCATTGATATCTACCGGTAAGCGCAGCCCCCGCCCAATTTCCTGGCGCTTTTTCATTTCACTTGACGTTTCATTCAACGTACAAATTGTAAACACATTCGGGTTATCCCAACCCTCGCGCAGCGCCGAATGACTGAAGATAAATCGCAGTGGCTCGTTCGGATCAAGCAGCCGCTCCTTGTCTTTCATAATCAAGTTGTATGCGCTATCATCATCTTTTGTCCGGCCACCTTCGCCCTTAGTGTCACGCGAGTCCTTCCACTGCCCGCTTTTGTCTTTGGCAAAATAGCCATCGTGCACTGTCTTGACCGCCAGCTCGTCTAGCACGCCAGCAAAGCGCGGTTTGGCTGCCACTTTTTTATAACTTTCTTCAAACCACTCAGCAAACTTACCTTTTACCACACCGCCCGACGTATACTCACGGTAATTTGCCACCTTATCAATGAAGAATAAACTCAAAACCTTCACATCAGCGCCCAGCTGTTTCTGCTTATCAAAATGGTCTTCGATCGTCAATTCGATCTGCCGTTTCAAAATCTCCTCGCACAAGCTCTCGTCTTTCTGCCCGACATACACCGTCTTGCCATTAGCAAATTCTACCGCCTGCTCAATAAAATCAATCCGCTCCACCACGTAATTTTCGTACACCGCACGACCTGTCAATTCCGCCAAATCATCGCCCGGACTCACTTTTACCACTCGCCGTTGCAAGCCATACTCATCACTAGCATCAACTTCAATATGGGCGATAATCCGGCTCTTGCCTTTGCGCTCCAGCTTCAGCACATTTACATACGCGTCATTATAGCTATCCTCGCTCAACACACTGTGCACCTCAATCTTCTTTACCAAATGTTTATCATAGGCGTCAACCGGCGTCAGGCGATAGAGTAGATTGTATGGGTTTTTATGCGTGGCACTATAGCGCAGTGTACAAAGCGGATGCAGGCTTTCAATCGCTGCTTTTCGCGTATCGGTTTCCATATTCTGCGGTTCGTCGACAATCACTACCGGATTAGTCGCACGGATGAAATCTAGTGGACGACCGTAATCACTCTGCTTATTCATGATGTTAGCCGCCTTAGCAAAACTATCAATGGTGATGACCATAACTTGCAGCGTATCATTGGTTGCGAACTCACGTGCCTGTCCGGTCTTTTTACTATCCCAGACATAATAATTCATCTCTGGCTTGTGGTAGAGCTCAGCAAAATGCTCGCGGGTAATTTCTAAATTCTTCAGCACACCCTCACGAATCGCCACACTCGGCACCACGATAATAAACTTCTTCCAGCCATACTGCTCGTACAACTCGTGAATCGTTCGCAGATATACATACGTCTTGCCTGTCCCCGTTTCCATTTCAATAGAGAAATTCATACCGTGTGCAAGCACATTTTTGTTGGTAATTTTATCAGTAGTAACGTCGCTCTTTTTAAGCTTATTTCGTTCCTGAACCGCATGTGTATTTTTGATAAGTTGCTCATTTGACAATTCCAAAATATTTCCGCGCGCTACTGCCGCTTCCAAGCTCAACTGCTGTCCATCAAAAGCCAAAGTCTCTTGCCCGCCAAAACTCGTTCCGTCCAGTTTCCTCTGCCCAGCGAAGACATCCACGGCTGCTTGAATGGCGTCAAGTTGGTATTGTTGATTGGGGTCGAATTTAAGTTTCATTAGAATTATCAGTCCTTATTTCTTTTACTACCTTATCAAAATCACTCTCCAGCCGCCGCATTTCGTCTTGGCGGTATACGTCAAATTCGCGCTTGGCTTTTTCTATTGCTCGTTTATGGCTAATTTTGCCAGCGTTATTAAGCAGTTTTGAGTCGTTTACGCGTAAATACTCGTCTAGTTTATCAATCCACTGTTGCATTGTCATAGCTTTGCGGCGAGCTGCCTGGAGCTCAGCAAAATCAAGGTATTGCGACACTATCAAATTCAACTCGTTTAGCTCATCCTCGTTTAAGTAGTTTTTTGCTACCGCTACGTCATCGGTTGTTATGTAATTACCCTTAAAGTTCGTTAGTCCCATGTTCGGCTGCGTAGCATTGGCACGATCATAAATCATTTCCGCTGCAGTTTTACCGTGCACCGCATAGTGCATCTTATTTTGCACCGTCGCAAAGAACTTTTTAGTCATATCAGAATCTTTTTGATAATCAATGCTCGTTGCATAAATATCTGTCACCTGTTGGTACAAATTACGTTCGCTTGAACGAATATCACGAATACGCTGGAGTAATTCTTTGAAATAACGACCGCCGCCCTGCTTGAGGCGTTCATCGTCCATCGTAAATCCTTTGACAATATATTCACGCAATCGCTTGGTTGCCCATTGGCGGAACTGCGTACCGCGCAAGGATTTAACGCGATAGCCAACAGAGATAATCACATCTAAATTATAATGTTTAACGCTATAACTCTTCCCATCAGCAGCAGTTACTCGGAATTTCCGAACAACTGAGTTCTCGTCCAGTTCACCCTCTTCAAAAATATTGCCTAAATGCTCTACGATTGTTGGTTTTGACTTATCAAAAAGCTCAGCCATCTGATCTTGTGTCAGCCAAACCGTTTCACCTTCAATCTGAACGTTGATGGAGACTTTATTGTCAGTAGTTTTATACAGCAGAAAATTAGCTGGAGTATTTTTCATCATCATGCTGTCACTCCGTTGTCCCGCTTAAGTACTCCGACCCGACAACTTTGTGCTCGCCAAAATCTGCTTCATCCAGCTGTCGCTCAATAAGAATATCCCTCACCGAATTGATAGCGTAAAGCTGGTATTGTCGGTTAAATACGAATTTGAGCTTCATCAAGCCGACCTTCTCTCATAGGAAAAGCTTACGCTAAACTTAAGATCTTTCTCTCGACACATTGCATACAGCGCGTTGATCTTTGACAAAAAAGTAAATGATCTTATATCCATTAAACTCTGTATCGGGTTACTCCTATTGGTGAATATTAGCCAAAGCTCAACTTCATCGACTTCTATATATCCACCATCGCTTGGAATATATCTACCATTTGATATTAACGATATGACTGAACTAGCTTGATCCAGGGCGTAGCCCAAATTTCTTGCATCTCCTCGCTTTGTGACAATTATTTTTTTATTAAGCGGATCATATACATCACATATCTCTATATTCCTTTTGAGCTTAAAATCTATCTTCCGATCATATAGTTGATATTCCCCTCTCTCGCTTAGTACCTTATTATAGTAAAGCTCCTTGTAGGCAGGATTCCCACTCTCTTTCTCCCGCGAGCACCAATTTAAGAAGTCTTCTTCATTAAAGTTAATGTCACGAGTTGCTATCTCTATCTTCTTTACCCAAAATTGGAGATCTTCTAAATAGTCATTATTAAATTCCTTCCATCTACCATTTTCAAGATAACACCTCGTATCATCATCTTGATAATCAATAAAGTATATTAGTTCTTTAGTAAAAGTGCGCCCTTGATCAGATCTTACAACAAGTTTTAGATCCTTTAATATGCCCCTGAGCAGAAAATTATTTGTGTCACAGAACCTTTTTATAGTGTCTATACTAATAGAACTATATTCGTCTTCATATATAATCCCCTTGTATTTAAATTGCCATATGACATCATCTGTAAAGAATATATTCACACCAAAATTATCAAAATCGTAAAAACCTATATTATAATCATCCCCGCCATTCTCAATGGCCTTGACTAGGTTGTCATTTAGTTTTTTTATCTTTTCTGGATTAATCACTATTTTAGATCGTGGAACCTTAAATTTTACATCCAAAGCCAATGTTTCGTTTACCTTTTCAATTAAAAATCCTAGTTCACGCGCACTAATATCTATATTAGCTAGCTGAATACTTGAACCAAATACGATAGCAGACCTACCAAAATCTTTATCATTCTCAGCTTTCATTTTCAGCAGATTAATTGATTCACCGGCAGTAAAATCTAAATTACTATAATCAACATTACTGGTTATTGATCTACTTTTAATCCCCCCATTAAAAATAGAGCTTTTCATTTTACTTTTAGACCCATCACCTATGCGTTGTGCTACATTTATTCCAAATTCTTGATCGCAATAGTCATCAATGATCGAAAAACTGCGCCCCATAGACACTGCATAAACGGATTCTTCAATAAGAGCAATTAGTATCGCTGAATATGTCGTAGCCTTTAGATCATGATATTCTTCAGGTAGGATGGGCTTATACTGAGTAGACCACCATACATCACTGTATTCTTGTGATATACAAAAATTAAAGCTAACGTTGCTTGATTTATATTCAGCGACAGACTTGTATTCTTTTTGCCTAAGTTTTTCCTGAAGTCCATCAAGATCATCTATCTTATAAATGTTGTACTTTGCCATAGCTATACCACCTCCACCCGTACACCACGCTGCTCTGCCTGCAACATTGCGTTTGCTCTCAAGTTCGCATCATCGCCAAATGCACGCGATAGCAGGACGATTTGTTCGGCACCACTGTCAAGCAAACGGGCAGAGTCAGTCTCAGTTATGTTAGCAATAAGTGAAATCGCAAGTGATTCAGACGGTATGAATAGATAGTTATTACGTTGCTCAATAGTTACCAATGGAGAGATGCCGCGTTTGAGTAAGACCTCTGTCAGAATATCATCATCGGTCGCACCAAGCTCAAGCGGGTCAATTGATTCAAGCGTCTGCTGGCGGATTTCCTCGGCGGTCGAGACCTGCTCGTTCCAGCGTTTGAAATTGCTTTCGCCGATAGTGTAGGCACGAAAGCCAAGGTCAAGTGGTGCTTTTCTTTCAGATAATTTATCGGCAAAGTCAGCTTTGATTTTCGCACCAGCGCGACGAATCCGCTCACGTGACAAATCCGCTATAGTATGTCTTAAATTTAGCCTATCAAGTATTGCCACAGCGTTCTCAATAATTTGCCTCGTTTTGGGGTTGGCACTTTTGTAGTTTTTATCAAGATCTTCACTTAACTGTACAGCTATAGTTCTGAGATTAATATTATTTTCAACTGAGTACTCCATCGCTGCATGCATAATCGTGCCCGATCCCGCAAAGAAATCAACGATAATATCTCCATCCCTAACGTTTGATATATCGATCATATTCTTTATTAAACTTATGGGTTTCGGATTCTCAAACACAACCTTACCATCAAATAGTTCTTTTTGTTCCGAAGTTGCCGCTTGATTATTCCCAAAAACATCACTGGACCACCAGTTTGTGGCAGATTGGCCCTCTTCTTGTCTCTCGCTTAAATAATATTTCTTCCTAGGCAGCCCGTTACCACCACTTGGGAAATAAATCCTACCTTGTTCTAAAAGCTTTCTGTATGTACCTTCGCTGCCCATCCAGTCATCCAAGACTTCCCTACCGCTAGGCAGCTGAATTTTATACCTTACTCCACTCTGGCTAGATCCTGTTTTCCACGGCTTAGATGCCCACGCACCATTGACATCATTATCTGGATTAGAAAAATCACCCGTTACCGCAATCTTACCTACTCCAGAATTTTTATATAACTCTGCGTTTCGTGTATAAACTAATATATGTTCAGCCACCAGACCAATCATTTTCATTGGGTCATTTGGCTGATTTGTCCTTCTCCTCCAATGTATATGCCCTTGAAAATTCTCCTCCCCAAATATCTCATTCATCATCAGGCGGAGGTTGTGAACTTCATTGTCATCAATTGATACGAAGATTACGCCGTCTTGCCGCAACAAATTGCGGGCGAGAAATAGCCGCGGATACATCATACTCATCCAGTTGCTATGCTTGTGTCCGCCGGTGTTGGAGCATAGGCCATCGTCGCGCGTCACATTACCTTCGTCGTCGGTGATGCCGGCTTCCGCTTCGTAACTTTTGCGTGTCTGCTTGAAATCATCGTTGTAGACGAAATCGTTGCCAGTGTTATACGGCGGGTCAATGTAAATCATCTTCACCTTGCCGTAATAGCTCTTGTGTAAAATCTTCAGCGCCGCCAGGTTATCGCCCTCAATGAACATATTGCTCGTAGTATCCCAATCAACGGAGTTGGCTCGGTCGGTATGGAGTGTCTCGACCGTTTTCTCTTGGATTTTGGCGAAAACATCACTCTTACCCTTCCAGCCGAGACCGTAGCGTTCACCCAAATCTACCGCATCGCCGAGCGTCGCCTTTAGTCGCGCCCAGTCAATCCTATCCTCAGTAAACACCTCCGGAAAAAGCTGGCGGAGCTTCGCTCGTTGATCGTTTGCAATATCGTCGTTATAGCCGTTCATCACACTTCCTCTTTATTATAAAACTATCCTAGAGATCTATCCTCTGTAAATATTTCTATATAGTCTTTATAGGTATACTTCTTACCATAGCCATCGTTCTCGTCGGCTGGATAAAGAATATTCATACCAACGAGACGATCTATCAGCTTGTAGGCTGATGGTCTACTATAGCCAGTTTGGTTAACAACATCAGCAATACCTACAGTTGGCACCTTGTAAAGGAAACGAATCATATCAAGCGTTTTAGGAGCTGTAGCCTTGCCAAGTTTCTGAACTTTACGCATATCTCGTTCTCGTAATTCTGTTATCTTTTTGCATGTTTCAATAGACGAATTAGCAGTATCTAACACGCCATCTAGGAAAAACTCCACCCATTCTTCAACATTGCCGCTCTCTGAATGGTAAGCATTGAGTTTTTCATAGTAGATTTCTTGATGCTTTTTAAAGTACGTCGATAAATAAAGAACTGGCATTTCCAACAATCGCCGATGCCACAAAAACATCGTCACCAACATACGTCCAGTTCGCCCATTGCCGTCAAGAAATGGATGGATCGTTTCAAACTGAGCATGCAGTAAGCCAGCTTTAATCAGTGGTAAGTATTCATCGTCAGCATGAATGAATTTTTCTAGGTCGTCTAACGCCTGGTTCATTTCGCGAACAGGCGGCGGCACAAAACGTGCGCTGTCCGGGCGAGTACCGCCGATCCAGTTCTGCGTACGACGAAACTCACCAGGGAAAGAGTTATGAGTATTACGTGCACCAATCATAAGCTTTTCGTGTAGCTCACGAATGAAACGCAGCGAAAACGGAAAATCCTTTGCCCGCTCTAATCCATAATTAAGCGCCTCAATATAGTGCAAAATGTCATCAACGTCTTGCGGCAAATCATTACGCCGCTCAATATTTAGCGCCTCGATTGCGTCAGAGATAGATGCCTGCGTACCTTCAATTTGACTTGAGGATGAAGCATCTTTGCGAACGAACATTTCCAAAAAATAATCTCTATCTGGCAGCAAGGCTGTAATGCCGTCTAGTTTTCCTAAGAGTCGCATCGCCTCAGCATGCTTCTGTTGAATAGCCGATGAGAACACTAGTGTATCTTTTGGCGGAAACGGCTCTAAGACAAAAGCCTTAAACCCTTCTGGCTGGGGTCTATATACACCAATCCTAGGATTTTTATTGCTAATTTTAGTCATACTATGTAAAGATTTTAGCATTTTTTATTTACATTTACAATGAACTTGTAAATATTTTAGCTATTTTGTTTACATATAGCATAAAGATGTAAAGTTTTTATATAATACTGAAACAATTACGCGCAAAACGACGAAGTGGCAGCCGCCGCTGCATTTCAACTGCCGTTGTATATGGGTGATGATACGTAAGATGTCGGACGATTATAAGCTACCTGAAGTCACCGGCATGAAGAACGAAGAGCTTGCTGACAAGGTAGAGCATCTCAAAACAACGCGCAAGCAGGAGCTGATTGATACTGGCGTACTAGCGAAAGGTGTTACTAAAGTCGACACCGAAGCCTTATTGATGTACCAGGGGATTTACTACAAGGAGATAAATGAACACCTCCGAACCGGAACTGCTATTAGTTCGCATGCGACTGAGGCAGTGAAACGGTTAGATAAGATGATTGCAAAGTCTGCGCTCGGTAATGACACTATACTCTATCGCGGTTTTGGTTTGAAAAATCAACTGGCCATTGGTGATACGTTCAATGACAAGGGCTTTTTATCGATGAGTCGCGATAATATCGTTGGACGAAGTTTTGCGTTCGGTGCAAGCGACCCGTATAAATACTTGTTGCGGGTGAAAGTGCCTCAAGGTTATCATGGACTTGATGTAAACGCCATATTGCTTGAGCGCTCTGAATATCCGTATGAGAAAGAGATATTGCTTGGGCGCGGTCAGGATTATATAATTAAAGGCATGAGCAAACCGGACGAAAATGGTATCGTTGACGTCGACATTGCGCTTGTAGATAAAAGCGGCAAGGAACTGTCTGATCCGAATGTTCGCGTTATCACTGCTGAAGAAATAGAAGCGGCCGATAAACTGCTTGGTGTCGATGGCGACTCTTTGCCGGATGAAGAGACGTTGGCTAAGATTCATGAGAAGATGAAATCATATAACCAGAATGTTACGATAACACGAGCGGACGGCACGACGTTTATAACGTAGTCTTGCCACCCCCCGTTCTCTGTAGTACAATAACCCTAAGCAACGTGGTCACGAGCAGTGGGCACGTTTCTTCTTTCTCTCGCAACCTAGAAAAGTAACACAGCCACCGCTATCGTGGCTATTTCAAACGTTGCTAAAGAACAAACAATCATGAAAACACAAACAAACACGAATACAAACACGCTACGAAGCCGCTATGTCGCGGTCACTAAACATGGAGACGTAAAGCTTACTGATACCAACGACGGTAAGTTCAAACGATTCAAGAAAATTTTCACGCAAAACCATTCTCATTGCAGGAAGAAAAAGCGATGAGAAAACAGCTATAAAACGAACAGTGCGATTATGATCAGCTGCCGCGTTTCAGTACTCTTCAAAATAACACAACGAGTTAAAATAACGTGTCTTCGGATATCACATCATTAATTCGGGTAGTAGAGACCCATTTTGATAGACGACATCGGTCGTCTATTTTTAGACTACAGTTATAGCATTATGCTATAACTGTAGTATGATTCGCTCAAAATCACACAAAACAACATTACCCGCACCGAAGAAATTAGTGCGAAAAACGCCAAGAAAACGACGGAGCATTTCTTTGAAAAAATCATACATTATTGTTTTTGCTGTAGCGCCAGTTCTTGCGACCATATGCTTAGCACTAGTATTTCATCTGAACCGCCCGCATATTACGCCAGCAGCTGATCCTGCCGACACGAAATATTATTTCGCAAACTCGAAATATCGCGACATTACGTCAAAATTCGTACAGCGCCGCAACCGCGCCGAACAAACATCAATTGAATACCCTATCACGAAAAATCAGAAGATCAACGATACGATCGCTGCTGCTATCAACGAGAAAGACCGCGGCTTTCGCGACGCACTTACTAAACAGTCGGCGCACATTACCGAGCCATTCACAAACACAGCAGGCTACCAAGTGCTACGTAACGACGACCGTTTTATATCAATTACAGTGCTAATTAAGCAAAATATGCACACTTCGCATTCCGAGCAGTATTTGCTATCATGGACGTTTGACAAACAAACAGGCGATATTGCAGGATCTAACGATCTAGCGTCAACTAATCCGCCAGATAATCCTACACCAACTCCCGCTGCTCCGCAGAACAGCACAACACGGTGCAGCGGCAAATGTATCGCGTTGACATTCGACGACGGACCAGGAGCGCATACTATGCGTTTGCTCGATACGCTTGATACATATCACGCCAAAGCAACCTTTTTCGTGATCGGCGAAAAAGTAGCAGCGCATCACGCAATTTTGCAGCAGCAAGCTGCCCGCGGGCACCAGATTGGCAACCATTCATGGCGGCACCCTGATTTAACAGCACTTGCACCAAGCAATGTTGCGAACGAAATTTCACAAACTAACCGCGCGATTCACGCCGCTATCAAGCAAACGCCAACGGTAATGCGCCCGCCATATGGCGCGATCAATGCCTCAGTTTCGCAGCAACTACAGACATTTGGCATGTCGTCGGTTTTGTGGTCAGTTGATACGCGCGACTGGGCTGACCGCGATAGTAATATCGTATGCCTGCGCGCCGTTAGTAACGCGCGCGCCGGTGCAATTATCTTATTCCACGACGTCCACCCAACGTCGGTCGACGCTATACCGTGCGTTCTCGACGCGTTATCAAAACAAGGTTTCACATTCGTGACAATTGATACGCTTTTTGGCGGAAAATTACAGCCAGGACGATCGTATTTTAGCGCGATGTAAAATTCTACTTCCACACAACGTTGCACCCGTCTATCGTGCGCATAACAGTACCGCTCTGATCAATGAGTACGGTGCGTGTCGACATATTACGTCCATTAACAGGGTAATTATCAAACGACGAATTTTGCTGCGACGCAGTCTCGACAGCGATATATTGGCCATTCGGCGATGCAGATAACCCTGTAATATCATGCGCGCCATCTGGACGATATAGCCTGGCTACGCTACGCCCATCATTATACGTGACCTCACTGCCCGGTTTTCTGTCGGCAATAAACATACTCTGCATCAACCGGGCATTCTTTCCCAGCAATTTAAGCCGCACAATATATGAATTCGCCTGCGTTGAGTCACTGAAAATTGCGCGGCGCTCATTTCTTTCAAGATCGTACGCTACAAAACCGCCTGCACTACCGAGAAACGACAGCATTCGCCCATCGCTTGAAAAATCGCCAAGCTCGCTCGCATTACCGAGTGGTCGCGGTTGTTTTTTACCTGCCGTATCAATAAGCAATAAATCTCCTTTCACTGTAACGACCGCTATTAAACTGCCATCAGGACTGGTGCTCCAATCAGTCACTGCACCCACATTTTTAACCACACGCGACGATCCGTTTGTTACGTCTAGTAATTGGAGTTGCCCGCCTTTCGTATCGGAGTGCTCTCCCGTAATGTAGCCGACGCGCCGTCCATCGCCAAGCGATTGCAGTTTCGCGGCAAGTTGTGGTTTTGCTACCGGCACCGCTTGCGTGCGCTTGTTACTCAAGCTAACGCGCTGCAACTGCGATACGCCATCGCGATAGGTATTTATAACTAGTTCATCACGCACTGCGACAAACTCAAGGATTCGCGGCGCTGCAAATAGCACTTCGGTATTGTTAGACTGCATGGTTGTCGCGATAATCTGATCATTTGCCTTGCTCTCGTCGCCACCACCACTATACTGCCGCTGTAGATAATATAGCTTCGCCGGCGGTGTAGAAAAATGATATTCAATATTGCTATGTTGCCGCCCATATTGGCCTGCTATATCGCGTACGCGCACATAATATTCCGTTTGATACCGTAATCGTTCGTTTGGCGTGATAACTATTGTATTGCCGCTTGTCGTCACCGATACGGAAACAGCCGGTGTCAACGAAACTTGCTCTGGCATAACGCGCTTGACCGGCACCGACATATGCAGCACAATCCGCCCGTCCGCATTGGTCAATTCAGATGGATTAAGATCAGCGTAGCGTACACGAACGCCTGTATTTGCTGTTGCTATTGTGAGAATTACTATAATGGCGCTGCAAACAGCTGCTACTAGCGTAAACCGGCGTAAGCGTAGCCGATTCAGCTGCACTTTAATACACATACGGCTCCCGCGGCGGCGCGACCGATTGAATGCGCGATGGTTTCAAAACGATGTTATGCAGCGAATTTGTATCAGGGTTTTCGATAAACTCACCTGTAATTTCAAGCCAGCTATTCGGTGAGTAACGATGCCGCCAGTCCGGTACGTAAACCGGCACACCAATCGGCTGCGCGTCAACCACACAGCATGTCACAAAAAAACGCGAGGCGAAAAATATATTTGTATTACCATTATCAGCGACAAATCCGGTGATTGAAGCGGTCTTGCCTACGAAAAAATTTGCATCGTAGTGCGCCAGCAACGACGACCAATCTTTAATGCCGAGCTGCGAGTAACCAGCCGTATCAAATAACGCTGACGAAGCATCTGCATTGGTCAATGCCGAATTGCGGTCGATACCACGACTAGCTGCCGTGCGTGCACTAAGCGTTGCCGGCTGCACGAAAAGAAAACCGGCACAAGCCATCACGAAGAGGAGCGCCGTTATTACCTTTGCTATTGTACGATTATCTCTAGCGCATGTAGCTGTTTGAACAGCATGATACGACCGATATCCGACCACCATGCTCGCCAGCGCTACTATTAGTCCAGCACCGGCCATCACCAATGTGAATATCGTGTAACGCGGATGAATATAGAGTTGTAGTTTTCCGAGTATGCCTAGGCGAATGACTCCAGCGCACAATAGCGCCATCGCAATCGCACCGCAATGCTCAACATGCCACGCCGACCATTTACAGTACATAATTCACCCCCAATCCTATTGCCGCAGCCATTAACAATACCGACAGTGAAACCTGCATCAGCACTTTCGGCTGATATGTCGTCCGCATCAAACTGAGCAATTTGATGTCGATCATTGGCCCAAATACTAGAAAGCTCACAAGCGAACCAGCAGTAAACGTATCTCTAAATGCCAGCGCAAAGAATGCGTCAACATTTGAGCAAATAGAAATCACAAACGCCAGCACCAGCATTGCGGCGATAGACCATGCCGGGTTGCTACCAAGTGTTAATAAAATTTCACGCGGCACGGCAACTTGCACTAATGCTGCCGCTGCTGCACCGAATAAAAGCGCCGGCAGTATATGGCTTGCCTCGTGACGGAATAATTCTAAACTACGCGCCCACCGCCGTTCATGAATGTGGCGAGAAATTTGGCACGTTTTGATAAAATCTGGCTGTAGCAATTCATCGCGCCGACGCCTCATAAACACCCAACCAACTACATTCGCAATAACGAAGCCACCCGCCATACGCCCAGCAAGCACCACCGGATCGTTCGCAAATGCTTGCTGCGTGGTAATAATCGTCACTGGATTCAGTACTGGAGCGGCAAGCAAAAATACCAGCGATTCCGACGCGCTTAAGCCTTGTACTAACAGCCCGCGCGCCAATGGCACATTACCACACTCGCACACCGGCACAAATACACCCAACAACGAAATAGTAACTTGCCGCACCCAACGACGCTTTGGCAACCGGCGCAACAACCAGCCTTCCGGCAGCCATACTTGTACTGCCACCGAAATTATAATACCGAGCACAACAAACGGCAGTGCCTCAACGACAATACTAATCAAAAATGTGAGAAAATCTTGCAAGGGAGTGAGCATACTTATTGTATTATACCAACTATAAATCTATGCCCGACAAGTTTAACACTATCCGCCTAGACAACCTTACGTTCAATCAACCCCAAGTTCGGCAGCGTAAACTCAATATATGCTAACATATCGCTCGTAAAGTCATTTGCCGCCGTAAAACTAACGCTTGCATCATTTCGCCAACAAAAATCCCCAGACTCGGCAAAAGTCTCATGGATGTGCCCATGCATTGTTAATAAGGGATGCTTATCCTTGATGAATCGGCGAATCGCTTGACTGCCGATATGGAGCTGTCCGTTCTTAATATATTTATTATCTGACGCAATTTGATCAAGTGGTGTATTAAAAGGCGCTTCGTGAAAAATATAAACAGTATCCTTTGGATCGCTTAAACGAGATAATACCCGTATATCATCAGCTATCGTCTGCGTATCGTTATATAGATCAACCGGTATATGAGCTCCTTCACGAGAAATATAGCCGTCAGTGCGATATATTTTATACGGCAAGCTGCGCGGCAGCTCATCCCATCGTTCCCAATCCTTATGATAGAACGGTGTCAATCCAACATATGGATAACCCGCTACATACAAGTCCCTGCCATGCACCTGCATTTTTTTCACCTGCCGATTCAAAAAATGCACATTCTCAATGGCAGCTTGCGTAAGCATTGAATAATTACTACTAAAATCATCATTACCAAAAATTGCATACACGTCTGCTATTTTCCCAAGCTCAACCAGATAACTGAAAAAATAGTTTTCAATAAAGTCAGCTTGCATTGCTGTTGTTCGCACTTTGTTATTAATGTGCCATGAACCACCAGTTTTCGGTAAAAGATCGCCGCACATAAACACAAAATCGAACCGTTCGCCTGCAACAAGCGTTTTTAATTTCTCATACTGCACTATATTGCCGTGAATATCAGCCACCGATATACATGTATGTTGCTTTGTCATCGTTGTTTATGCGGCTTCACCTTTTGCCAGTATTTTGCCAATTCTCTGAACATATTTACGGTTATAACATCAGGATTAATCCCCGTAAAATCAGCGATCATCTGCATGCTTCTTGACGTCGGATCTTTCACGAATCGCTTTTCACTCTCCGCATTTGAATAAAGTGGGATGTCCGATTGCATTTTATCAAATTCCAATCCAAGGGTAGCAACTCGCAGTACTGCATTTGACGCGCAATCTGTAGCTTGCCCCTGCGGGTCTATATATATCTTCTCGCGGGCTTCAATACTTAAGCGCTCACCCTCATCGCTAAATACCGATTCTCCATTGATTACCATCACTCCCGTCTGCGGCGTGTCAGTCAGCGTACTGCCATCAGGTTTTTGCACTTTACTGCTACATAAAAAATTAATTAGATATATGCCGCCATCCCGATCGACAGTTGACAAAAAGTACGATTGGTCGCGTTTTTTCGCATGATTGCCTGACCGATATTCAGTCGCATACGGTTTATTCCGATCGGGATATGAACCGCGAAACTTCGACTCACTAATATGAAGACTCAGTTTTCGACCGTCTTGGCTCCGCACCGATGTCGACACGTAATCTGCAGTGCTCACCGCCGCACCCGGCATTAGCGTGTCTCTAAGAATCGGTGGCATATTGCCAATGTCTCCTATTACCGTAAAGTCAACATCAGATCTCGAACTGATTCTACCCGAAACAAGACTGCCATGTACAAAAACTGACGCCCCGCTTTGCTGCATAGCGTCAAACAACTGTATGTCAACACCGTTCAAACCGACAGCACCCAGCATTGCGATAACCGTAGGGTTGTGTTCCGACCTCTCTAGATTATCCGAACTGCCAAGATGAACGTCCACTCCTCCTTTTAACATTTCTCTAACCATATTCAATAACATAACATTAAATATAGTTATGCACAAATTATTACACGAGTTAAGCCATCATATCATTTTCGATCAAAATATCGCTATACAGCTCCTCTTTCAGTGTATTATTTACTGCTACACAAATCCTTTTTGTGCTTATTCACCCACGCTGCAAATTCCTGCCATACTGGCGCAGTCAGCGCTGTTTGTTCCTCGTCAGAGAACTCTGCAATAGTTTTGTCTCTGCCGTCAGCGACAAAATATTTATCGTAATTACGCCCATTCATGCCACGCGGTTCACGAACTAATGTACCAGTCACTTTTGATGAAAACGTCTTGAGCGTCACGCCATCAAAATATGTAATCGTTCGCTGCGTGAATGCTACTGGCTTTTCAATATTTTGCACTAGATTAACCAACTTATCTATACCGAGTACACCAAGTACGTACTTTGTATACACACCAGGAAAGCCACCGAGCGGTTCAATAAACAACCCTGAATCCATCACTACTATAGGGCAGCGCAATAACGCATGGTATTTTATCGCCTTGTCGACCGAAACTTCCGTTTGATCATCTGATTGAATTTCTGGAACGTCCGGTAGATCAATGCTTGGCAGCATTAATTCAATACCTGTACCGGCAAGTGCACGATTAGCACCGCGAAGCTTATGTATGTTGGTGGTTGCATAGAGGAGTTTCATTCATGACCCCTTCATAGTGTTATTGCTGCCTGTCACGCAATCATTCAATATCTTTCTCAGCATATCATCTGCGCTCATCTTTTCATTAAATATCTGTTCTTCTTTTACACCAAGTACGTCATTGCTCCTCCACCATTGGCGCATCTCCGCCTCGCCAAACTCATGTGTATTCGGCTTCGTGGCGTGCCGGCGTAATGTTTCATCAAACGGAATATCAAGGTAATAAATATGAACGGCTCCATTAAAATTTACCATTAATTCTGTAAGCTTATTGCCGTACACGTCGCGGCGCAAAATTCCCTCTAGAATGACAATCTTATTAAGACGATTGCCGTACAAACACAGTTTATAGATAAGTTCAACTGCTGGATTATTCGGTACGTCTTTAACACGAAGCATGGTACGGCGCACGACATCTTGCGACACAAGCATCGCGTCCGCATGGAAATGGTCAAACAACCGTTTTGCCACCGTTGTCTTACCGCTGCCAGAATTACCGCGGAGGATGATGAGATGCGAATCTTCCACATGTCTATTATATAATTTATAATGATACTTTACAGAAAATCATATTATCGGTATGGGCGAATTATAATTGCATTACCCATATACTCCGACCTTACCAATACAGTATCAGCCGTATCTACTGACAACAACGGTACCTCTTCAAAATACTCCACATATCTATATATGCCAATTGCGTTTGCGAGCAACGTCGGCAGTGTTGCAGCCGTCAATCTAATATTACACTCTAGTACATCTAGACTATCCTTGCTTATCATCAAGTCAATACCAAAAAATCCTGTATAGCTATGGATAAGCGAGTCAATCCTGCGGCACGTCTCAGCCACAAAATTATATAGCCTATCTTCCATTACAGCTTTAATGTCTAGCACTTTAGCACCAACAAAATGAGTTCCATCCATATACTGTTCGGAGAAACCGTAAAGTGTATATTCGCTGCCGTGTTTGCATATTTGCATACTATGCGGCACGCCGCGAGCCTTAACCTCATAATACCACTTCACGCCGCCGGAGGTGATTTCATGGCGACGATTAACGATTTCACGCACGTCAGTCTTAAGGTTCAAAACACTAAAACCTCCCGCACCACGTGCCGCCTTAATATACCCCCGCTTTCGTTTCACAACATTTTCAAAGTTCTCTGGGGTAATAACAAAAAATTCTGGCGAGAGCTCACGAAGTATCTCTTTCTGTGCAAGCTTATCGTTGTAACGTAAATAATCTGTATAACAATAATTAAGTGCTAGATTATGCCTTTTGCAATAATTGTCAATCGCTGGGTGCGGTATCGCCGCCCAAACTTTGTTAACACCGGCAACCGGTTTCTCTAGTCGGTCAATTAAACTTATAGACGCCTTTTTACCAGGTAATGCAACTATAAAATTATCTTCACGAACATCATCGCGCAATAATTCAGGTGAATTTATAACGTATTTACCATACTTTCTTCTTGGATTAGAAGAAATGAGCCACTGCGAAAGGTTCTCATACAAAAACATACTTGGTATTTCGTGTTCAAGTGTTTCACCAGTCGCACGAAAGTCTATCAAATGCAAGGTATCAGAAGCGTTGATCTCTGGTATATCATCTACTGTTAATTTGTTTATACTGACTTTAGGCATTTTTATCACACCTCACACTATAACACTAAAATACAGTTATCCTGACATCAAGCCTCCGGGATGCATCTTATTCTGTGGAAAGAGTTAAGAAGTCCTTCTACCTAATAGGTCAAGCGCTCGAACAAGAAATGGAAACTCTTGATCGCTAGAACCATTCTCATCTTCAACAATATGCAGATTGTCCTGGTTTATCCAAATAACTTCAGAATGATCGGCAGGGTTTAGCTTTGGCAGGCAGCCGTTTGCTAGCTGCGCAAAAAAGATAATTTCAACTGAATGCGAATGTTTCACTTCATTTACATACGTGAAAGCGCCGACAATGTCTCCGACTACGACATCAATACCGAGCTCTTCCTTTAGCTCTCTACGCAAGCCGTCAGCTAATGTTTCGCCAAACTCAATGTGTCCGCCTGGCAGTTCTAGCTTGCCTGGCAAGAACTTCTTTGTTAGCGCTCTACGCGCAACCATGATCTCATGCCCGTTACTGCCTTTTCGATGTATAACGGCACATGCGGTTATAACTTGCTGCCCTTCGGCTAGGGTAGCGCTGTCTTGAGATGAGCTCATCCTACCTTCCCTACCTTGATAAACGAGCATCGCACGATCCTTAGTCCCAACCAATCGTTGCGACAGCTCTATCCAACTTGCTTTTTTTGCTTATCAATTTTATACAAATCCCAGGCCGTGATAATCCCAAGCGGCATAGCCGACTCAGTGCCATTTTCAGATACGAGAATCGCCAGAAGACGCCTCTTGTCCTTAATTGCGTCACTAAACATATCTTCAACCTCATAAACAGTTGTATCTCTGGAAACATAACCATACGTATCAATATCATCTCCGTACGGCATATCACACCTAATGTCCTGATTTTTGCCTCATCAACAAATGCACCGCCAATTTCAAACGCGCTATTAATCGCCCGCACGATAGTTCTTTCGGAAACGAAACCAACCACCTTTTTATCGGCAATTATCGGCAAACTTGTGATGCACTTTTCAACCATGCAACGAATCGCGTGAGATAAGTCGTCATCTAAGGCAATCGTCACTAGTGGTTTCGTCGCAATATCCCAAGCAGTTTTCGGTCGTTCAATATGCTCCCTCAACTTACGCAACTCAGATATCGTTTCTTCATGCGGTTCAGCTATAGTCATGTTTGTTGACTGGTGAACGATAGCATTCCTAAGCTGTATATGTTGTATAATCTCTTCTTTATATTGTTGGACGACACGATTTCCTCGTTTTCTCGCCAATGATTCTACAACTGACCGTAGTGATTTTTCATCTGACGCGCCGTCTTTTCTCTTTAGTATTTTCTCTAATCTATTAAACTCGCATCTATATTTTTCCGCCCTTGTCACGCCGCACCCGTCCTACTGTCTCAATAGATTAAAATAAATTCTTGGCTCCGGGGGCGGGGTTCGAACCCGCGGCCTAATGGTTAACAGCCATCCGCTCTACCGCTGAGCTACCCCGGAATACACCAGTAATTGTACTGTATCAGTACAAAATTGTAAAGGCGAGTGCACCGGTTGTTACCGCTTAACAATCGCAAGCGCTTGCCGCAAAATATCGCATTCTTTCTGTGTTGCTTCGTCGCTCATTCCTTCACGTTTTTTCACTTCATGCTCTAAGTGGCTCCACCACGGCTGCTCGGCTATACCTTGCACCACCTCAAGTGTACGCGCTGAATTGTCTTTTTTAACCAGCCAGCCACGCGCAATAAGCCCATTCACATGTGCAGCGACCGTCGACACGCTTTTGTAGTCAAGCGCACGCATAATTTCACGAAAGCTTGGACTATAGCCGTTTCCTTTGATAAAACCGTCAATAAAATTAAGTAATTCACGTTGTTTTTTTGTGGGATGTACCATATATTTCTCCTTTGTAATTTTTACTACAAACTGCCGCTGCCAGCCCCCACCACACGATTGACACGGTGTCATCCGCCCATACCGGCAGTACAATCCCGACAAGCACCAGCCCAACGCCGCTCGCCCATAATCCGACCGCATACCACTGCCGCCGCTGCTTCCATAAACCACGCAGCACGAGTGTATAGATCAATACAAACAGAACGAGCCCCAACCAGCCAACTTCGTGCGCCACCATCACGTATTGATTTTCGATGATATGCGGCATACTGCCGTACATTGCCGCCGAACCTGTCGTACCGACACCAGCCCCAAGCGGTTGCTGCGCCATACGCGCAATACCCGCCGATAGCGACTTGGCATGGTCGTCATTTGATGTGGTGTGTGCACCCGTTGCGGGATTGTCGTGAATTATAACCGTATGGAAAAATTCCGTACCGCGAATCAGGTATAGTCCCGCCGCGCACGCTATCATGATTCCTATGCCTGCTAGCCATACGCGCCGCGAAACTCTACAACCAAGCTGAAGCACTGCAACCAACCCAATGCTACCAGCTGCCGCCACTAACGCGCTGCGCGAATAGCTCACCCACACCGCAACCGTTCCGATAGCCGCATAGAACGCCGGCAATGCTAGCCACCGCTTATCGCGCAATTTTTTCGCTCGTATAAGCCACCACGCCGTTGCAATACTGACAACAATAATCGCATACGCGCCAAGCGGGTTCGGACCGCGCAGCGTGCTGTTGTAGCGCACAAACGCCGGATTCATGTCGACCAGCATATATGGCGCGATCGTTGTTTTGTTGTAGCCGAGATACTTCAAAAAATCAACTGGCAGTACAAACTGTGCTAACAAAAACCCTAGCACAACCGCTGCGCCAATTGCTGCCGTATGCCACAGCCACGCGCGATACCGCGGATTATAGCGCGTAACCACATATACTAACACGAAATAAACAATATAACGCAAATCAACCATCAGTCCGGCAATTGCTGCCAATCCACCATTTGCCGCCGGCAGCACCAACACAATGTGCAGCACGACATACAAGCCGCACAAAATCACGAGCGAATCACGGCGAAAATCACGTACCAAACGCTGCCCGTACCGTAGCACAACCAAAAGCGCAGCGATCACCATCATGATCTCTTTCCAGGCCTTTATACCAAGTGCAAACGCTGGAACCTTACTGCCAATAAATACGCTCAGCGGCGCATGAACTACAATTAGCGCCATAATCGCAACAAGTAGCCCAATAATTATACGATCCAGAATAGATCTATACCGCGGCGCTGCCAATCGCAAAATAGCATGTTTCATCTAGTGCTATTATAACGGAATTGTTATAATGGCAGTACTCATGCCGTCGAGAAATACGAAAGCATATAGTATTTTGTTAATGATTGTCGACACAATCATACTTGCTACCGTGTTTTCTTTGGCATATTATGTACGCACGCAACTCGATCACCGTGCGCTCTTACACGCTGTTTACGCGACCGATTATATCGTCAGCTTCTTAGCAATTGCACCTGTGTGGGTTTTAATTTTTGCGTCGCTTGGACTTTATAGCGCAGGCATTTACACGCGCCGGCTCGTCGAATGGAGTCGCATCATTCTCGGCACATTTATTGGCATTTTACTTGTGATTGGCTGGGAATATTTTACAAATATTCATATTTTTCCGGCGCGGCTGGTGGCATCGTACGTGTTCATCGGTTCAACCGCTGCGATTATTGTCGCGCGCGAATTAATACGCGATATTCGCCATGAGCTATTTCGCTATGGACGCGGCGTAAGCCGTGTGCTTGTGATCGGCAATTCCGACGCAACAACCGATATCGCGTTAGCGCTTGGGTCAACGCACAAGTCTGGTTATCAGATTGTCGCATTTGCCGGTCCAGCTCGATTATTGCCGCCGCATCTTGGCATTAACCATTACACGCGCGTTGAAGACGCGCTGCAAGATATTGATAAGTTGAATATTACCACCATCATTCAAACCGATTTGTATGATAGCGGAACGCGCAATCATAAAATATTAAGCGCTGCGCAAATCGCGCATATCCAATATAATTTTATTCCTGGCGAACCCGAGTTCTATACTGGCAAAAACACAATCGACGTGTTCCTTGGCTATCCAATGATTACCGTTAGCCAGACACCACTAATTGGCTGGGGGGCGGTTTGCAAACGTCTGTTTGATTTTATTCTCGTCGTTGCAGCGCTGCCACTGTGGGGCAGCGTTTTACTTGTATTATCACTTCTTCAAAAAATCTTTAATCCCGGCCCAATTTTCTATCGATCCAAGCGCCTAAGCCAGTATTCTAAACCGATTAAGTTATACAAGTTCCGTACTATGGGCGCGCAGTATGGCAAAAAAGATGCCAGTTTAGAATTTGAGGATATGGGGCGACCAGACTTAGCAGACGAATATCGGCGCAATCACAAAGTTGAGAATGATCCGCGCATTACGCGTTTCGGCAAAATATTGCGTGACACGTCGCTTGACGAATTTCCGCAGTTTATCAATGTGCTACGCGGCGAGTTAAGCCTCGTCGGTCCGCGCCCAATCTTGCCGCAAGAGGTCAAGTTTAGCCAATCGCGTACCGCACTCTTACATAGCGTCAAGTCAGGCGTCACAGGGCTATGGCAAGTGTCAGGGCGATCCGACCTGAGCTTCGACGAGCGAATTGAGCTAGAATTATACTACGCGCAAAACTGGAGTTTTTGGCTTGATTTACGCATCCTATTCAAAACAATCGCCGTCGTTGTCCGTAAGACAGGCGCACGATAGAACTACCCTCAGTTTAGCAACCCAGCCTAAACACCCAGTGAATACGTTTCAACATAGAAACGGCCTTGAGCCGTGAGTCTGCAAGTTGTATAGAACCGTCGTAGGAAGAGAGGAGTACACTGCCCTGACTTATAGAAAAACATCCATAGAGACTCTGTATTATTTCACTACCAGATCAGTTATACGATCAATGGAGCAAACATCATTAGGAAGAGGAAAGGGTTGTTTACGGCATTGTTACACAACCCAACCCTTAAACCCTCAGCTCACCCTAGTTGCTGCGGGTTTTGCTTTGTCCTGCTTTGTCTTGTCCTGCTTTGTCTTGTCCTGCTTTGTCT
>RBWB01581300.1_pt1 | contig 28686 bp, 31 predicted proteins | sample 2014201 | NCBI WGS metagenome assembly RBWB01 (sample SAMN10133834, study PRJNA383868) | Human oral metagenome, whole genome shotgun sequencing project. | isolation source: supragingival plaque isolated from 88 juvenile twins | host: Homo sapiens | place: Australia
CCAATATCCCAATATCCCAATATCCCAATATCCCAATATCCCAATATCCCAATATCCCAATATTTCAACATATCATTTTTTATTGTTAACTTTGTCACAACAAAGCAACATAACAATTCCACAACAAATGATGAAAACAATCGCAGTACTAAACCACAAGGGAGGGGTCGGAAAGACCACTACATCGGTCAATCTAGCTGCTGGTCTTGCTTCTCTCGGTAAGCGAACACTAGCTATAGACCTAGACGGGCAGGCGAACCTTTCCTACAACCTCAGATGTGCCCAACATCCAGATACAATCTATCACGCCCTACGTGGAGACATCGATCACCTACCAATCGTCCCAGTAGACGAGACAGGACTACTATATGCAGTACCTTCCCACCTTGATCTCGGAGCTATAGAAATGGAAGTGGTCAATGAACCAGGCAAGGAGTATTTCCTACGTGACCTCATCGACGAGGTGAAGGGCAAATTTGATTATATAATCATCGACTGCCCTCCCGCCCTAGGCTTTCTCGCCTTCAACGCTCTAACCGCTGCAACAGATGTGCTCATACCAGTAGAAGCAGATGGGTTCGCTGTCAAGGGAACAATTAAGGTACGAGAGCTCATCGGGAAGATCCAGAAGCGCATTAATCCATCGCTCAGGGTGCTTGGACTACTCATCACGAAGTATGACCAGCGGAAAAACCTCAACAAGGAGGTCGCAAGCGCCCTGCAGCGCAACGAATGCACTCGGGTGATCGAAACTATCATCCGAACGAATGTAAGCCTTTCTGAGGCTTCTCTGAAGCAACAGACGATATTTGAGTATGCCCCTAAGAGTGCCGGAGCAGAAGACTACCTCGCCCTTAGCAAACTAATCATCAACGACAATGAGTAAGACATCAAAAGGGATCGGTGCTGGTATCGATCAGATGCTAGCAAGCGCCGAAGAGCAATTGACCTCCCCCCGCCCCCAAAAGAGAGGTAACGGTAGGGAGAAGGAAGTAGAGGTGACTATAAACTTCAAAATCCCTAAATCCCTACATACAGCTCTCAAGATCCATGCAACGAAAGAAGGCACTAGCATTAAGGATCTTGCTATAAGACTTTTCTCTAACGAGATCGATCACAAGAAATAAGATGACACCTATTTTCAACGAAGATCAGCGGAGAAAGGCTGACTTTATTCTTGACAGCCCAGTAGCTAGGCTATCTGCTTTGGATGGAAAAGAGATAAGGAACTTATGCTGTGCCTGGTCTTTCTATTCAGGTAAGATAGAAGGGAACACTTATACTTACGCAGAGACTGAAGCCCTCCTGAATGATGGTATCACTTCCGAGCGAAGGTATGAGGATGCAAAAATGCTTAAGAACCTGTACAACACTTTCACCGCTGAGCTAAGATACATAAGCAAGGAGCATAACACTGAAGTGATTGACGAGAAGCTCATACTAAGACTACATCAATCAATCAGTAGTGAGCTAGTATCTGATGAGGATAGGGGCGTATACAGGCATCGAGCAGTACGAATTGGGGGGACAGACTATATCCCCCCAAAGGATGTTCTAGAGATACAACGAAGTATATCCGAGATGCTTTACACGCAAGATACGATCAAAGATCCTCTGGAACGAGCTATCTTCCTACACTGTAACACAGCAAAGACACAGCCGTTCATTGATGGGAACAAACGTGTGTCTCGTCTCATTGAGAGCATTGTCCTGATGAACAATGACATCATTCCTGTGTACTCTACATCGCTTCCAGACATGCTGTCTTATAAGAAGGCTGTCATCTCCTTCTACGAGACAGGAAGCTACACTGAATATGCTGACTTTTTCCTAGATCAGCAAATCAGTAGAATCAATGAGCTTGCCCCTCCGAGGTTTCAATACAGAGAGAATGGCAATGGACTAAGTAGGTAGATTTTACCTCTCGCCATATTCCAACATCAGAAAGCCCCTATCGATGCATTATCATGATAGGGGCTTTCTGATGTTTCTACAAGTTGCTTTCTTTCAGCCAGCGATAGTAAGACCCCTTTGCTATGTTATGAAAACGGCAGGCTTCTTCTATTGAAGTGCTACTGTGACATACTAGTACATGAACTGCCTCGGCTCGCTTTCGTATAGCGGAGCTTATTCCCCTCGGGCGCCCACCTACACGCCCCTTCTCTCGTGCGACTGCCAGCCCCGCCATTGTTCTCTCTCGTATCATATCTCTTTCGAGCTCTGCCAAAGCAGAGAATACGGTAAGTTGAAATCTCCCACTTGCCGTTCCAGTGTCTATTTTGTCACGAAGCGATACAAAGTGTACGCCCTTTTCCTGCAACCCCTGTACATCACCGAGCAACTCCATGGTGCTACGTGCAAGTCGGTCAAGCTTCCACACTATGAGAGTATCTCCTTCGCCTAAAATTGACAAGGCTCGCTCTTTCTCAGGGCGCTCCTTCCTGGAGGAAATCTTCTCGGAGAAAATCTTGTCACATCCTGCCTCTCTCAGCTCCTTCAGCTGAAGCTCTAGATCCTGCGACTCTGTTGATACCCGAGCGTATCCTATCTTCATAATCCTTTTATCTTATCGTTCAATAAAACGTACAGTTCGATAATTCAGCAAACAAGATACGTTTTTTCAGACTTATAAGCACAAAACCATTAGGGTATTAAAACGTTCGTTTAATAGAACGGATGTAAGTATATCCCGTTCGCATAGCATGATGGAATAGAGCTTCATGGTTGGATACTTCTTTTCCCTATTGTTTTTACCTCCTCGAGGGGCTGTTTGGGGGCTTTTAAGGGGCACTCCTCCAGTTTTCCCTACTGTTTCTGGTCGTTTTCTCTTGCGTCAGTCATTGTTATATTTGTTATACTTGTATTATTGTAATATTGTAGACCCTTTGGGAGGACTGTAAACCAGATAGTTACAGCTTCATTATCCTACAAATTAGGGACGATTATCCTACAAATTAGGGACGATTATCCTACAAATTAGGGACGTATTATCCTACAAATTAGGGACGTATTATCCTACAAATTAGGGACGAAATCGAGGTGTTTCCCGTCCCTAATTTGTAGGATAATGGATATGAAACCTTCTTTGTCTCCTATTATCCTACAAATTAGGGACGAGTAATTACCCAAATTAGGGATGAACTTAGGGGGCTACAGGCATAGTTTTAACTCGAATTCAATTATACTACACCCAGGTGATGTATGTTGGATAATTGCTATATTTGTAGAGTAAATCGAAAATACTCGAGTGTAATGATCAATCAAGAACTAGAAAAGGAAGAGAAAAGAGGCGAGGTCCGTATCGAGGAGTATAATCCAACGAAAACAGTTCGGCTCTCAACCGACCTATTCAACGTATCTAAGACAATCTCCAAGCTAGCAAACTCACATGCAGTGAAACTGCTATACGCAATAGCCCAATCAGTGCAGTCTCAGACTTCAGCAAGTGGAGATACCAAGTACAAACTTGACATATCGCTAGGTGCGGTTTTTGACTATTTGGGAGTACAGAACTCTGGAATGAGATATGACTATCTTCGCTCCGCCCTCAAAGCGATACAGGATAACTCTCTGCAAATTGTCGAGAGAACCCCCCGGGGGGGAACTAGATACAAGGGCGTCAGTTGGATTTCTGGCTATGACTTCTCTACAGAGAAGGATAGGCTGATTATTTCTCTCGGTGACTTTGCCCCTCCTTACCTCCTCCAACTTTCACAGTATGCTAGTATACGACCTATTGACTATAGTGGTCTTACGACAGCCTATCAGCTATGGCTCTATCCCTTCCTCAAGGACAGAGAGAAGATGGGCAGCTTCCGAGTTAAGATCGCTGATCTCAAGACGATGCTCAATGCCGAAGGAAAATCAAGTTACTCCGATGAAATGAAAGGGACTAACATATTCCTTCTTAGGGTACTCGGGATAACAGTTTCTGAAAAGGCAAAGCAAGAAACAAAGCTAGCTCGGAAGGAGAAGCGACTCCCCCATTTCGTAGCTTGGGACTATGCCCGAGATGGACAAGGGAAGCCCATTGGAACGCTATACAACATCAATCGCTGCACTGACCTCAACGTCTATGTGAGGGGAATCAAGCAAGGGCGTAGCTATATGGAACTAGAGTTCAAGTTCAATGTTAATCCTTTGAAAGATGGACACTTGTATCACCCCGAGGCGCTTCCTCCCTCAGAGCAACGACCTCAGGGGGGGGAACAGCAGGGAAGAAAGGGTTATGGCTGGGTTGTAATGACCGAGGAGGATGTAGATCAGCTACAGAGTGTTTTGGGGATCGACACGAGGGAGCGGCTGGTAGCTCTGAACCCTCATTCGCTCCATATGAAGGATGGCGTCATCAGTCGCTACAAGAAACTTCCTGGCTTCTTTGATTAGAAAGGTTTACTTTTGTACATAAATACAATGGAGTATGTATGCAATAGTTTTTGATCTAGACACAAATTGCTTAAGTGAGTGCTATGAAGGTACAACCTATCATGGTGCTTATAAGCAAGTACGGGACTTTATGCAGGCTAACGGCTTCTCGCACACTCAAGGTAGCGTATACTTTGGAGATCAGAGCATGGATGCTGTGAAGTGCGTCTTGACCATTCAAAGAATGGCTAAGGAGTATCCTTGGTTTGCCACCTGTGCTCGGGACGTGAGGATGCTACGTATCGAGGAGAATAACGACCTCCTACCTGCTATTCAGTAGCTCTCCTTTTCCCTGTCGTTCTTGCCTAGCTACGCATCTGCACTAACTTTGCAGTATGACGATACTAGACAATGCATTCATTGATGAGTACAGTGGCTATGTGCCATCTCCTAAGCTCTATCCTGCTATAAGGGCAATAGCCCGTATGCAAAGCATCTATGCCTGGCGCATGATGTACCTATTGCATCGATTGACCTCAGAGGACATATCCTACCCAGATAGGCTATCTTTACCAGTACCACCACTGGCGAAGGCTCTTCGGGTCGAGGAGGAGGACCTGGTAGGAGTACTTTTAGATACGGTTCAGCGTATCTCAGAGAATCCAGTTCAGGAGGCACAGCGCAAAGAGGCTGGGACAGCCGAAGCTTGGCTCATAGAGCCCTGGATACATGAGGCTGTGATCGATGAGACTAATCAGCTTTTACGACTTCGGCTCAATCGCTCGGCATCCGACTTTATGATCAGCTTGCGAGCGCTTGCCAGTGTGCGTCCTGAGACTTGTGTTCGCCTATCGAGAGGCTACCCGACATGGATGTATGTTATCCTCTCAAATGCCACAAGGCTAGGAGACTACTGGTGTATCCCCCTGTCTACATATAACCGGCTCTCGCACCTTACAGCCTTCAATAGCCGAGATTCAATTTTTGTTGAAACAGAGTACAAGAAGAATTTCCAAACACTTGGACTGAAAATCTCTCCAGAGCTTCTAGAGGAGGAGAGGATTGCTCGGAAGGAGAAGCGACCTATTCACTTTAGGGCTATGCTTTTGGCTAGCGGGGGAAATTTGCTCACCGTAAGGCAGAAGAGCGAGCTGCTTGTCAATGTGTGTCAAATCAAGGGGTTACTAGGCTATCACAAAAGATCTGTAAGCCACTTGGCATTTAGCTTCAGAGAAGAGGATGAACTGGTTTCTTATGGCTCTGACCGCTCTATATTCGAAAAAGATTCTACCTTTGCGCAAGAGATTGATACTGTTGATCTCACTACATTATTGTACTAAAAGACAGCAAAATGAACGCAAGACAACTCCTCCGACCCCTTACAGCTATCTCCTTCCTGTTGCTCTCTGCTAGCCTCCTGCTAGCCTCCTGCGGAGGGAAAGGGGATGAGCCACATCCTAATCCAGGTAATGGGAATGAACAAAGACTTGAAGTGATGGATCTTCGGTACGATGTAGACTTACAGGCTTCATATCCCATCGATGTGTCTTTCATTGCTACGAAGGGCTTTGAGCCTAACATCTATCGGGATGGTAAGCTTATCTCTCAAGGTAACTACTCTGGAGATACAGATAAGGCGGTGAAGTCTCTTAGTACTTCTTTCTCTCATAAAGGGCAAACCCTAGTTTTTGGGGTGTTATTATATCGTTCAGACGATGATAATCAACCAAGTAATACAACTGTTAATCTCTTGGTGAAGATGTACAAGAACAATAAACTTATTCAGACTTTTAAGAAAGACTACACCTTAAGCGAACAGGACAGATCTGCAAAAGCTGAATTTCAGCTGTGGGGAAAGCCTGAATAAATTGTAGGCATTTTCTCCTATAGTTTAACCGAAAAAGGCGCTTCGATATCGAAGCGCCTTTTTTGTACCCCGCCCGACTCAATCCAAAAAAAAAAAAAAAACGGCTCAATTTGGTTTTTAGAGAACTCTTCTCTACTTTTGTGGCAATGATAGCTTCAATCAGGTAACTGTGTATGATAGTAACCATAGCAAACCAAAAGGGAGGTGTCGGTAAGACGACACTTGTCGCCCTAATAGCCAATTACCTTGCCCAACGGGGTAAGACGCCTTTGCTGATCGATACTGATCACCAGAGAAGCCTGACTTACCTGCGCAAGACCGATACAGAGAACTTTCCAGATCAGGAAGTTCCCTATCAGATCATCGAGCTAGATCTCTCTAACCCTAGGGAGGTCAAAGGTTACCTTGATGAGTTACGGAAGGAGGAGGATGTTGTCTCTCTCCTAGACGCTCCAGGAAACCTAACAGAGGATGGTCTTCTGTACCTCCTCTCTTCGAGTGATGTGATCATCATCCCATTTCAGTATGAGCGTAAGTGCCTAGATAGTACAGGGACATTTCTGAGCGTGTTTAGCCAGGTCGTACAGCACGCAAACACCCACCCAAGGCTACTATTTGCTCCTAATCGCGTGCGCTCGGGAGAAGGGCTGAAGGCAGAAAAGGAGATGTGGACTAAGGTAGATGAAGCCTTAGCTAACCATGGCACGATACTCCCAGTAATCCGAGATCTAAGCTGCCTAAAGCGTGTCAATACACTACAACTCACACGAGAGCAGGAGCAAGCTTGCAGAAGCACTCTCGAAAGTATCTATACCATCCTATGCCCGATCTAGTAGAACGCCTTGGTAGTATAAGGAAGCTGGGGCAAGAGGGGACAGCCTCTCCCTCTCCCATTGTCGAGAATAAGCAAGGAGAACAGCCGAGAGGGGATAGACCCTCTCGTTCTGAGGGGGGGAGGTCAATACATATACGACTGCCTCAGCAACAAGTGAGAAAACTGGATCTCCTCCGACTCTCGGCAAAAAGTAGTAGGACATCGATCATCGAACAGGCGATAGAAGAATATCTCTCCTCAGATCAAGTGAGAAAAGAACTAGACGAAATCAAGAAATTAATGTGACATGGGATTTACCTACTTCGTTATCGCTGTTATAGCCGTGCTTCTCGGCTACTATATATGGGCTATCAAGCAGGAAGCATCTCCAAAACTGACCCTGCACTCAGAAGATGTAGAGGAAGAGGTTGAATATGAGTTCAGCGAACCGATACGGGTCTCTGAGGAGTACATCATAGGGCGTAAGATGGAGGATGAACGACAGGGAAAAGAAGTCGAAGCTCCTCAGCCCACCAGTGAGGAGAATAAGGCAGTATCACTACCTAAAGATGAGGTTGAGTTCATGCATCTCATCGATTTCTCAAAGGCAAAGCAATACGGTAGCGAACTCTCTAGCCTTGTGCAAGATGTCCTTTCCCCTACAGTTTCTTCTGTTGCCACCTCTGAAGTAGAATTCTTTCATCTGACAAATCTCCGAGACCATATACTAGCTGGTCGCCAGATGTTCTCGGGCATCCAAATAGCCTAGTCATACCCCACTATAAGGGGTTAGTAAATAATTATTACGTTCTATGAAGAAATTCGACTTACGGGCTTTCGCCCATCGAAAGGATGTGCGAATCCTTTCCCTGACAGCTCTTGCTGTACTCGCTTCAACCCTCTCTGCGGACGCTCAGACTGGCGGTCTTACAGGAGGTTTCGCCAAGGCAGCCTCTGACCTCAAGAGCTACCTCCCCCTAGTACAAAAGATCATCTATGCTCTTGCCGGGCTGGTCTTTCTCCTAGGAGGTGCGAGCATCTATATCAAGATGTCCAACGGTGAGCAAGATGTTAAGTCTAGCATCATGATGTTCGTCGGTGGTGTTCTCTTCCTTCTCATTGTAGGAGGTCTAGCACCAACGATCTTCGGATAAGCATCGCCTAGTGTACCAAGATGAGCGATTATCCTTACGTCCTTGTATATAGAGGTATCCAGAAGCCACTAGAGTTTATGGGGCTTCGAGGCAGATATGTCTACATTGGAGCAGGTATAGCTGTAGTGGCTATTCTGCTATTCATTGTTGGGTTCATTCTTGTCGGGTTGTTGTTTTCGTTCATCTTGGTACTTCTCCTACTATCCACAGCTACGGCCTGGATACTAGTGAAGCAGAAGAAAGGCTTGCATACTAAGAAAGTCTTGGAGGGGACATACATCGCCAATACGCTGTTTGAGAGAAAGTAGACTATGGCGACCAAGAAGAAACGTTTTTCACCCCCTTATCTAGCAATTGAGGACTACAATGGTAGGGGCGTACTGTACTCCAACAAGGGGGAATATTCCGTCGTTATGGAGGTCACCAACCCCGTACGCAAGTATTCATCGGACACTAGCGCCTATTATGACGCTAGCGCCACGATGACAAACCTCCTCAAGACACTCGGATCAGGCTATGCCGTGCAGAAGCACGACATATTCAGCCGTACACCCTTTGATGCCCCCAAAGAGGCTGAAAGCTATCTAGAGAATAGGTACTTTGATTACTTTAAGGGTCGCATATATACAGCGCACAGAAGCTATTTGACCATTACTCAGGAGAAGGGGAAAGGATTCCTTAATTTCTCGCTTACCCGTTGGAAGGAATTCTTTGAGCGTATCGATAAGGTGATCGATCTCCTTACCGGTAGTGGTTGGCATCCTCACATTCTAGCAAAGGAGGAGCTTTCACTGCTACTGCATCGATACTTCGCCATCAACTTTCGTAATGAGGTGGTGTCTCTTGACAACATCAAGGCCAGCAACACTCATCTCTCGATAGGGGGGCGGATAGTGCGCACGACCAGTCTCGTTGACATTGATGAGATGGATATGCCAGCCCAGCTCTATCCAGTATCTGTATCCAATCTCAATGGGACGGACTATACGGAAGATCTTGTATCCTTCCTTTCCGAGTTTGAGGATGCAGATGATCTGATCTATCATCAGCTCATCATCATCCCAAATCAAAAATTAGAGGCTAGTCGCTTATCTACGAAACGCAACAGACACCGCTCGCTTCCATCTGCTGCTAATATGTCAGCGGAGGCTGATATACTCGCCGTTGAGCAAGACGTCGAGCAAAATAACAAGCTCTACGTTTATGCACACTACAGCATCATAACAGCAGGGGAAGGAAGCAAGGTAGGCAAGACCATAAACCTCTTCGAATCTCTTTTTGCTAAGCGTGGTATCCGCCTCTCTCGATCGAGTTACAATCAGCTCGAGCTCTTCCTTGCATCGATGCCAGGGTGTGGCTACTGGACAAATCCAAGCTACGACCGTTTCCTCACGCTACATGATGTAGTAGGCTGTCTTATCTACAAGGAACGAGAAGAATACGACGAGGACACCCCTCTGAAGATTTACTATACCAACCGAGCAGGTATACCTAAAGCAATAGACATCACAGGCAAGGAGGGAAAGCATAAGCTCACGACTAATAGCAACTTTTTCTGTCTTGGTCCTTCGGGCAGTGGAAAGAGCTTTCATATGAACGGTGTCGTAAGACAGCTCTACGAGCAGGACACGGACATCGTTCTTGTAGACACAGGACACTCCTACGAGGGGCTGTGCAACTACGTAGGAGGCAAGTACATCTCTTACAAGGAGGACAAGCCTATATCTATGAACCCCTTCAAGATAGGTAGGGAAGAGCTAAATCTAGAGAAGATCAATTTTCTCAAGAGCCTCATCTTCGTAATCTGGAAGGGAATGAATGGCACGGTCACCAATGCCGAGGATGAGTTCATGGAGCGAGTGCTTTCGGCTTACTACAAGCACTACTTCGATCCTTTTGAGCGCTATAGCGCAGCTGAATATGCCCAGCGGAAACAGATCCTTATGCTGGAGATGCGCAACCAGAGGAAAAGTAAGATTGCAGACAATGCTGAACGAATTCGGTTACAGGAGCGCAGGGAAAAGATCAAGATCCTTGCCGAGCGAGCCGTAGGTGCGGAACAGGAGGCTGCAATACAAAAGCTCGAGCTGTTTGATGGTACTTACGATCTGGACGTTGAGCGAGAGATAGAAGCACTGATCAAGTATGAGATTGATCAGGAGGAAAAAATCTTACGAGAGATGCGTGTGACGGAACTCAGCTTCAACAGCTTCTTCGAGTTCAGCCTAGAGTACATTCCCTTTATGGCAAGCAATGAACATATCGACTTCGATATCGATATGTACCGCTTCCTTCTCAGCAAGTTCTACAAGGGAGGAAGTCAGGAGCGTACGCTTAATGAGGACATGGACACTACACTCTTTGATGAGCGGTTCATCGTATTCGAAATTGACGCCATCAAGGACGACCCCAAGCTCTTCCCTATCGTTACTCTGATCATCATGGATGTCTTCCTACAAAAGATGCGTCTAAAGAAGAACCGAAAGGCACTCATCATCGAGGAGGCATGGAAGGCTCTCGCCTCTGATATGATGGCTGAATACATTAAGTATCTCTACAAAACGGTGCGTAAGTTCTGGGGTATCGTTGGGGTTGTAACACAGGAGGTAGAGGACATCATCAGCTCAGCTGTTGTTAAGAATGCTATCCTCAACAACTCAGAGATAACCATCCTACTTGATCAGGCGAAGCTAAAAGATCGCTTTGACGACATCAAAGGTCTGCTCGGGCTTACAGATCAAGAGTGCGCCAAGATCTGGACAATCAACAACCTCAACAACACAGCTGGAAGAGGTGCATTCAAGGAGGTCTACATCCGACGAGGGAGCTATGGGGAAGTCTACGGCGTCGAGGAGTCTCCCCAGTCCTATATGGCTTATACCACAGAACGTGTTGAAAAGGATGCGCTCATGTATTACTTCCACCGAACAGGCAACATCGAGCAGGCTATCGAGCAGTTTGTCATTGACTGGAAGGCATCGGGAATTAAGAAGATCATGGACTTTGCAAAAACAGTAGGGAAATGAAGCAGATTTACCTCACCTCTTTTCTCTTCCTTTTCCCCACCGTTCTCCTCGCCCAGAACGTACAGTTTGACAGGCGAGCCATTGAACAGGTCGGGAGAAACTCTGCTGCTGCACTCAGTGCAGAAAGCCTTATCCAGAAGAGCATGGAGAAGGCAAAGAAAGCTCAAGAGGTGATCAATAAGTATACAACAATTGTACAGGCTAACCTAGAGGAGATACACCGCATGCAACAGGATGTGTCGGACTTCCGTTCCGGCACAAAAGCGATGAAGGAACTATCCTCTCTTTTAGGCAAAACCTTGTATGAGATTAAACTCCTGGGGCAGGACATAGTGCGCTATCCTAAGGGATCACTGGTCTATCATAGTAGCTTCAATACGCTGTATAAAGAGACAATCGGGATAGGTACCAAGGTGCTAACGCTCGTTGCCGATGGGAAAGGCAATCTGAATTCTGTCCCCTCTGCCCAGGTGGCTAGCAACCTACTTTCTCCAACGAAGCGACTAGAGATCCTCAATCGATGTATCTATGAGCTAGAGCGTGTATGGACAATGGCTCGGCATATACGCATTGGCATCCAGCATAGGAATACAGCAAAGGAAGTAGCTCTAGAACTTACCACCAGTGCTGCTCTTAGCGCAGAGATGCTCAGTCAAATCAAAGATGATGTGATACGACTATGGCAAAGGGACTACTAACACTAATTTTTCTTACCCTTCTCCCTTCTGTTCTCTCCGCTCAGAAGGGGGCTCCTATTGATGTAGCGAACATAGAGCTACTAATAGCGGCACACAAGAAGAAGCATGACCGCCTTGAGGAACGTAATGAAGAGGAGCTGAAGCACAATGCCGTCACTAAGATTGTACAGGACGTATCAGAGAAGTACGAGAAGGTACATAAGGATCTGATGAGCAAGTATAATCTTGCATCGCAATGGGTGGGGCTCGGTATTAATGCCCTCTCGCTCGTTAGTGATCTCAACAATCTACGGCGAGTTCTACCTCCCTTCCTCCAACATGTCAATAAGATCAAGCACCCTGCGGTTCTGCTTCGATATGTGCGTGCCGTAAAAGCTATCAGAGGCGATATTGATTTTCTCGTCAAAGTCTGCTCGAGTATACCTGTACTCAGACTCAACGCCGAAGAGTTATCAGACATAGTGACAGAGGTACGAAGTAGCATCTCCACAATTACGTATACCATACGTAGCTACACCTATGCCATTCAGGGGCAGATTGCTCTAGCTAATCTGATGGGACAACCCACCCTTCCAGATCGGGCAAAAATAGCAGCAGATGTCATCAAAGAATTCAACAAGAAAAATGATTAGACGATCCATTTACCTCGCCTCTTTTCTCTTCCTTTTCCCTACCGTTCTCCTCGCCCAGCTAGTACGTCCTATTCAGTCGGAATCAATGTACAAGCAGCTGCGTTCAATGGAAACGGGGCCTTGGGAGTTCGCACCCGATCACTACTATTACTCTTGGGTTACTCGCTCTAGGAAGCTGCTTTTTGTGGAATGGACATGGAAAGAGCCTGGTTTTGGATGGCACGACAGAGGTCCAGCTGGAATTGGATGGGGTGATGGGTACGTAAATAAGTATAAACCCAATGCCCAGGTAAGAGCAAAGATGCTTGCATTTACAGAGATCACGAGAAAGCAGTATGAGGCAGTGGCAGAGCTACACAAGAAGGTTGGTGAACGTGAGCTAGTAGATGCTACAGACAGGAGGGTTAATCTTGCCATACGTGTCTATGAATCTCGTATACAGATGCTGAAAGATAATATTCGTTCCCAGTGCCAAGCTCTCCGAGAGGTCAAAGGAGGAGGATACGCCTCAGCGAAAGACCTTGAAGGGTTCTATCTGAGGCAACTTGCACGAATTGAGGAAAATATTGACATGATCGGTAAGTCTTACGTGAAGAATTCCGAACGTAGCAGTGCTTATCTCAAGGAGATCAAGAACCTTATTGCTCTTAGCAGAAAGGTACGCTCTGCTTGTCGTTACATCTACGCAGACAAGAAGTATTCAGAATCCATATAAGTTACAGCTATGAATGAGCTACTGGACACAAATATTCTTGAAGTAATACGAAGCATGGGGGGAAGTATTAGAGCATCTTCGGGAACATTTGTCAATCTCTCCCTCCAACTATCCTCTCTCTTGCTCCTTTTCGTAATCGCTCGAGAAGGGTTTAATCTCATGCTAGGCAACAAGAGCTTTGACCCTATATGGTGGATACGACCAATACTAATGGTCATTATCATCGGTGGCTGGAATGCATCCTCAAAAGGAAGGGTTCAACAGAGCCTTCCGCTTGCGGTCAATGCCGTCTTTGGAGGCTTCGAAAACGGAGCCAAGTCGAGATTCACCCAACACCTCTCCGTGTTAGACAACCTCAAGAAGAAGAAATCTGAGGCACTCGATGCAAAGCATAAGGAAATCCTTGAACTGAGAGCACAGATGGAGGCTGCGAGAAAGTCCAAAGAGGAAGAGGTAGACAAAGGTATGCTTGACGCGATGAACCCTGCGGAGTGGATGAAAAGCATTAAACAAAGCTTCGAGGAGGCTAAGGAAGAGTTTAAGGATCGTCTTAAATTGATGGTTCTGGACATCAGCAACTTCGTTGATAAGATCATTGAATTCATCGGGAATTTCATTTGGAGAGTGGCTCTATACACGACACTGATGATTAAGGAGCTCTCACTCGCCTTCCTCTTTATCTTTGGTCCACTTTCCTTCGCTCTCTCCGTCTACGATACATGGAGGGATGCGTGGGCACAATGGCTCATGCGTTACATCTCCTTCCAGTTTTACGGATTTGTCGCCTACACGATTATGACTGGCTCGCTTATGCTCATCTCCTACGGGGTTCAGAATGACATCAAAGTCCTTTCCCAGCCAGGGTGGCCTGAGGCTTTCAGCTTCTCGGCTATCTACACTCTCTTTGGATACATTGTAGGTGCTTTTGCTCTGAAGATAGTTCCGGAGGTTGTCTCTTGGATCGTGCCAACTAACGCTTCTCAAGCGGCAACTCAATTCACCTCAGGGGTATCAGGAGCTATCACTGGGGCTGCAACTGCAGCTGTCATGAAGCCGGCTGGTAATTTCCTTCACAACATCGAAAAGCGCTCGGAAAGCGCAAAAAAGGAGGGCATGAATAGCTTTGCTGCTCAGGCTACAATGTCTAGACAGACAGGTGGAGGAAATGGGGCAACACCACAAGCTCCAATCGGAGCTCCAGCCCCTCCGTCGGGCTCTTCCACAAAGAAGGACGGTGATAAGTAACTTCTACGGCTATGCTTATAGAGAATATTGAGAAGAAAATACGTTTAGTCGTATTCATTGCGGTGCTAGCGCTCCTAGGCGGTGTTATCATTGGCGCTCTAGGGCTTTATGCAGGGCATCGAGCGCTCTCCGAATCACAAGAGAAGATCTACATCCTCTCCAATGATGTTCCACTTATTGCGCACAAGGCTGAGGGGGGGCACCTCGATATCGAAGGTCGTGCCATAGTGAAGAATTTCCACAAGCTTTTCTTCACACTCCCTCCCGATGATAAGTACATCGAGGAGACGATTAGACAAGCGCTATACCTAACGGACGAGAGTGGTGTACGACAAAGGAATGCACTGACAGAGCGAGGGTTCTACAGCTACATCCTTTCTCAATCTGCAAACTTCGCTATCGTATGTGATAGCCTCTCTATCAACCCTAATGATAACAGCTTCGTCTACTACGGCACTCAGCGCATTGAGGGTCGCACATCGATTACGTATCGTTCCCTAGAGACCACAGGTCGCTTGGCTCCCATGCCTCGCACCGAGAACAACCCCTATGGATTTTTAATCGTGGACTACAAGACCATCTCGAACAAGGATATTGAAACAAAAAACCTCGTACCTCGATGAGACTACTACCCAAGAAGAAGGTCAGCGAAGAGCAGATCTCACGAATCGGAACACTAGGAGAAAAGGTGGGAAAATACCTGCGTGGAAGTAATCGATGTCGATACGCCTATCTATGGCTCAGCGCTGGGGGTAGGAGACACACCAAGACGGTGTCCGTCTCTCTATTCCTCTTCTGTTCAATCGTACTCCTCTGGGGGCTCTACTCTTCGATGCGTACCACCGCCCAACTTGACAGTACACTCCTCGCCATCCCCCCATCTCTAGAGGGCAATGGAGCAAACTACGATGATAGCATTCGGCGAACAGAGGAGAAGATCGATGTCCTCCTGCTCGAGGCTCAATCAATAGGAGACTCGATCCAGACGCTCCTTTCCAAGGGAAAGATTACAAGAGCTGAAAGCCTCTATGTCATCGACCAAACGGCTTATCTGTCCGAACTCAACAAAATAATCAAGCAATGAAAATGAATAAGATAGATCTAAAAAAGATAAACTTCAAAGACAAGAAGTTCATCTTTCCGATCATCCTTGCTGTCCCTGTGCTCTTTATGGGATATATGATATACGGGATAGTAGGAGACCTCTCAAGTGATACGGAAGAGGGCAATTCCCCAAAGGAGGAAATTGCCAATGTCCCTATGGCTGACAGCTTGTCTATAGCGAGTAAATTCGACGCAATCAATGATGCCTATCAGAACCAGCAGGATTTTACGGCTATGCAGGTCGAGCAAGAGGCGACACGTATCAACGCTGACACAACCATCTACACAGCGGCAGAGCAGGCTATGCTTGCACAGCTCGAAGAGGAGCATAAGCGAGCTAACGAGAGCATAACCTCGACAAATGCACGCATCCAAGAAGCGAACTCTCAGCTTGCTGAGAGTCGGAGATCAATAGGAGAGGAGGCTTATCGAGGGGGAAGGGGAAAAGACGAGGATGCCCTCAACAAGGAGATCATGATGTATCAAAAGATCCTACGTGGAGAGGAAATCCTCACCCCAGAGGAGGAGGAAGAGCGCAAGATAGCCAAGGTTAGACAGGAGGAGCGAGAGAAGGTACTACAGGAAGTTAATCGGCAGAGTACCGCCATAGTAGAGAAGGTTACAACAGGGAGCTCCTCGACCGCCTTCAACACCATAGGAAAGGAGCAAGAGCGGAACGGATACATACGGGCTATGGTCGATCAAGGAGTTACTGTCACAGCTGGCAGTCGCATACGTTTCCGTCTGCTCGATGAGGTCAAAATTCAAGGGGAGCGAGTACCAGCTGGTTCTCAAATTTACGCTATTGTCACCGCCTTTGGAGAGCAACGAGTTCAGGCGCAAGTCACGTCAATCATAACGAAAGGGAAAAGAGTTAAGGTAAACCTCTCCGTCTACGACAGGGACGGCATCGAGGGCTTCTTCATCCCCAAAAGTTCCTTCCGTGACTTTTCTCGGCAGGCAGGAGCTCAAGCTCTAGGTCAAAGCAACGTCAACATCACCAATAATTCTGAGAGCGTGGAGGGCGTCGCCATACAGGCTCTCCAAGGGGTCTATCAGTCCGCTACGAGCGCCATCAGCCGTAAGATCCAAGAGAACAAAGCAAAAATCAAGTATAACACGATCATCTACCTTATCAACGACAATGAATAAGTACCTATATCTCCTGCTGTCCCTCCTTTTCCCTACCGTTCTCCTCGCCCAGGAAGAAGCAGGTCGAAACAGAGAACCTCTCAAGGTAATCTACGTCAATAAGGACGTATCGACGCACCTTGTATCACCAGAGGCGGTAAGCTATGTTGATCTATCAATCGCTGACATAGCAGGAGACCTTCCTCAGAGCAACCTTATCCGTGTCAAACCGACAAAAGAAGGAGCATCGGGGGTGATAACTATCGTGGGAGAGCGCTATATGACACAATACCTACTCGTCTATACAGACGACCTAACGAAAGTATATAGTCGCTACAATATACCCTACGATGACGTGAGAAGCTACCTCAATGCCGAGAGTAGTATGACACGCTCTCAGATGTATGATTATGCCTACCAGATGTTCATCAGTACGAACCGCTTCTACAATGTGGCGACCAAGAACTTTGGTCTTCGTACAATGTTGAACAACATCTATACGATTAACAAGTACTTCTTCCTAGACGTAAGCATACTCAACGAAACCAACATTCAGTACGATATTGACCACATCAGCTGGCGCATCGAGGACAAGAAGAAGAGTAAGGCAACGAACTTTCAAAGCATCGAGGTTACTCCGCTTATGGAGCTTCATCAAGATCGTTCTTTTAAGCGAGACTACAGAAATGTCTTTGTCTTCGAAAAGTTCACCTTCCCGGAGGATAAGGTGCTCGTTCTCGAGATCGATGAGAAGCAGGTTTCAGGGCGTGTAGTCCGTCTCGAGATCGAGTACAGTGACATCCTTCACGCAGACGCTTTTATCCGCAAGTAGTATGAAGTACCTTATCCTCTTTTGCCTACTGTTTCTCTCTCTGCTACCATCAAGGGCAGGAGAGAACGACTGGTACATCGGCTCATCAGGTCATGTACTTTTCAACCCCTCGAGCAGAGCAGCTCGATATGGAGCCTCTCTCTCCCTAGAGAAGCAGCTCGAGGGGCGCAAATACATCGAGTTTTCCTTGCTTGCAACAGGATACCCTCATAGAAACCTCATAAAGGAGTCCGAGCTGATACTGCAAGGATACTACAAACCTATCCTCTCGCTTGGGAAGAACAACTATGGTGTTCTTAAGCTTGGTCCCAACCTCGGTTTTGGCTCGATTGGGCTACTCTTTGGCGTAGGGGTAGGCTTCGAATACGACGTCATTCTGAAGAGCGGGATTAAGCTCTATATCTCTCAAGATAATCTTCTTGTTTTCCGTGGTGATGATCGCTTCTCCTGCGGTCTCTCTGCGGGCATCCGTCTCACTTTATAAGCCCCAATGATTATGCGCAGATACTTCCTTCCCCTATCGTTCTCCTGCATTATACTTGTCTCCTGCTCGTCTCGTCATTACTATGCCCCCTCCTCCCCTCTTGTGACAGAGAAAGATCAGTTACTCCAGCAGACGAACAGATCCTATAGTGATGCCTCCATACTTGGCTCTGGGGCAAGCCTCATCAACATTCTTTCCCCTGCCTCATTCCTCGAATCAGCAAAGTCCATTGATGGAATTGAAGTTGATGAAGAGACAGGCGTCCTCAGCATGAAGCATTCTGTACTCTTTGACTTCAATAGCTATCATGTCAAAGAGGAGGCTATCCGCCCCCTATCAGAGCTCGTAGAAGTTTTTTCTAGGCATGGGAAAGGGAGGCTATTGATCACAGGACACACCGATAACATCGGCTCAGCGAGCTACAATAAGCAACTATCACTGAAGCGAGCTGAGGCGGTAAGCTCCTTCCTAAAGGATCTTGGTCTCACAGAAGAACAGCTATCAACGGCAGGGAAAGGATCAAGCGACCCTGTGTCCACGAATAAGACCGAATTAGGCAGATCTAAAAATCGGCGTGTCGAGTTCAGACTGATCAGCAAGTAAACAATGGCAAAGGAAGACAACAAAGGACAGGCGAATGAGCTCGGGCTATTCCGAGCTGCGGTCTACCTATCCCTCATCCTGGAGCTACTCATGTTTGCTCCTCGTGAATGGGTAGAGGTCGGGAGCGTGATCTTTGACAAGCTCCGTGGGCTCTCTATATATCAAAGTATTATACTTTCCAAGGGCGCTACGCTACTCCTTGTGGCTATCACAAGCATCGGCACACGCCCGAAGAAGAGCCTCAACTTCGATGTGAAGAGGATGGTCTATATCCCAGGGGGCATAGCACTTCTCCTCCTCTTGCTCAGCATTGTCCTCCAGAAGACTACAGGTGGAAGTGTGGCAGGATATACGCTGTATGCTACCTCTTCTCTCATTGGTGTCATCCTTGCTCAGACTGCACTTGACAGCCTATCTAAGATCCTTCACGCTGACCTCGGGGAGGATAAGTTCAACCTCGAGAATGAGAGCTTTGCACAAGTTGACAAGCTCATCGAGAACCAGTACTCAGTAAACATCCCAACGAAGTACTATTATCGGGGGAAGATGCGTGATGGATGGATCAATCTTACAAACCCATTCAGAGGTACATGGGTGCTTGGTACTCCTGGATCTGGGAAGACCTTCTCCGTGATTGAACCCATCATTCGACAACATAGCGCTAAGGGATTTGCATTAGTCGTCTATGACTATAAGTTTCCAACCCTAGCCAGAAAGCTCCTCTACCACTATACGAAGAACAAAAGGGAAAAAAGGATACCTGAAGGCTGTGGTTTCAAGATGATTAACTTCACACATGTAGAGTACAGTCATCGCATCAACCCGATACAGAAGAAGTATATACCTAACCTAGCAGCAGCCTCTGAGACAGCTTCCACACTCATTGAGTCCTTACAGAAGGGGCAAGCAGGTAATGGAGGAGGATCTGACGACTTCTTCAAGAAGTCCTCTGAGAACTTCCTGGCTGCTATCATCTACTTCCTCACTCGCTATGAGATTGATGCCGAAACAGGTGTAGGTAAGTACTCCTCAATGGCACATGTGCTTGCCTTCCTCAATCTAGAGTATCAAGTAATCTTTGACGTGCTATTCACCTCACCCGAGATACGACCGCTCCTTGCTCCGTTCCAAACAGCCTACAAGAATAAGGCTATGGATCAGCTGGAAGGGATGATCGGAACTCTACGAGTCAATGCCGGGCGTCTCGCCACCAAAGAGGCATTCTGGATATTCAGTGGTGACGACTTCGACCTGAAGGTTACAGATCGAGAGCATCCAAACTATTTGCTCATTGCCAATGACCCGGAGATGGAGAGTATCAACAGTTCTCTTAATGCGCTTATCATCAATCGACTCGTGACACGTGTGAACTCAGGTGAGGGGAAGAATATCCCTGTGAATATACTGCTCGACGAGCTCCCCACAATCTACTTCCATAAGATCGACCGCCTTGTGGGAACAGCCCGAAGCAATAAGGTTGCTGTCACCTTAGGCTTTCAGGAGCTACCTCAGCTCGAAGCTGACTATGGCAAGATTGGCATGCAGAAGGTGATCAGTGTCTGCGGTAATGTGATATGCGCCTCAGCTCGACATAAGGAGACACTGGACTGGATGAGTGGATCAATCTTCGGCAAGGTACGTCAGATTAAGAAGGGCGTATCAATTGATCACCACAAGACCAGTACTACTCTTAATGAAGAGATGGGGGACCTCCTTCCAGCGGCTAAGATAGCAGATATGCCTACAGGTTTTCTATGTGGGCAAATAGCTCGAGACTTTGTAGCGACAAAGACCTCCTCTGATGGCTCTATCGACATCCAGCATGCCGAAGAGTTTCAGACAACGAAGTTCTTTGCCAAGACAAACCTCGACATCGAGGCGATTAAGTCAGAGGAGCGCTACTATCCTGAAGAGCTACCCAAGGTCTACGACTTCGGGAGCGATGATGAGAAGGAGGTACTTCTCACACAAAACTATGAGAAGATCCTCAGCGACATAGAACAGATGTGTTCATCCATACTTCCAGGTTAGCTATGCGCAGATATATCCTTCCCCTACTATTGTTTTCGTTCGCTTCTCCTTCAGAGGCTCAGTTCTTCACCCTTCGCCCTGCCGTGCGTCAGAGCTTTCGTGTAATGAGTAAATCCGAGGTGGATTCTCTACGAGGAAGAACAGAAGGCGAACAAGTATCTAAAGCTGATCATACTGATGATAGCAAAAAGGATAGCGTGCTTACCTCTCCCTTACTAGGCTTTTCTTCTCCGTTAGAGCGTGAGATCGTTATTAACTCAGGATTTGGGAAGCGTACTGACCCCATCACAAGGGAGGCTAAGTTTCACTATGGGGTAGACCTGCATAGTCGTTCCGATGCTGTTCTGAGTATGCTAGGAGGAAAGGTTAAGAAGACTGGATACGACAAACGGGGATACGGGAACTTCGTCACAATGATCTATGGAGACTTTGAAGTGACCTATGCGCACCTTTCCTCCATTCTTGTGTCACCGAAGGACATTGTCCCACCAGGTGCACCGATTGGAGTATCGGGAAGCACTGGGAGGTCTACAGGAGATCATCTACATATCAGTCTTAAGTTTAGAGGGAAGCCCGTGGATCCGACACCCTTCCTCCTCTTCATCGAGAAGCGAGCAAGAAAGAATGAAAACAATATTACAACATAGAAAGTAAGAAATAAAACGACATTCCAACACAGCAAAATGAACGAAAACAACAAATACATGACAGCCCTCGAGCACGCTACATCAAGTTACCCAGATGAATATGCTAGATACCTATCTGAGCATAATCTAAGAAGTGGGGAGGCATCAGCTGAGCTCTTCTTACAAGAGTACGAAGGAGATAACGAAATACTAATTGTGTAAGGCAATGGCACAGCTAACCGAAAAGCAGATAGAGCAGTATGCAGAGCTTATAGCAGAACGCATACGAACGCTCGAAGGAAACTACGAGCAACCTTGGGTAAGGATGAACAGCCCACGTCCACAAAACCTCGATGGACGCCCCTACTCTGTACGAGGAATGAACTCCGTGATGCTTGCTATGAATACAGAGGCAAGAGGTTACGATACGCCTGTATACATCACCTTTCACCGAGCCAAGGAGGAAGGCGTGCGTATCAACGCAGGAGAGAAAGGAACGTGGGTAGGATACGCTGGTCAAAATATCAAGGATAAGGAGACAGGGGAGCGTATAAGTCAAGAAGACTACAGAGCCCTCCCTCCAGAGGAGAAAGAGAGGTACGAGGTTGCCTTCTTTGCTCGTGCAACGAAGGTCTTCAATCTTGATCAGACCAATGTGCGAGAAGCACGCCCTGACCTATGGGATAAGATCCAGAAGCGCATGGATGAGCAGACAACAAAGCTCTCGGGAGATAGAAGTTTTGAGCACGCTCCAATAGAGCATATGCTCAAAGAAAACAAATGGATCATCCCAATCGAGCATAGTGAGCTCCCCGAAGCTTACTACATCCCTTCTAAGCAGATCATCCATCTGCCAAATAAAGAGCTGTTTGTGAGCAATCAAGAGTACTACTCAACAGCGATGCATGAGATGGCTCATTCCACCTCTGTCCCGCTTAACAGAGCCATCTCCTCCTATTCCGAAGATCGAAAGGCTTATGCTCGGGAAGAGCTTGTAGCAGAGCTTACTGCCTCTATTGGAGCATCGAACTACGGTTTTGAGAAGGAGCTGAAGAACAACAATGTCCAGTACATCAAAGGCTGGCTAGAAGCTGTACATCAAGATCCATCATATCTTAAAGAAATCGTTCAGGATGTTCACAAGGCGAGCAACTTCCTAATTAAGGAAGTTGATGCTGCATATGAGCTTCAGCTAAAGGAGCAGCTCCAGAATGATGAATCTAAATGGGTTGGAAAGATTGAGGAGTTTTCCGTAGGAGGTGGATCGAGCTACACAAGAGGATACATTGATAGGGAGAGCTTTCTTTCTGACCTAAAATCAGCTCTTACCGACACCCCCCCACAACTGATCAAGGCAACCACATTAGTAGATGACCTTGCACTCAAAAAAGAGGTTAGTAGACTATATGACGAGGCTCTAGGGGTAGATCTGGAGAAAGATAAAGAAGAGCAAAAGAGGTTAGAAGCCGAGCGAGCCAAGGAGAAAGAACGTCAACAGAAGGAAGAAGAAGAGAAGAAGGACAAACAGTATCGTGCACTGGCGACGATGTATGTCAACCCAGCTCTTATGACTTCAGCTTATCTGATCAGCAACGAGATTAGCAATGCCCCTATAGCAAGGCTCATTGAAGGGAAGGAGTCGAACGAACCACTGAAGGAGGTCGTCGAGAATATTCCCGAAGGAACGAGCTATGTCGATTTGATACGAGAGGAGATCCGCTTCACTCATCCCTCTTTACCCGAACTACCTACAGATAGCCAAAGGGAGGAGATAATAGAAGATTTTCTCAGACAGCCTTCTGTAGAACTATCCGAGGGGCAGAGGGTGAACGCCCAACAACCTCTCTTAGTGACTATGAGTATCCCCAATAATGATGAGACACGGCACCTCCTCGAGGAGAGCAGTGTTGATTTCAAGTCTTCTCAAGAAACCCTCTCCTATAATGCCCTCGTGCGCTATCGTGAAGGGCTTAAAATCGAGGGTACAGAGGAGAACAAGAGGGTGCTCGACGACCTCGGAATATCAGCAACACCTCTCAAGGATAACAAACTCTTTGTTCCTCTTGATGGAAGTCCAGAGGTTGGTAAGCTGATGACAAGTGGCATAAAGGCTGAAGTGACCTACGGAATGGCAGAGCTTCCAGTACTGAGGAAGGAAAGCCTAGAAGAGCGTATCGGAAGATCTGGTATTACAGATGGGGATAGCCGTTCTCTCTTGCTCAAAGGGGAGAGCCTGATCGTTGAAAACGATAGGGGAAATAAATCTCTTGTGTATATCGACCAGACGACAAATCAGGTTAGATCAATCCCCACTTCACAGATCCCGCTCCCTAGCCATATAAGCTCTCTTCCCCTAAGGTTTGACGAGCTTCAGGAGCTACGCTCAGGAGGTCCTGTAGAACTCTTCGATAAGCGGGAGCATGTTTATCATCGGGTAGCGCTCGATGTTAGGGAATCCGATAACTTCAAGATGGAGTACAAGGAGCTATCAAGCGAGAAGTATAAGCCTGTCCCCACTGTTGAGAGCTCTGATAAGGAGAAGATTGATTATATTGCGCTACGTGGGGCAAAGGCAATCGATGACATTTGGGGTAAGGAGGCTCTTAAGAAGGAGCGTGATAGCTTTCTTGAGCGCTATGACGTACAGGAGACGTATCGAGAGTATCTCGACCTGAAGAAACAGGGTGAGCCAGGAAATACGATACGTCAGAATGAGGAGATCAAAGAGGTATTCAAGCACGAACAGCGAAAGGAACAACAGAGAGGTCTCTCCGTATGAAGAATCAGTATAGCTTTCAGGAGCTCAAGGCTCGGGTCTCCGTGATCGATGTAGCCACCTATCTAGGTTATCAGTTTGACCGAAGCAAAGGAGTTGCACAGCCTTCCTTCGTGCTACCCAGTGGCACGGGTGAGGTGCTCGATCGCATCTATATCAAGAACCCCAATGATAGCAGTCGGCAAGGTTACTGGAGACGCGAGGGCATTAACAATAGTGGCGATGTCATAAGCTTCGTTCGGGAGAATATAGATAAGTTCGGTGTCGTCGGCAATAACGAGCTGGATACGATTAACAAGGTTCTTCATCGTTTTGCTGGGCAGGAGTTTGAGTTCAAAGACAAGCAACGAGAATACCAGGCTTATAGCCATACCACCCAGACCTTTGATCCCTCTCGGTGGGTAGAGGGGATAAGCCCACAAACGAGAGATCGCATCTTCTCAGCTAGGAACATAGATAGCCACACGCTCCTCGCCTTCGCTCCGTACATCCATTCGGTACAAGACACCCACCAAGACAGGAAGTACACCTATGTTGCCTTCCCCTATACCCTCCCAGGAGATGACAAGCTTGTAGGCTATGAGCTACGTGGGCTTGGAGGGTTCAAGAGCAAGGCATCAGGCACGAACTCCCACGAGGGGATGTGGCTAGCTACCTTTGCAGACAGGAAGGAGGACGTAAGGAATATTTACATTGCCGAGAGTGCCTTCGATGCGCTAGCCTTCTATCAGATTCATAGAGATAAGATAGACCTCAAGAGTTCAGCCTTCGTATCGTTTGGAGGTTCATTTAGTGACAGACAGTTCACCGGGCTTAGTCAGGTCTATCCTCAGGCTCGCCCTGTACTGCTCTTCGACGCAGATACGACGGGCGTGATGTACGACATTAGGGCAACTGCACTGATGTCAGGGAAGGCAGTACATTCAAAGATTGATGGGGAAAGCGTGCATTTCTCTATCGATGAGAAGCATTTTACCCTTCCCCTCGATGGGCTTTCCGCAAAGGAGTTTAAGGAAGCGAGTGGAATTGATCTCCCCACATCACAACTCCTTGTCTACAAGCCTTATGAAGGGAGGAAGGACTGGAATGATATTCTAATGAGCCCTCCCTCGATGGAACAAAGTAGCAAAATCAAAAGATGAGATACCAACCCTCCTCTATCTATCTTTTGAGGGCAAACCTCGTTACGTTAGGGATGATCCCTGTGCTATACATCGCCTATGGAGTGCTTAACACCATGGGAGCCCGTATGGCGATATGGGGTATCTTCGCTCTGGATTTAGTAATCCTTTCGATTATCGTATATCACCACCTCTACCTCCGCCGCTGTTCATGGACGCTCACCGAGGAGCAGATCATCCATAAGAGAGGGGTAATCGCTATCGACAAAGATTATCTGGAGCTCTACAGGGTATCAGACTACAGCGAGTTTAGCTCTGTTATTGACCGTCTCTTTGGTCTGAAGAGAATACGCATCGTAAGCACAGATCAGTCCTCCCCTATCCTCATCATCTATGGCATTACAAACAACATCGACATACTCACTCCTCTCCGAGAACGTGTTGAGCGATGCAAAAGAAACAGACGTATCTATGAAATGGCTAATCATTAGACTTCCCCTGCTGTTACTCTTAGTGTGTATTGCAAACAAGCCTTTGACCGCTCAGGTCTTTAATACTGACCCCGCTCTTGCTTTTGCTGTTGAAACAGCAGGACTCCAAGAGAAGAAGGCTCTGGATAAGATTCGTGCAGAGCAGTCCAAGATTCGCAACCTTCAAACGGCTGTTACCGTACAGCTCAAGAAGATCGAGGAGGTACAGAAGAAGACCTATGAGTATCTTTCTAACGTATCAGCTGCTGTACAGAACGCTCATGACATCAAGAAGTGCGCTGAGCTCTCACTCGCCATTGGTGATATATGTAAAGGCGTTATAGATGCGGTTAAGCAGAACCCTCAGGGGCTCATTACTACTGCCGTAGCAACAAAGCAGATGGGAGCTATCACAAAGGAGGTTGTTGCTACTTATTCGTATATCGCTGGTATTGCACTTAACAAGAAGACGCTCCTCGATGCAGCTGAAAGGCTACAGATAACGTGGCGTGTTCGCACGCAGTTACAGAACATCTACAATAGGCTTTATGCATTGATGTACAATATCCAGTACTATAAGTTCCGTCACTTGCCTCAGCTACTCTCCCCCGAAGCTTACTACAGTTTAGTATCTCGAAAGCAGATAGCAGAGAGCGTCATACAAGACTTCTCAAGATAACAACATTACAATATACAAAGATGACAACATATAATGCTTTCATTATATGTTGTCATCTTTTTTTCTTTTTGTTACGTAGCCTGTTGTCTACCGATGAACCTCGGTCATTGTCGTACATATGGCTAGGGAGGAACTCTTCAAGCAGTTCCTCTATTCCCTCTGTTGATTGAGCATGCTCCAGTTCTCTATCTTCGTCATCATTACTCGAAGCACGAGAATCTACTAGATCTATACGCTCTTCTTCCATATCCAGCATATAGACTTCTCTTCCACTATTCAGCTGTACTAAGTTATGCTCTTTCAGGAACGTTCGGGGATCTGTTGCGTCCATCGACGACTCATATAGTCCCCTTAGGTTACGGGAGGAACTCTTATTCCCTTCCCCTTCCATTCTGTCCCTTATTACCTCGAGGATATCTCTTGCTTCTACCTTAAAGTACCGGGCCATCGCCTCTAGTTCGCCTCGCCGATGGGGTGTAATCCGTATCGCCTTATCCAGCCTATCATTATACTTAAGACGCTCTTGTACATCTTCTGGGAGATGTCCTAGTGGGTACTTCTTATACATCAGCTTCCCCTGCTGTTGGTATACACCGTAAGGCTTAGCTAGTGCTTTGAACTCAGCACTGGTTAATCTCGGGTTTAACTGTAGGGAAAGGTGCATCTGCTCGAGCACCGTCTTTAGCCTATCTGCATCACTGAGGATCGTCTTGCTCTCATCGATAACATCCCTCAATGGAAGGAGTTCGTTTCCCTTATAAACACTCCTCCACTCGTGGTCTATGATAGACCACCCATAGGGAGCTCCCTTCTTCCCATAGAATACAAGGTCAATGTTCAGGGTCTCCTTCAGAAGCCCCCTCATTGCCTCCATAGATACGCCAGCCTGTCTGTACCTGGCAATAGCATTGCGTATCTGCTCACCACGTAATACGTTTAGTTCAACCTTCTTCTGTAGATGAGTATCAAGGGTCACCTTATCGATTTCCAGAAGGCGCTCTTTTCCCTTATACATTACAAGGGCCTCTCCCTCCACCTTCACTCTATATCCCATCTTAGAGAGTACAGATGCAAGCTGAGCTCTCGTCGATACGAGATAGCCTAAGGCGTTCAGCTTATCCTGGTCTGCCTGCTTATCGAGCTCTATACGATCCATAGCACGAAGGTGCGCAACACCTCTTCTAATCTCATTGCTATCATTGATCTTCTTGCCATCAGCTCCTATACGAGAGGATACGATATGCAAATGGTTATTGTCAGTGTCATGGTGGAAGAAGAAGAGCGCAGGTGTATCCTTGTATCCCATCTTATCCATCCACTCACGAGCTACATTAAGAAGCTCCTCAGCGCTTTTCTCCCTCCCTCGAACGGATATGGCTACGTGAAATTGTGGGTTCTTCACTCGGGCGTTGCGATCGCTCCATGCTTTCAGGTAAGCTAGATAGTCAGCTTTCGTAGGCTTCTCGAGGTGTACAAGTCCGACCATATTCCTCGTGTGAAGCAACTCGGCTGACCCTTGCTCCACCTTCTTGTAGTTATAGAGCAATCCATTGAATGTAGCCGTTGAAGAAAGAAAAGTCACGTTCATAGCATTTCTTTTCCCTACCGTTTGCCATCTATTTTTCGCCCCATAGCTATCCCGGAGAGGAGATTTTTCAAGCTATCTAGCGTCCTGTTTGCATCATCTACCCCCAGTATGAAACCATCCAAAGGAGTCAAAGATAGGTTCCGACCCTCTATCCTATAGCGGTGTAATTCCTTAGTCATCTGGTTCAGATTGTTACCAATTCGTGCTAGATCTACCTCTATTTTTCTGACATTCTCACTGAACTCTATCATCGTATCAAGACGATTTCGACCTCGTCTTATGTCGAAGTTTCGGACTGCATCAAGTACGAGAGAGCTTATGCTTGGGTAGCGTTGAGCCTTCTCGGAGAGGAGGTGATAATCCTCTTCTGTGAGACGCATATCTAGACGTCTTGTTTTGCGAGAGCGGGGTTCTTCCTTTGCCATAGTTATACAATATAGGGGCTACGTGGCCTTGCCCTTAAACCCGACCGAAGGGAGGTGTAAAGGAGCGTTTTTGTACACACAAACGCACTACTTGCAACCCAAACGATTGCAATACTCCGCAAAGGTAGCTATTTCACCTAAAAGGCGGTCATAACGAAAGGGAAAAGTGTTCGGGGGCTTCCCAGGCGGAGCTCCCGTAGCGAAGCGGAGGGGTAGGGCGCTCGATAGAGTGCCCTCTGCTCGACCAAAGGGAGAGCAGCCGAAATATCCCAATATCCCAATATCCCAATATCCCAATAT